>Ga0209223_10002758_pt1 | contig 17234 bp, 14 predicted proteins | sample COG_06_FD_184750 | JGI IMG/M metagenome (GOLD analysis project Ga0209223, IMG submission 184750) | Pelagic Microbial community sample from North Sea - COGITO 998_met_06 (SPAdes) (version 2) | ecosystem: Environmental > Aquatic > Marine > Neritic zone/Coastal water | place: Helgoland, sampling...
TCCAAAGATTTTGGATTTCGGAATAGCGAAGATGCTTGGAACGGACAATTCAATGACGAAAACAGGAACACAGATGGGTACTGTTTTCTATATGAGTCCAGAACAAGTGAAAGGGGAGAAGGTTGATCAGCGTTCAGATATTTATGCGGTAGGAGTCACCTTGTTTCAACTCATTAATGGTTCAAATCCTTATGCCAATCTATCAACAGAGTATGAGGTATACAATAAAATTGTCACAGAAGAACTTCCTGATTTAACATCGAAAGGCGTAGATCAAGGCGTCGTTGATATTATTTCTCAGGCAACAGCGAAAAATGTTGATGAACGTTTTCAGTCCTGCCAGGATATGATCGATGCCATTTCTGATTTTTTAGCCGGAAAAAAGACAAGTACAAAAGGAAAGAGAAAACCAAAACAAAAAGCAACTACTTCTGGTAAGAACCTAACGAATAAAGAGGTACAATCGGGGAGTAAAAAAGGGTTGTGGATACTTTTGATTCTGCTCCTTCTAGGAGGAATAGGCGGCGGCGGATACTATTTGTATGATCAAGGCAAATTGGACGAGTGGTTTGGAGGAAGCGATGATGATGATGATGATGATGATGATGATGATGACTCAATCGATGAGGTGTATTACTATGAAGAAGATGTACAGGCCGAGTCAGTGGAAGAAACGCCAAGCATTGTTTGGGATAATCCAGAGGATGTTGCACGGACTTGGGTGAATTCAATTTGTGACAATAATGGAGTCAGTCGATATTCCGGATTTCAATTGCTAAATATTGATATGTCTCCATTTAATGATTGGTCGGCGTATTCATCGAATGGGGCGTATGGATCAACAAGTTATGTCGAAGTGTTGTCGTCTTCAGGATCCTATAGTTATGAAAATTCATTAAATTATGGAGAAACTGTATATGCCACTGTAAATTATAATGTAATGGACCCCTACAATGAGAATTATTGGAATTTAACACAACGATTTACGCTTTCTGCTGATCCTTATAATCCGGGTAAAATCAAAATAACCAAAATGGAATTGATCGATAAATCTGATATGTATGGGACTGCCGAGTAATCAAATTAAATTAACAAACTAGTTTATGTTCAAGAATACAATCTTTCTCATTTTTACTTTAATAAGCACTTGTCTAATTGGGCAATCCACTTTTTCTATAAAAGATATAGATCGCCAGACTAATCTTACTTATTCGTTCACGAATAACGGAACATACCGAAACATGAGTGTTGTAATTAACAATCGTTCTTCAATTACAAAAAAAGCCAAGGTAGAGTGTGGAACAATTTTTAAAAACAGCAACAGTACAGAGCAGAACCTGGTTGTTTTGTTTTATGATGAGTTATCTGTAAATGTGGGGTATCAGAAATCAGCAGTATTGGTTACAGCCTGCATGGATGCCGCAAAAAGAGCACCATCCTCATCATCTAGATGGACCATTGGTTATGATAAAGGAATTGGACGTTTGATTGAATATTATCATTCTTTTCGACCTGCTGTTGCATTGCTTACGGGCCCAGAACATCATTCTACCAAAGAAAAGCAAATTAATTTTCTTCAAATGGCTGTATGGACATACTACAAGTGTGACAAGTCTCACATCGTTGATTTTTCTGCAAAGTACATGTTTGATGGTGACAAAGAAGCAGCAGAACAATACGTGGAAGTTACGTATCCATTAATTGAGGTTTTCATTGAGAATTATAAAGAAATAGATAATTAAAGTGATAGGAAAAACAATAGGTAAATATAAGATTTTAAAATTAATTGGTAGTGGCGGAATGGCTGATGTATACTACGCTGAACACTCATCCTTAAAATCTGGTGCAGCAATTAAACATCTATTTCCGAATCTTGCTTCAAATCCCGAAATCGTTAAAAAATTTGAATTAGAAGGCCAACGTATGGCTAAAATTATTCATCCAAATGTGGTTCGTGTTTTTGACTATGAAAAAAATGATAAAGGCATGTTTCTCATTATGGAATATGTAGATGGATTAGATGCCAATAAAAAGCTATTAAAACTTAAGGCTTCAGGAGAACCTCTTGGTATTTCAGAAGCAAAAGATATCATTAAGCAGGTCTTAGAAGCATTCAAGTGCATTCATGGAATGGGAATAGTACACAGAGACATTAAACCTGCCAACATTATGATTTCTAATAATGGAGTTGTTAAAATTACGGATTTTGGAATTTCTGGTATCATGAATGAAGGAGAACTTGAGAAAACAAAAATGGGTTCTGTAGGGACAATTCCATACATGTCACCTGAGCAAATCACTTCCGAAGCCATTGGACCATCATCCGATATTTATTCAATCGGTGTTACTTTATATGAGTTGCTTATTGGCTGTTCTCCATATGCTTCCTATAAATCTGCATTTTTAATTCAACAACACATTCTTAATTCTCCCTTACCTTCATTAGTGGATTCAATGGGGGATGAATATCATCACATTTGGAATGTCATATCTCGCGCAACGCAAAAGGAGTCAAACCTCCGTTACGCTGATTGTGCTTCTTTTTTAGACTCTTTAGACGGTACAAGAATTGATCCAATAATTTTAAAACCTGGATGCACCGATTCGAAAGCCGCTAATTTTGATATTGATGCCACAATTGATGATGGTTCGTGTATATATGAAAAAGAGGTAGTAATCGACAACAACAATTTCCGGGTCATTTCGTTGCTTTTTATAGTTGTACTATTAATGAATTTTATTGTGATTAACTCATTGATGCAAGGTGGGGCGTTGATTCTTGGATTTCTTGGGTTAATTTATTTTTTAAGGAAGAAACCTAAAAAAAATATTTGGACAAATCTTTCATACATTTTAATCATACTAGCAATAGTTTTGAGTTCTGCCGTTGGGTGGTATTCAGTTAATGTCATGGATAGAGATAAGGATGGTATTTCCGATTTTTATGATGCTTGTCCGGAGGAATTTGGACTAGAAAAAAATTCGGGTTGTGAGGACTAATATTTTTATCATTTTATTTTTTGTTTCGTCAAATGTTTTCGGGCAGCTTGGTGCTGCAACAGGTTCTTTAGTAGGAGGCTTTGGGGAATTTCATGTAGAGGATGGAATCTTATCCATGACCCAAGTAAACAAAGAAAGTAATTTTTTGGAGGAAACTGTTGCATCTTGTTTTACATATAAAGGTCTTTTGGGTTATACGATCAGTGCGCAATATGCCCCCTGGCTTTTTGCAGATTTAAGCGGAGGAATAAGCTATGCAAGGTCAGAAATTCGCTCCAACAATTATTTAGGTCAAATATTCGAATATTATTCAGTTGGCGATTATGGGAAAACCAATGATTTTGGATTACATGTGCATTTAGATTTGGGTTCATGGTTATTTGTTGGGGTATCTGGTGAAGCAGGTTTGTCAAACACAAAATTTACAGATTCAGATCGCCCATCGCAACTTGTAAAGGATTTTGGTACTTATTATGCGGCATACCTAAGGGTTGGTGTAGCACTACCAATTTATGTTGGTATTTTGAAGGCTTTTGCTCAAGTTGGTAGTTCGAATCATTTTTTTAATTCAGTAAAATGGATTGATGAGGACAAAAAATATAGAAATTTTAGTAAAATTAATTACGTTCAAAATTCCGCTATTTCGAACATTTTATCAGTTGGGTTTAATTTAACAGTGACTATTCCAGATTGGTAATGAGGATTAAGTTATTTGTCATATCGTCTTTGATTTCATCCCTTTGTTTTGGACAACTTCCCCAAAAAGAAGTGTATTCGCTGGTGGGTTTTTTTGGCGAATTTAAATTGAATGAATCTAGTATTTCGATGAGCCAAGAGAATAACCAGAGTAATTTCCAGGAGTCTTCTGAGGCATTTTGTAGGTCCTACAAAGGTGTTTTAGGATATGCAATGAGTGCTCAATTATCGCCATATTTGTTTGCTGATTTAGGAGGAGGATTATCTTACTCTTACTCTGATTTAAATTCAAGCGACTACGCAAATCAAATATTCGAATACTATCCAGTTGGTGATTTTGGAAGAAGGAATGATATTGGTTTGCGCCTTCATCTTGATCTTGGATCTTTGGTTTTTGCAGGAATTTCGGGAGAAGTAGGACTCTCCACGATAAAATTCAATAATTCAGAACGTAATTCACAGATTGTAAAGGACTTTGGGACTTATTATTCCGTTTATTTACGAGGCGGAGTTGCACTTCCCTTAGTTCATGTGATTTTGAAGATGTATGTTCAACTTGGAGGTACGCGACATTTCTACAATTCGGTCAAATGGATCGATATTGATAAGAAATATAAAAATTTCAGTTCTATAGAAACAGTAGATACACCAACATATAATTCAGTAGCAAATGGAATTTTATCAGGAGAATTTCTTACTTGTGGATTTAGTCTTACCTTAACTTTGCCAAACAATATTTATAATACTTCTTATTAATGATTTTCCGGAAAGCAACATTTTTAATCACACTGGCCATTCTTAATACTTGTATTGGACAGGTTAATAATATAGACCAAATCAATAATTCTGGTATATGGAACATGTATGAGATAAATAATGATTGTCCAAATGTTTGGTACTATGGAGGAACAACAATTGGGAATGATTCAGTATCTATCGAAGGGAATTCATTGATCATTGGACACAATGAAGAGGCAAAATACACCTACTCAAATAATCAGAAAACCTCGATTATAGCGCGAAATTTTTCAACTACGAACTTTTTTAATTTAAAGCTTTCTTTTGATTGGAAGTGCAACGGTGAAAAAGACCATGATTATGGAACAGTTTGCTACAGCCTAGATAATGGAGCCAATTGGACCAATCTTAAATCTAACCTTCAGTCGGGAAGTGGAAATTTAGTTACAAATGAAATGCTTGATCTGCCTGATTGCGTATCCAATTCATCGGTTTTGATTGGTTTTTACTTTGAAAATGATGAATCATTTAATTTTCAACCTGGTTTGGTTATCGACAATGTAGTTATTTATGGAAACTATTGTCCAAACCCACCATCAAATATGCCGAATACCACATATAATGTATGTTTTGACTTTGATGGGCTTTATGGCTTAACGGCTAATTCCTCTATAGGAGTAGGTAATACGCTACGATGGTATAATGACAATAACTGCTATAACGATTTTATTCATCAAGGAGATACTTTGAACGTGCCCTTAAATAATGATTTGCAATATAGGTTCACGCGTTATAACTTAAACTCAAAGTGCGAGAGTGTTTCCAGATCTTCAATTGTATTAAATATTAGATCACTGCCAAATATTCAAACCGACCAAGTAGTGCATACGACTGTCGGGGGTGATGGCTCTATTGAAACAAGCCTTGATGGAGTACTACCCTTGAATACTCAATGGTACTGTGAAGGTAACGGCTATAATTCTGGACCAAATGCATCAGAAGATATTTATGATTTAGAGGCAGGAACCTATATTATGACAGTTTCTGATGCATGGGGATGTGATAGTATAAAATTTATTGAAGTGGAAGAGGGCTCGACCTTAATTATTCCTGCGGCCATTTCGCCAAATGGAGATGGGCTAAATGACCAATTGGATATTATTGGTATTCATCAATGGGAAGATTTTTCTTTAGAGATCTTTAACTTACAAGGGACAATGGTATACAGGCAAGTTGCATCGAGTGCGGAAAACCCTTATACACCATGGAATGGCTCTTCAAACATTGTTGAGCCAATAGGAGAGGTTCTACCTGATGGTGATTATTTCTTTTATTTAAAATCGAAGAATAAAAAGCGCAAGTATAAAGGTGTAATATCAATAAAGAAAATTTAGTAATGCTTAGGATCCAATTATTGATTTCATTTTTTTTAGTCTTTGGTCATTATTTTGGCCAGAGCTATTATATGCTTTCGAATCAAAATCGGAATTCGTTTCAATGTAATCCGTCTCTAATGTTTCGGGATAAAGGTCATGCTTTTTATATGACCTATAATCAAACTGCAACATTAGCTCTTCGAGATAATAATTTTAGCAATAGGCCTTTTCATTTTTCGTCAGGAGTAAAAAAAGTATTTTTCAGTGGGTCAAAAGTAAAAAGACAAAATCAATATTTATTTCCTGGAATAGGCGCTCGTTTTAATTATATACAGACTGGTGGATTATACAGTCAAATGAATTTTGACTTATTCGGTGGGCTTAGATTGTCTCTGAATAGAGAAAATTTAACCTTAAAAGAAAAGAAGAACTCCTATATTTCAATTGCCGCGGGTATTCAATATGGTACGGTAAGAGCAAAGTTACCATCAGGTGACGATTATTACCTCACCGACTTTAATGATCCGGTTTTTTTACAAAACATAAATAATCGAATTGATAACAATTCATACACCTTGGGTATTACATATAATCAATATTTACCATCAAATAAAACATATTTCACTCTAGATTTCGTTCAATGTGCTCCTCTTGAAAATGTCGCATCAAATATAGACTTCTACCCTTATCAGATGTATCGTTTTTTATATCAACCAAATCTTCAAAATACAGTCATACAACAGATTGGAGTGTCCCTTGTAAGGGATGATAATAGAAATTATCTTTTTCCAATTATGGCTTTTGAGTTATTGTATGATGAACTTTATTTAAACGCAGGTTTAAAGTTTCATTTAAATCCAAATAGCGATTTTTATGGTAGCGGTTGGGGTAAAATGAATCGCTTTCAAATTTTCAATGGGGTTTTTGTAGGTCTAAATTGGGCGATTAGGCCTGTTGATCGAAGATATGATTCGAAGGAGAACAAATACAAGACGTTTGATTTTAATTTTGAAATCTCAAATAACTTGAATAATTCAGGTGCGGTTTTTCAAAATTTTTCGGGACAACTTTCGTACTCTAGTGAAAAGGGTTTATCGGTATGCGATCTTATGAGAAGGCGCCTATATAAAATCTCTTCAAATTATAAAAGTGAAGAAAAGTGTCAGAGAATTATCGATTTGTATAATGATGTCAAACAATACCCTTGCTTTGGTTCTCATGAAGATAGCGATGAAATAGTTGAAAAATATAAAGAGGCCAAAAAGGAATTAGAACAAATACAAAAAAATCAAATAGATTTTGTTTCTATTGGTGCACATCAATGGTCCAATAAGGTGATCGGTTTTCAACAAGACATTGAGTATGCAAACTCTGAAGAGGAATGGAAAGAGTACTGTCTAAAAGGTATTCCATCTTATTGTCATAAGAATTTTAACTATTCAAATAACAGAGTGTTTTATTATAATAAGTATGCTGTTCAGTTAATAAATGATGAGTATGATAAATTGACAGAACTCGATGCGCATATTCCTACAAAGGAAGATTGGGAAGGATTGAATCAATATTTTTCAGCATCAGAGTTTAATACAGGTTGTTATTTAACAAGGCCGTCCAATAAATTAAATCATTCCAAAAGAGGCAAGCATGTAAATTGTAGACTCAGTTGGACAGAATCTTCCTTTAACTTCTTGTCACTGGGATATTTAATTATGAAAAATGATGACCTCGTTTTTGAATCTACAAAAAGTCGTTTTTGGTCGAAGTCACAAGAATATTATGCCGTTATTGATTCACAAGGAAACCTGAAGGTCAAAGAAAATACAAACATAAGCAGGTCTGATCAAGATCTGGATTATGATTATGCGGGTTATCCAATTAGAATCCTAAAATAATTAATTTGTAGAATTGTAAATGTTGATTTATATTTACTAAAATTAAAACCTCAAATGTCTTTTCGTTATTGCTTGATGGTTGTCAGTGTATTTTTATTCAAGAACAACATTTATTCACAAAATGATGTAAAATATATAAAGGAATACATTCAAAACAATTGGGAGTCTTCCAATGTATCTGATTGTTCCAATTTGGAATATATTGATTTTATTTACAGCGAGGCTGATTGGAAGTTTTATTGTGAAGAAAGCAAACCAGCTTATTGTCGGGAGTTTTTTTCAAATGATGATGACGGAAATGTTGTTTATTTTAATGCACCTGCCGTTAAAGTTCTTAGAGATTACTTTGATGGTGTGATTGAGTCAATTCCTTCTAAGGATGAATGGGAAACATTACAACAAAAGTTATATTCACTGCCAAACCAGCCAGGATGTCATTTGTTTTCAAGTAAAACAAGATCCAATTGCGGCCATAGCAGTAAAGGAATGCACCGGGCTTGTTCTCCTGATTTAAATAATTCAATGAGTATTCCCTGTTCTTCAGGATTTGTGAGCATGGTAAATAATGAAATTGTTTTTAACGAAGGGAAAATAAGGTATTGGTCTGATTGTGGTTCTTTTTATACCGAGTTTAATCTAAAAAATGGTTCGATGAAGGTGAAAAACCTTGTTGTTGAAGGTTATGTAGATTATTCGGGTTTTATGATTCTTTTGAGCAAACATTAGGAGATGGCCATGAGTTTTAGTTTTATTAATTCTTAATTAAAAAAAATGAATAAAAAGTAAAACGAATATTAATTCAAATAGAGATATGAGTAATAGAAATTTAATTTTGGTAATATCTATACCTGTATTGGTTTTTTCACTGTATTTTATGGTTATTCATAGATCAGACTCAAAAACCTTAAAAGAGGAGATTCCAATCCATTTTTACATGAATTGTGACTTGACAAATCAAACGAAAGATTCTTTAATTCAGCTTATTGATCTTTATGCAGCGGATAAAAATAAAATGTACGTTCAAACCTTCCTTGTCAAAGGAAATGATGAAGATGAGAATCTTAAAGCTGTTGTAGCCACCGTAAATCGTTTAAGAATGTTCTTTAACGATGATTATTATACGCATCCTAATCGTAAACGAGATATCAATAATTTTTATGATTTGTATAGCGAGAATAAAAGTAATTACACTTCGTTCTTTAAAAAGCAAAATTCAAGAAGAAAGAATTATGAAGGTGATGTAATTTACGATAAAGATTTTTCTAGTATTGCTCAACTAAAAGCAATGGTAACAGATAAAATTGCATCAGGTTCGAGCACAATTAGTGTTGTTTTCGATGAATGTACCTCTTCCAGTATTCAAGTGTTGCCAGAGCCCGTTCCAACTGAAATCCAAGTGCCAGAACCAGAGCCCGTTCCAACTGAAATCCAAGTGCCAGAACCAGAGACTGTTCCGACTCCACGCCGAGTGCCAGAACCAGAGCCTCCCCGAAGAGGAGGAGCTGCACCACCTCCACCAATTGAGAATTTTTCACATAGAATGCAAAATAATATGAATGTTTTTAGCTGGAGTAACGAGATGGAATGTGATGATTGCACATATAAAATTGAAATAAAATGTTCTAAAGGTTGTGTAGCAGGATTAGATTACAAAAAAACTGTGACCAACATAAAAGATAATACTTATGAATTAGACCTTTCTGAATTTGAAACGGAATTAAGGGGGAAAACCTATGAAATCACGTTGACTTCGAAAAGAAATGGAAAAAAGAAAAATTCAATAATTAACGCTACTTTGAAGTGTAGAAATTAAAATAAAATGAAGAAATTAAAACTACTCAAATCCTTAATAACGATGTTTATATTGCTGAATGTCAGCATGACTATTAAGGCTCAGTCTATTAATGTGCAGGTTGTTTATGATAAGAGTTATAAGGATATTAAAACTGATTTAGACTTATCCTATAATGATAACTCATTAAAGAAAGTTATTAAAAAGTTTGATACTGAAATTTTTTCTAAAATCACAAAAGGTAAATCTTCGTCAACAGAACACTCATTTTCAGATGATAATAAGATTATAGATGTTCAATTGTTATCAAACAGAGCCTGTAGTCCATGTGATTTTATGGATCAACAGTTAAAAAAATTAAATGAAGCAAATAAGGAATATCCACTGGATGATATAAAAATTTTGATTGTCGGTGATATTGAGGAGTTAAGTCCAATTATTGGCGAATGTGATTTCATGGATAAGGCCAAATATATTTCTAAAGGAACTGATTTTTTTAAACAGAAACTTAAACAAATTAAGAAGAGGTCTCGTGGAGAAAATGTGGGAGTCATTTTCTTTTATCCAACGGATGAAGCTCCTAGTGTTCAGTTAAAAGTGAATAATAAGAAAAACATTCTTTTTCTCAATAATAGAGATACAGATTTAAGGGTCATAGTCAGCAGTACATTTAAAAACTCCAGTCGTATTGGTCTGTTGTCATTTGGGGATAAGGAAAGAAAATTTCAATTCGATGAAAAAGGAAAATATTCGACGCGCCTAGAAACAAACGTTGTTGAAAACGGTAATAAAATATGTGTTTCTGTAGAAGGTTGTGATAAAGATTTTGGAGATTGTATAGAAATACAAAAGCAAGAATGTGATCCAGTTCCCAAGTCCCAGAAGGCAATAATTGATGCATCAAACTTTGAGGCATTTCAATTAGAGTCTATTTTCCCAGGTGTTGATTACGACTTAATTGGAATAGAAGGATTGTATCATTTCGCTGTTGAAAAAATACTTTGTGTTGAGAGTTATAAAGTTGAGATACGCTACGCTGAGGATAATTCGATTGTGGGAACTTATCCTTTAGAAAGAGTAGGAAAGACCGCAATGAAGGCTTATGTTTCTAATAATACTATAGCGGAAAAATATGTTTACTTAAGACTTATGTATAAAAACATGGATAAAGAGATATTTGATTTTGGATACGGGTCGAAAGCACTGAAAGGTTTTAAATTACGAATCATACCAGTACCATACGGAGGTGTTCCTCAAAGTGATGTTGATGTGAATTCAAAGGCAGTTGTTGCATTTAATAAATGTTAATCATTAAAGAAATGAACATGAAAAAAATAGTTTTATTCGTTTTTTTGCTTTTTAATTTCTCTTCATTTGGTCAAGAATTGAAACCCTCGTATATCAAAAAATATTCTTCTAACTTGGATATATGTATCAATTCTGACTTTGAGCTTTACTTTATGAATCAATGTAAAATAGGATACGATGAAGAAGAGTCCAGTGAAGTATATTCTTTCATGAAATATATCGATAGATTAAAGTCCTTTAAGGACTATAAATACTACATCACCATATTGACCAACGATGAATTGAGAGAATCCTTTATGGATGAGTTGGATCAAAAACTTACCAACAAGGGATATCTCGGAAAAACCCTAGTTATTTTTCAAAATATTGAAGATGACCATTATCTTGTGAAAGATATTAATAGAACTGAATATGACGAAAATTATGGTAAAGAAATATCAGTAGGAGAAGCTTATATTTATAGTGATTCTATTGGTTTAGATAAAATGATGGCTCCCCTGGACCCTAGTTCTTTGGAGGAGAATTGGGAGGCAATTTATCAATATAATAGAATAAACGGACATATATTCAAGATAGGAAAAAAGAAAATCCAAAGATGTGGACAGGACCAAGTTGAATTATTATGTTTATATATTTCTATGTTGTTTAGTGAAGATCTAGTTGCGGAGTATGAGGATCAATTGCTTTCTAAATTGTATTCAGATACATTATATGAATTAAGAGCCAAGTATAATGAATTAGAAACTGCTTTAAAGCAGTCAGAAGGAAATTTAAAAAAGACGAATAAATCATTAAAAAAACAAATGTTTCAGTCAGGATGGAGTGCTAAAATATATCCATTTGTTTTAAGCAATGGATCAACGCGATCAACGGTATTGTATTCTGAAACTCCTGCTAAATTTAAAGTGGACATGACGGGTTTTGCGCTGCGTATGGATTATGTTGGTTGTGATAAAACAAAATCAAAAAGTAATAAACGCAGGAAACGGTCAATAGGATTTAAAGAGTCAGTGGGTTTAAGTATTGGTTATGCGCAAGGTTCATATCGGGCATATATGGATGAAGGAATTGATTTGTACTATGAAATTGAACGAGATGCTTATTCCGATCTTATTGAAATAAATGACCTTCAGGAAGAGGTATCACTAAAGTTTAATTCATTGAGTATCGGAGGGTTTTTTCAAGGGAAACTTACTAATGTAAATTACAGAGTTCGAACAGACATCCCATTCATGTATTCTCGTTCCACAAATTATTTGGTTCGCAACGGATTTACATCATATTCACGCCGTTACAATGGCTCGGACTTTATAATAGGTGATATACCTCAGCATGGATTACAAGATGATGTGTCTTTTGGAGGTATGAATGGTTCTCTTGATTCTAAATTAAGTGTTGGATGGAGTATGGGAGCGGAGATTGATTACTTGTTTAAAGACTCAAGATTTGGCATCACAGGGGCATTCAACTTCTTTTTAATACCAATGAAATTATCAGGGATAGATTCTACGGGTTATGTTTCAGAGGAAATGGGAAATTACAGTTCGTTATTTCAACATGGTGCCTATTTAAAGATTCCAAGATTGAACTTCCAACTTGGTTTAAGGTATAGCTTTTAATATTATGAAAAAAATAGTTTTATTTTCTGTATTTGTATTATCTAGTTTTCTTTACTTTGGACAGTCTTGTTCAATAATGTATAGTTCAGGAGGAAATCAAGATTCAATAGTAATTTGTCAAAATGACATCGAAGTTTTAACGGCAATTGTGGTTGGACTTAACCCAACTGATACCTTATGGATAGTTGACTCAGATACAATAGATTTTTTTCAACTTGAACTGTCTAATGAGTCTGCAGGTGGTTACTGGTATCATCTCCTCGTTGTTGATTCATCTGACCTAAATAATATTCAGTGGTGTACGGATTCACTTTTTATTTTTATCAATCCTGTCTATAATGTAATCGATCCTCACGAGGAATGTGATTCTTTCACATGGATTGACGGAAACACTTACACATCCTCAAACAACACGGCTACATTTACCATTTTAGGTGGTTCTGCGAGTGGATGTGACTCCATTGTCACATTGAACCTAACCATTAATAATTCAACAAATGGAATTGACGAAATAACTGCTTGCAACAGCTATACTTGGATTGACGGAAACACCTATACCGCTTCAAACAACTCAGCAACATACAATATTACAGGAGGCGCTTCGAACGGTTGCGATTCTTTGGTCACGCTTAATCTAACAATCAATAATGCGATAAATAGTACAGACATTCAATCCGCTTGCGAACCATTTACATGGATTGACGGAAACACTTACACATCCTCAAACAACACGGCTACATTTACCATTTTAGGTGGTTCTGCGAGTGGATGTGACTCCATTGTCACATTAAACCTAACCATATTCAATAACTCATCTTCGACAGACACCCAAATAGCATGCGACTCTTATACTTGGATTGATGGTGAAACTTATACCTCTAGTAATAACACTGCCACTCATACCATTCCAAACGCGGAAGGTTGTGACAGCGTAATTACGCTTAACCTTATACTATATGAATCTTTTGAAACAATTCTTGATTCTGTAATATGTGATTCGGAACTCCCTTTTGAATGGTATGGCATAGAATTTAATGAAGCGGGAGTTGATAGTTTAGATGAGCTATTCTCAGTGAATGGTTGTGATTCTACGGTATTTTTAAATCTTTTTGTTGAATCATTAAGTCTTTTCCCCACGGAGATCGAAATTATTGAAAGTTCAGGAGCACTTCCAGATGATGGTATTATATGTGTTGGAGACTCGGCTGCTTTAAATGTTGATTCTATTCCCGGTGGTAATTACGAGTGGTCAAATGGCGGGGCTTTACCGTTTATTATTGTCGATCCATCGGTAACAACAGAATACTCTCTTGTTTATACTTATGGGGTTTGTTCTGCAACTCCTTTGTCGGCAGTTATTACGGCAGATGCCCTCTCAACAGGTTCGAGTATTTACGGTTCGTTTTCTGATCTTTGTCTAGGAGCATCAGATATGAATTATTATGTGAATTTCACTCCTGATTGTTCCTATGAATGGTCTTTAAATGGCGGTATTTTTCAAGAAACAAGTAATAGTCCCAATGTTACAGTCAATTGGTTGAGTGAGTTATCCGATATTTCTCTCACAATTACGGATACAATAACGGGTTGTATGGAGAATTATAATGAGCCTATAACTTTTAGTTCAATCACGATACCGGAACCAATTTTTGTCTCATTATTAGATGAATCAATTAATCTCTTAGTCACGGAAAACAATCCAATATATAATTTTTACACATGGGGTTCTCGAAATAAGATAAATGTATTGGATGATGTTGAATACAATACAAATGTCCCCTATCATAGCTTTGATATACTAGACACCATAAATCGGTATTACTATGTGAAACACGGAAACGAGGCTGAATGTCTTCGAATATCATATTACAATTCTCCACCCAATCTAGGTGTTGAAACTATTGACAATTCCTTTGAAAATATAGAACTTTTTCCAAATCCGGTCACGAATTATTTTGAATTGAAGAATATGGATAATCTAAATAATTTCAGGGGTTATTTATTTCAGACGGATGGTAGGTTATTGATGGAAATTGATTTTGATCAAATGGAGGAGAAACGCATTGAACACCCATTTCTCCCAGGAACTTATTTGTTAAAAATTTCCAATCATAACAATGTTAAAACTTTTCGTTTTATTGTTCTTTGATTGGCACAATACTTGGTGATAAATTTAAAATAACGAACGAATTAATAACAAAATATGAAATACATAGCGTCTTCAATCTTTATACTGGTTTTGTTTACCATCAACGCGCAACTTGAGTTTGAAAAGGAACTTGAAATTATCAATAAAACATGGAACCAAAAAGATGTATTTTATGTCAAGTCCACGTATACATTTTGGAATGATGGAAGTAGAACCATAAAGGCATTCAATCAATGTAGTGATGATTGTTCTCATGAGGCATGTTTCTCAAAGGATTGCAAATGTACAACTGTAAACTCGCCCCAGCAGTCAATAAGGCCAGGTGCTTCAGGTTCATTCACTATCATTTATGAGGTAGACCCTTCGAAGTCTTCAGATCAAACAAACGTTAATACATTAAAGCGAGGTTCTTATCATAAAATAGTTGAAATTGGTGTGGATGATGAGCATTGGTATGAGTTGGAGCTTAAGGGAAATGTGAGGCTAACGAACTAGTTAGTCAAATTTTGAGAAATCAGGAAAACCACTTTTACCTTCTTTCCAAATTTCGTTCACTTTTCCATTGTTCAAAAACACCAAGCTTGGTAGTTTCAATCGGTCATTCTTTTTAGAGTACTTTCTAAAGTCTGATGTTGAAATTACTTTATAAGGGAAAGTAGTACCTGTTTCCTGTATGAACCCGTCAATCATATTTTCTTTTCCTTTAAAAACAATGTAAACCTCATATTCTGGTTTGTTTTTCTTTACATGACTTTCCAATTTTTTGCAGACATCCATACAGTGTCCACAATTCGGATCGAAAAAACAGATTAAATTGTTACCGTAATCAAATATTGGATCGATTTCTCCGTATATCGATCTAGCTTTGAGTTCGCTTTTAGTCTGTTGAATAACACACTGAGGGCAACAAAAAGTGAGACAAAGAATTAAACCTAAAAACAAACTTAATGGAACGAAAAGATTGTAGGTTCTAATTGAGCCTTCATCTTTGTAGTAGAGAAAAGCAATGGCTCCAAGCATTAGAATGTTTTTAATCAAGGATTCTAAAGGCGTCATCGAAACCAATTCGCCAAAGCAACCACAATTGTCTTGAACTCCACTAATGGCTTGAACTAACAGATATATAGAAAAAACACCAAGAAGAGAAAAACTGATTAGGTAATGCCATTTGAGCTTCATGAATGGGATGATAAATCCCATACCCAATATGAGTTCGAAAGCGATGAGAAACCGAGAAAAATATGGAGCCAAATCAATGATGCCAAGAGGATACAATTGATTTTCTTCAAATAAAACCAGACCATCACAAGGAGTGGGGTATAATTTGGAAACAGCTGAGAATATAAATAAAATTCCTAGAACAATTCTTGTTACTAAAATGATTTTTTTCATGGGTCTAGTTAAGACTATAAATCTAATAAATTTTATTTCATACAAATCTTGAAAAGATGTTTATGAATATTCAATAGATGATTCATTGTCTTAATATTGAAGGTTCATCAATTTTTAAACCTGCTTTTTTTACTTTATATTTAACGTTCGAATTGAATTAAAACTATAAAGAATGAAAGGATTTCAGAGATGTGACAATGGTCACTTTTTTAAAGATACATTGGGCTCTTGCCCACATTGTCCTGCAGGTAATGCAGATATGAATAAAACACAAGCGCCAACAAGTGGAGGAAATGATATGGATAAAACCCAAGTATTTGGTGGTGGAGGTGCTGCTGCATCAGGTGGTACAGATGACAAGACTCAAGTCTTCGGATCCGGTTCTGCTGGAGGAGACGATAAAACGCAAGTATTCGGAAGTTCAAATTCTTCTTCAAAAGGAAGCGCTTCAAAAAAAGCGCCTGATTTTTCAAGAACATTTATCGGTGGTGTAGAGACTGTTGCAGACGGTGACAGTGGTGATTCCAAGAAAGAAGCCCCAAGAGCTTCTCGTAAAATAACGGGATGGATTGTATCCTTTACCTTAGACCCGATGGGAGTTGATTATCGCATTTTTGAAGGTAACAATACTATAGGTCGGGATCCGTCAAATTCAATTACAATAACAAAAGATTCTACAATTTCTTCTAAACATGCCAATATCCTTCACAAAAAGGGCAAGTTCTGGATTAAGGATGAAATGGCAGCAAACGGTACATTTTTGAATGGTGAAGAAATTGAAATAGAAAAAGCATATGATCTTGTAGATGGAGATGAAGTCCGTTTCGGAGATACTGTGTTTAAGTTCAAAGCTTGTAATTAAAATTTTATGAAACAATTCATTTCCTTGCTTACAATTCTCTTTGTAAGCCTAACATTTAGTGTTTTTTATTCTCAGTCCAATGAAATCCAGGTTTCGGGAGTTAAATCCAAAAGTTACCCTGAATTTAGTGCTCAATTATCCGTTCGAAATCCGGACAAGATAGATGAATCCAAAATTTCTTTTTTTGAGGGTGATACTGAACTTAAAGTAACATTTTCGGACCCAAAAGTCGCTAATGATGTTTCAAAGAATAAATCTGTCTTGTTTGTTGTTCTCAATCATCAAGCCCACAGAGACCGCACCAGATGGTACCAAGGGGTATTGCGTAATGCAATGAATAAGAACATGATGCAAGCTGGAGATGAATTTTCAATTGTTTCTTTCGATTGCAACCGGCCAGAATATAGTGA
>Ga0209223_10002763_pt1 | contig 17215 bp, 18 predicted proteins | sample COG_06_FD_184750 | JGI IMG/M metagenome (GOLD analysis project Ga0209223, IMG submission 184750) | Pelagic Microbial community sample from North Sea - COGITO 998_met_06 (SPAdes) (version 2) | ecosystem: Environmental > Aquatic > Marine > Neritic zone/Coastal water | place: Helgoland, sampling...
TCCGATCTATGATTATTTTGAGGATAAGTTACTCAGAGAAGCTCAGGCTAATGAAATTACAAAAGAAAATAGTTTCATTATGCAGGATAGATCAACCAAAAAGAAAAAACAGTCAACGTGCAGTTGTTGTTAAAAACAGCATTGGAAATGAGTTTGTAATCACTGCAGTATAAGTTTTATCTTTCTAAGATAACTCAAACTATGGTTGAACTTTAATTTTCTATTGGCCGATGTGACTGAATGCCACCAATCTGTATTTTACAATTAACCTACTGCCGCATCTTTATGCAGCAAATTGGCCTCTTTCAACGCCTTCCAAAGTTCAACTGGAATTTCAAAATTAATCGATTCCAAGTTGCTCTGCATTTCAAGAACACTTTGCCCCCCCGGGATAACTGATAAATGTGTGGGGTGCAGCAATGGAAATTTAAGGGCTGCAGTTTTTAAAGGAACTTCAAACTCTGAACAAACTTTTTCAATTTTCTTTACTTTAGCCATTATTGCCTCTGGAGCGGTGTCGTAATTATAGAAAGCTCCTGGTACTGCCCCAGATGCTAGGATCCCAGAATTATATGGTCCACCAGTTATTATTCCAATATTTCGCGCTTCGCAAAGTGGTAAAAAACTAGTCAATGCATCTTGTTCCAAAAGGGTATAGCGACCAGCGAGAAGAAATAAGTCAAAGTCGCCTCTTTCAGCTAGGGTTTGACAAACCTCCCATTCGTTAACTCCTGCGCCTATTGCAGAAACTACACCCTGGTCTCTAAGCGCCAGCATTGCATCATAGCCTCCGCTATCAAATAATTCATTTATTCGTTCATCAGAAGCTTGTTTTGAACCGTGAGTGAAAATACATAAATCATGCGCGTAAATTATGTCCAATCGACTTAAGCCAAGGCGCTCAAGTGAAAACTCTATTGATCGCATAACTCCATCATAGCTATAATCAAACTGCTGCTTTCGATCTGGGACTTCAAACCATTTTCCAATTCCATCTCTATCAACAGCATTACAAACTTTGAGTAACCTGCCTATTTTGCTCGAAATGACATAGTCTTCCCTTTTTTTTCCTCTTAAAAATCTGTTCAGTCTTGTTTCACTCAACCCCAAACCATAGAGCGGAGCTGTATCAAAATATCTTAAACCTGAATCCCAGGCCAAGTTGAGGGTTTGATGTGCGTCGTCATCAGAGATACTTTTGTACAGATTTCCAAGAGGAGCTGTTCCAAAACCAAGCTCTGTAAACTTTAGCCCACCATTATCGTGGCGATCCCAGTTTCTAAGTTTTAACATATCCTTTTCCCTCGATCTATTATGCTTTTTATATAAGTTTAGCGGAATCTTTTTTATAAAAAAGCCAAGAAATGTTTTTAAGAGTAAAAAGATTTCTTTTTATTAAGGTTAGCAATTATAATTTTAACGTTTTAGGTCTAATGAAGTCCCCTAAAGTCCTAAATCGGTTTGAAAGTTCGTCGAACAACTACGTTTTTTCAGTTTATCCTGTCTAATACTTATGAGTGTAGAAAAATGCTGCCTATTTAAAAATCTTTGAATTTTTGTTGGCTGGGGTGGCTGGATTCGAACCAGCGGTACACGCTACCAAAAAGCGTTGCCTTACCACTTGGCTACACCCCAACGCTCTTGTTTCTTACTTATTATTTCTGTACCTTGCAAGAGAACTTTTATAAATTAGTTCAATTCACGATTTGGTTATGTGTTTCAGCGTTTACCAAAGGACCCAACCTTTTATTTAAATTTTATTGGTTTTTATAAATGCCTCTAGTCATTTGCGAATTTTGTTGTTAAAACGATCATCAAAATTGAGACTATAGCAGTTAGCTTGACAAGATATTCTGATTAAATAACCTGACGTAGGACCTAATGAGAAATTTTTTTATCTTAACATTTTTGGTAGTCCTGTGGCTTTTGATGTCGGGCCTTTATAAAACATTAATTCTAGTTTTTGGGCTCAGTTCGGTTTTTCTTGTGATGTTCGTTATGAAGAGAATGAGTGAAAAAGACGGGTATGAGGTAGAAATTAACCTTAAAATTTCAGATACGCTCAAATATTTGTTTTGGTTGCTTGTTGAAGTCGCTAAGTGTAATGTGGCGGTTGTCAAATTACTGCTAGCTAGAAACGTGAAAATATCCCAAGAGTTTGTTGAAATTCCTGTATCAACAAAAAGTGATTTGGCACAGGTGATCTTTGCAAATTCAATTACCCTTACCCCCGGAACGGTAACTGTTGAGACTGAAGATAATAGTCTTCTTGTTCACGTATTGAACCTAGATAGCAACACAGAATCTGAACTCGGAAACATGGGCCACAGAGTTAGCAACCTTGAGAAATAATGAGAGTATAAATGTTTGAAGTTTGTCTTGCGACTTTATTATTGAGTGTAATTATTTTGTTATATCGGATTTATTTGGGGCCTACGCTCTACGACAGAGTAATAGCCGTAAATTCCGTGGGGACCTTAGCCGTTTTAATTATTGGTGTGGTTGGCTTCCTCTCTCAGCGACCAGATTTTTTAGATATAGCTTTGCTTTATGCTCTTATGAACTTTATTGGGACAATAGCTGTACTGAAGTTCTTTCGCTATAAAATGGTTGACGCTCCTCCACTAAAAACAAATAGAGAAGACGGAGACCTATGATTACCCTGGATCTATTCATAAATGTTGTTAGCTGGGCCTCTGTTGTTTTAGGTTCTTTCTTGGTCCTTCTTGGATCGATAGGGTTTTTTCGTTTCCCAGACTTTTGGTCAAGGCTGCACGCCGCATCTGTGATAGACTCTGGTGGAATGATCTTGATTGTCCTCGGGATGGCTTTTCAAGCTGGCTTTACATTGGTAATAGCGAAATTAGCATTAATTGCCATATTTTTAATTATCACTGGTCCGACTGCGACACACGCGATTGCCAACGCTGCAAGAGTGTCAGGTCTGACGGTTGATAGAGATTTAAATCAGAGCAAGGCTGATGAAAAGCACTCTAAAACAAAGAAACAATAATTTCTTAATAATGATTGGATAGAAAATAGTAACTGTTATTTCAACCTTTGTATTTTTGCTTCTTGTAGTAGTTGCGTTGTTAGCTCTTAGAATGACCCATTTATTTGCTGTGGTGATGTTGGCAGGAGTATTTAGTCTTCTATCAGCATTATTATTAGTGTTAATGGATGCTGTCGATGTAGCATTCACTGAGGCGGCCGTTGGGGCAGGTGTTTCTACGGTACTTATGCTTTCAACAATGGCCCTAACTTCTCGTGTTCAAAAACCCAATGCCAATAGTAATTTGGCTCCTATCTTAGTGGTTTGTTTTACTGGTTCGCTTTTAGTTTATGGTACTTTAGATATGCCAAATTATGGAGCCAGTGACTCGCCGGCGCAAACGCATCTAAGCGAGAAGTATTTAAGTCAGAGCCCTCATGAAGTTGGAGTGCCAAATGTGGTAACAGCTATACTTGCGAGTTATAGAGGTTTTGATACTTTGGGTGAAACGGCTGTAGTATTTACTGCAGGTGTTGGTGTAATTTTATTATTAAGCGGGCTAAGACGTCGCAAAAGAAAATCTGGTAGTAAGGTGAGTTAGTGCAACATCATTTAATTTTAAGAATAGTTACTAAAAGTTTGGTAGGCATTATCCTGCTTTTTGGTTTATACGTTCAATTCCATGGTGATTATTCGCCGGGTGGAGGCTTCCAAGCAGGTGTCATTTTTGCGGCTGGGTTTATTTTGTATGGTATTGTAATGGGGCTTGATAAGGTTCAATCAGTACTTCCATTTTGGGTCGTTCAAAAATTGTCAGCTTTAGGGGTTCTGTTATACGCTCTCACCGGCGTATTTAGTCTATTCATGGGCTTTAACTATTTGGATTACTCTGCGTTTTCGCCCCAACACCCAGAACATGGTCAACACTGGGGCATATTAATAGTGGAACTAGGTGTTGGTATTACTGTCACTGGTGTAATCATCTGCGTCTATTATTGTTTTGCAAGTAGGACCCCTCATATTGATGATGGCGAGTGGTAGTGTAAATGATTTTTGATTTAAACTTCATATTGGGCCATTTAAATTACTGGTTATTTATTTTGTTAATGATGATTGGTCTTTATATTGTAATAGCTAGAGGTAATTTAATTAAGAAAATTGTTGGTCTAAATATTTTTCAAACCTCAGTTTTCATGTTTTATATTTCAATAGGTAAAGTTTCTGGAGGTACTGCTCCAATATTTCCCATTGATATGAACATTAATCCTGCGACAGTTTATTCAAATCCTCTTCCACATGTTTTAATTTTAACGGCGATTGTCGTCGGTATTGCAACGACGGCCCTTGGCTTGGCATTAATAGTTAGAATAAGAGAAGCTTACGGTACTATCGAAGATGAAGATATAACTTTGCTTGAAATCCAAGAGCAAGAAATTGAAAACCAGCATCTGTGAGCATAGGAAAGTTATGAGTTAATGGAACATTTTTATCTTCATTTACCTATTCTTCAGGTATTAATACCTCTCATTTTGGCACCAATTTGTATTGTTTTGGGGCGACCCACAGCAGCTTGGCTTATTGCATTTTTTGCAAGTGTGGCGTCTTTAGTTACAGCTCTTTCTTTATTGCATTCTGTTTCTGATGGTTCGTCTCTTAGCTATCACATTGGTGGGTGGCCACCACCAATTGGGATAGAATATGTGGTGGATAGTGCAAACGCTTTTTTATTGGTTTTGGTTTCTGGTATTAGTACAGTTGTTCTTTTGTACGCTCGCGATCAAATCAAATTTGAAATAAGCTTGGAGAACCATACACTATTTTATACCTGTTACTTATTATGCTTAACTGGCTTACTTGGTGTTTTGATAACGGGTGATGTGTTTAATGTATTTGTTTTTTTAGAAATATCTTCGCTGTCGACTTACGTCTTGGTTGCTCAAGGAGCTAAAAAAGATAAACGTGCGCTGAAAGCCGCTTTTAATTATCTGATTATGGGAACAATTGGTGCAACCTTTTTTGTCATCGGCGTTGGGTTCCTTTATATGGCGACTGGTTCTTTAAACATGCTCGATATCCATGAACGGATTATTGACTTGGAAAGTTCAAGAACAGTTAGAGCTGCTTATGCTTTTATTGTCATTGGGATGGGTCTAAAATTAGCTATGTTTCCTATGCATTTGTGGATGCCTGGAGCTTATACCTATGCCCCTTCGGTGGTAACAACTTTCCTATCAGCGACAGCAACAAAAGTGTCCCTTTTTGTTTTGGTACGATTTACATTTTCAGTATTTCATCTTGAATTTGAGTTCATACAAGAGATCTTTAAATTTTTAATTATGCCCTTAGCAATTATTGCTATGTTTTCAATGTCTTTGGTTGCTATCTTTCAGAAAGATATTAAACGAATGCTTGCCTACTCAAGTATTGCTCAAATAGGATATATGCTTTTAGGGGTGAGTTTGCTTTCTGAACAAGGTTTGACAGCCACGTTTGTAAATTTGTTTAACCATGGTATCACAAAAGCAACTCTGTTCATGAGCCTCGGTGTGCTAACGTTGCACTCAGGGGGTTCATTCTTATCAAACTTACAAGGCATTGGTAAAAGAATGCCGTGGATAAGTGCCCCATTCTTAATCGGGGGACTGAGCCTAGTTGGAATTCCAGGTACAGCGGGTTTCATAAGTAAGTGGATGTTGGTTCAAGCAACTCTGGAGGCAGGTATCCCCTTTCTTGCAATCCTAATTATAATGTCCTCTTTGCTTGCGATAGTTTATATTTGGAAAGTAATTGAGCATATTTATTTCATGGACCAGGCCACGACCATTTCAGCGGAGAAGGTGTCTTTTCGCATTCTTATTCCACTTTGGATTTTAGCTGGCAGTTGTATTTACTGGGGGTTTGATACTAGCTTTATTGTAACAGCTAGTGATTTGGCTGCCAGTAATCTTCTTAGTAATTAATTTAAATGGAATTAGGATAAATATTGGATAATACTCAACTCATTATAATTAGTTCAATTGCTCTGCCATTTATCGCAAGTGCATTAAACTTGACTTTGCATAAGTTTGAAAATCTCCGAGACGTGCTGACCTTAATTGCTGCAGTTGGTACTTTTATGCTGGTGTTACTGGTTCTAGAGGATTTTAATGAAGGTACTCTTTTAGAATTTTCCTTACTAACAGTTATGCCCGGCCTTGAAATAGCATTTCATATTGAGCCTCTAGGTCTTCTCTTTGGAATTGTTGCGTCTGGCTTGTGGATTGCCACTCATCTTTACGCTGTGGGATATATGCGAGGTAACAAAGAGAAGCATAGAGCGAGGTTTTTTGCTTGTTTCTCCATTGCAATTGGAACTGTGTTGGGACTAGCGTTTTCCAAGAATTTATTTACCCTTTTTATTTTTTACGAAATCCTTACGCTTTCAACTTTCCCATTGGTGGCGCACAAGGGAACGCCTGAAGCGATGGCAGGAGCTAAGACCTATTTAAAGATCTTACTTGGAACCTCTGTTGGCCTTCAGCTAATAGCAATTATTTCTGTTTATGTTTTTGCAGGAACGCTTGATTTCACTTCCCAGGGAATTTTAGAAGGTAAAGTAACAAATTTTCAGGCAACCGTTCTTCTGGCTCTTTTTGCCTTTGGTATTGGTAAGGCTGCTTTAATGCCATTTCACAAATGGTTGCCAGCCGCTATGGTCGCTCCCACTCCTGTTAGTGCTCTATTACATGCCGTTGCTGTAGTAAAAGCGGGTGTTTTTACAATGCTAAAAGTAGGGGTTTATATTTTTGGGGTTGATTTTTTAAAAGAAACTGGAGCCTCAAACTGGCTTATTTGGCTTGCGGCTTTCTCTATTTTATCAGCTTCAATTGTTGCCATGACAAAGGACAATTTAAAGGCACGGTTGGCATATTCGACGATTAGTCAGCTTTCGTATATAACGCTAGGCTTAGCGCTTGCCAATTCTCTCGGTGTATTAGGGGGTTCGCTCCATATTGCAACTCACGCTTTGGGAAAAATTACTCTTTTCATGTGTGCTGGTTCAATTTATGTCGCGACACATCGCACAAAAGTGAGTGAATTAGATGGTCTTGGTCGAATAATGCCTATTACATTTGGAGCGTTCCTAATTGGGGCGTTGTCCATTATTGGCTTGCCACCTCTTGGAGGATCGTGGTCAAAATGGTTGTTAGTTTTAAGTGCTATTGAGGCTGAGCATATGTTAATAGTGGCCGCATTCATGATTAGTTCGTTATTAAATGTTGCCTATCTCTTACCAATTGTCAGTCGAGGTTTTTTTGCAAAATCTTCTAATGGCGCTTCAGGTGAGAATGGGGGAATAAAAGAAGCTCCAATTTTATGTTGGCTTCCAACGGTAATTACAGCATCTGGCTGCTTGGCATTGTTTCTTTATGGGGGCGTCGTGCACAATTTTCTTATTCCTATTACAAATTAAGTTTTTGAGGTTAAAATGAGTGGTAGCAAAAATTCCAAAGAAGATATCAGACCATTTGGTTCAATTCTGTTTAACTGGCTTGAACACAGGAGCAGTGCTCGTTTTATAATAGGTGTTTTGGCCGTCGTTTGCATAATGTTTGGTCTGTCGGATTTTATTTACCATCGGCATGGCCACTTTAAGGTTGAAGAATTCCCGGGATTTTTCGCCCTTTACGGTTTTATTATGTTTTCTTTTATAATATTGGGGGCAACAGTTTTAAGGTATTTTATAAAACGAAAAGAAGATTATTATGGTAGTAAAGCAGTAGATAGCGAAACTATCATGCAAAAAAATCTAGAGGATAAAAAGTAATATGGATTTTATTGCGATTCCGACCTCATATATATTTTACTTTGCGGCTCTTGTGCTGTGTTTCTTGTCTCCATCACATATTTTACGTTCAGTGTTCTTGCTGGCGGTGCCCTTGTTAGCTTTACTCCAAGTTTGCTTTTTAGAGCTTGGAAATTTCTACGAAATACAATTGTTTAGCCTGAATTTAGAATTAATGAGAGTAGATAAACTCTCAAAAGTTTTTGGAATAATCTTCTGTTTGGCAGCTCTTCTCGGAAACCTCTATGCATGGCATATTAAAGATATTGTTCAACAAGTAGCAACGCTTTTGTATACAGGTTCCGCTATTGGAGCTGTTTTTTCTGGGGAGTTGGTATCCTTATTTTTTTATTGGGAGGGAACGGCTATTGCCTCTGTATTCCTAATTTGGGCTCGACGTACAGAAGCTTCTTATCATACTGGAATGCGGTACTTAATAATTCAAATTTCATCAGGGGTTATACTGTTGGCGGGTCTTGGAGTTCAGTTTCAGACAACAGAATCAATAGCGTTTGATAAAATGGAACTTTCGTCAGTTGCTTCGTGGTTAATTTTTATAGCGTTCGGAATTAAATGTGCGTTTCCACTTCTTCATAATTGGCTACAAGATTCTTATCCAGCTGGTACTGTAACTGGAACGGTCATTCTATCTTCTTTCACGACTAAGTTAGCAATCTATGCACTTGCTCGATCGTTTGCAGGAACTGAAATTCTGATTTATATTGGTGCGGTCATGACACTTTTCCCAATTTTCTTTGCGGAAATAGAAAATGATTTGAGACGGGTTTTGGCGTATAGTTTAAATAACCAATTAGGCTTTATGGTGGTGGGAATTGGTGTTGGAACAGAATTAGCTTTGAATGGAACTGCCTCACATGCTTTCGCACATATACTATATAAGTCGTTATTGTTTATGAGTGTTGGCGCTGTCTTATTTCGAACGGGTACGTCAAAAGCTTCTGAGCTTGGAGGACTTTACAGAACAATGCCACTTACGGCTTTATTTTGTTTATTTGGTGCGGCTTCGATATCGGCCTTTCCACTATTTTCAGGTTTTGTAACCAAATCATTAATTATGGATGCCACTGCAACTGAACATTATCCAGTTATCTGGGGTATCCTTGTTTTTGCATCCGCTGGAGTACTTTCTCACTCTGGCATAAAAGTACCCTACTTTACCTTTTTTGCTCATGATAGCGGACTAAGACCAAAAGAGGCACCTTTGAACATGCTACTGGCCATGTTTGTAACTGCATTCCTCTGTGTATTCTTAGGTGTTTTTCCTGATTTTCTATATGCAATTTTACCTTATGAAGTTAACTATCAACCGTACACCTTGTCTCATGTGATTAGTCAAATGCAGTTACTTTGCTTTGCTTTGCTTGCGTTTACCGTAATTATGAAAATTGGGCTGCATCCTCCTGAAATCAAGGCAATAAATTTAGATACAGATTGGATATATAGACGGCTTTTACCAATAGCCTTGGTTAGAATAGGTCGTGTGCTTGGTAAGTTTATTGCCATTTGTGGTCTTAAATGGAAAGCTTTTATAAATTCAGGGGGGAAATTTCTTTTAAGTAGTTTTGGGCCAACAACTAACTTGGCTAAAATTCTTACAAGTGGTGTAATGATTTTATGGATTGGAGTAATCTTCAGCGGTGCTTTGATTATTGTGCTTTTTTAATAAAAATGAAAGAATGTTCGATAGAAGGGCTTTACTAATACTTTCGTACATAACCAAATAATATAAAAAAAAGCTAGAGTTTTATCAACGAATACTTGGGAACGATTTTTTAGTCATTTTAGAAAGCAGTGATTTTGAGGGTGATCTCATACCACGCATTTTCGATATTTAAGAAGGTAAATTTTTGTTATGCTATGAGAGTAATGAAAAACTAACAAATTTTTTAACTCAGGAGGCAGCTCATGCCTTGTTGTCATTTACGAAAATAATTACCTTAATTAAGAATAAAAAAATTGGAATTGCTCTAAATATAGGAGGTAATTCTGGCATTTTATTAGATTTAGAGGCGGTAGAGTGACTCTCGCAAGTTATTTTAAGTAATCCAGCTGAAGAGCTTGGCTCAATACCAACTGAGTTTAAATTTCCAAATCTTGTTGATGAATTTTTATTAAGCAATCTTAAGATTGCACTCGAAACTATGAGTGGAATAGCCAATAGGGTTGTTCTAGCACAGGCTCATTATAAAGATTTAAGGGAAGGTTTTTTTCTTGGTTTTATTGATACGCCTCAATTATTTCATGAATTGATAAGGGAACGAGTTCTAGATATAGTAAAGTTGGATAAGTCCGATAGCATTTTTGTGGATGTAGCGTTTTTATCATCGTCTACGGAACTAACCACACAGCTCTCCAAGAAGGGCTTAAATGTAAAGTTCCCAGATTGCGGCTTGGTAACAAAAACGTACTTCCTAAAACTAACACTGGGTCCCAAGGCTCAGGTAGTTAATAGAATTTTGTTGGATTTACTAATCCTACGGGACTCTCTCCTCGCCGTATCTTGACAATGTTTTGCGCTATCGTATCTGCGGAAGATTGAGGTCGAGTGTGAGCTGCTATGTGAGGTGTCACTGTCACCTTCGGATGGTTCCAGTAAGGGTGTGTGGTGGGGAGTGGTTCTTTTGAAAAAACGTCGAGGGTTGCATGACTTATATGGCCAGAGTCAAATGCTGCTAATAAATCATCATCGTTAATTAGGTGGCCTCTCCCCGGATTTATTATTATAGCATCCTTTGGAAGTAAATTCAGTGTGTGTGAGTTGATCATAAACTTAGTGTTTGGGGTCAAAGGTAATAGAAGTATGAGAATTTGGGCTGATTCAAGTACTCTAGGCAGGCTATTTCCCCCAGAAAAACTCTCAATATTTTTTATAATTTTTGGTGTTTGTGACCACCCCTTAACTTTAAAACCAACGACTGATAATGCTGTGGCTACAGCTTTACCTAGGGCACCTAAACCAAGGATTCCTACGGTCACTTCTGTTGCGAGCGGTGGTACCCTGTTGGATCTCCAGATACCATCTTGATTTTTAACGTGAATATCTGTGAGCAAGTGGTGTCTTAGTACATGTGCCAAGCACCATTCGACCATGCCTTGCTTCATTCCGACATCCACCAATCGAATTAGAGGTTTAGTTAATGTTTTATTTTCTATTATGTCTTCAACGCCAGCCCAAAGATTTAAAACGGCTTTCATATTTTTAAATGGTGAGAAATCCTTAAGTGAACTATCAGATGAGTAAATGATAAACTCAACAGTGTCTGGGTCTATTTTTTGGTCCGTTGTGATTTCGTTGAAATCAAGACCATTAGCGTTAAATGCAGTTTCAAGAAAAATACTATATTCATGCCACTTTGGTGATGCAAATAGGATAGGCATTATTTTTTATTCTGCAGTCTATGAACGTGAGCACTTTGCATTAAACCAAAGCTAGCCAATAAAACCAGCATTGCTGAACCTCCATAAGAAATTAAAGGTAAGGGTACTCCTACAACAGGGGCCAGCCCCATAACCATAGCTATATTAACCGCAAAGTATGAAAAGAAATTGATAGTGAGGCCAGCTGTGAGCAGAGAGCCAAATCTATTTTTGTTGCTTATAGCAGATATCATTGAAAAAAGAACTATCGAACCATAGATGGCGAGAAGGCTAATAGCACCAAGGAACCCAAATTCCTCTGCTAGAGTAGTAAATATAAAATCAGTATGGTTTCTGGGTAAAAAATTTAACTGGCTTTGGGTCCCTTGCATGAATCCACGCCCTGTAAGACCTCCAGACCCAAGCGCTATTTTTGATTGTGTGATGTGGTAACCTGACCCTAGAGGGTCAAGGGAAGGATCAAGAAAGGTATCAATCCTTCGATACTGATAGTCCGTTAGAAATTGCCATGGTTTACCGCGACTTACCCACAAAGTAGATATTGCAACTGGTAGTAAGCTGAAAGCAACCACAAAATACCACCAACTAATACCAGCTAAAAACATCATTGATACTCCTATGAAACCAATCAAGAGACCAGTTCCAAGATCTGGCTGAATAATCACTAAACCGGCTGGGACCAAAATCAAAAATGTTGGTATTGTAACCCAAAAAATGTGAGACAAGCGCTCAGGTTTTAACCAATCGTAATATAGAGCAAGTATCATAACTAAGGAAAGTCTCATTAGCTCTGAGGGTTGCAATCTGAGAAACTTCAGATCTAACCAGCGTTGGGCCCCGCCCCCACTAACACCAATATACAGAACTAATATTAGAAGCCCAAGTGAACCAAAATAAATGATTGGTGAGATTTTTTGCCAAAAGTTAATATGGACAAAGCTAAAAGCAATTACTACTACAAATCCTATACCAAATCTTATCATTTGTGGCTTTGCCCATGGTTGTAAGCTACCGTCTGCAACTGAATATAAAATCAAGAATCCAAAATTTGATACTGAAAAAACCAGCAATAAAACGGGCCAGTTCAAAAATAGTAGTTTAGAAAGTCCTTTAGGGGTATTTTGATATGATTTTTTTCTGGTGATCACGTTTGTGTTCCGAAAGGTTGATTAATCTTTTTATTTTTCTTTGAAATGTTTTTCAATTGCTTTAATCTGATACTAATATCATCTCGTTGATCTGTTGGGTATGATGAGACTGAGGGAATTTTACTATCTCGGGCATACAGCATAATGTCTCTAGCTATTGGAGCTGCAACGGCTGAACCACCCCCTCCGTGTTCTACAATTACTGAAATCACGAACTTTGGGTTTTTAGCAGGTGCATAGCCTGTGAATAAAGCGTGATCCCTTCTTTTCCATGGTAAATCATCATTTTTTGTTACACCAATCTCGCGTTCTGCCTCAGTAATTCGTCGAACCTGTGCGGTTCCAGTCTTACCTGCGAATCTAAAATTGGGATTAATTATCCTGGACTTGTATGCCGTCCCGTCTATATCATTTACTGCTGCCTCCATTCCGTTTCGAATTTTAAAGAGTATCTCATCGGAGATCCCCAATGATTTTGGGTTGTCAAAAGGAATTATTTTCCCACCCTTTGCCTTTATAAGCCTTGGTAAAAGGGCAGTACCTGTGACCATTCGAGCTGTCATAATAGCAATTTGCAAAGGTGTTGTGAGAAGGTAGCCTTGTCCGATGCCTGCGTTTAAAGTGTCCCCGAGTGACCATTTTTCTTTATAAGTCGACTTCTTCCATGCTTGATCGGGCACTAAACCTCTTGATACTGCAGAAACTGGTAAGTCAAAAAGTTGGGATAGTCCGAATGTTTTAGCAGTTTTTGCAATGGCATCTATACCCACGCGCTTAGCAATCTCATAAAAATATACATCGCACGAGCGCTTCAACGCTTTCTCAAGATTGATTTTTCCGTGCCCAGATCCTAGCCAGCAGTGATGTTTACTTGTTGAGGTTTCATATATACCATCGCAAACAATGTTTTCGTATTCAGATATGACTTTATTCTCTAATGCCGTAATTGCTACGATCATTTTGAACAACGACCCTGGTGGATATGCATCAGAAACTGATTTATTAGATAATGGTCGCTTCAAATTTTCGAGTAATTTATTCCAATCTGTATTAGAGATACCATTAACTATACTGTTTGGATTAAAACTAGGTGTTGAAGCCATTACATTGATATCGCCATTTTTAATATCTACTACTACCGCTGAAGCACTAAGGTCCCCCATCCTCAGCATAGAAAACTCTTGTAGCTTGGTATCGATAGTAACTTGAATATCTTTTCCAGACGCACTTTCTGTGCGATCAAGCTCTCGCATTATTCGCCCTTTGGCATTCACTTCGTTCCTGCTAACACCGGCTATACCCATGAGTTCTGAATTAAGTTCTCGTTCAACACCTGTTTTTCCAATTTGGAATTTTGGTATTTGAAATAGAGGATTAGATTTAGGAAGTCTTTTTAAATCTTTTTGGGATATTGGTCCTATATAGCCAATTATGTGCGCCATCGTTTGATTTTCTTCATAAGAGCGTGAAAACCCAACTTCGGGTAATAAGCCTGGCAAAGAAGGAAGATTAGCTGCTACACTTGCAAATTGTTCCCAAGAGAGATTTTCCAAAACTGTTACAGGTACAAACGCCCGGTTTCTTTTAATTTCTCCTTCAATTAGTGCTCTTTTATCCTTTGAGATAGGGATTAATTTAGATAAATTGGAAAGAACTATTTTTATGTCACCCGCTTCCTCACGAATAATTACAATTCGATAATTTTGTTTGTTGGTCGCCAAAGGTGTTCCATTTTTATCAAATATGAGTCCACGTGTGGGTGGTAATATTCGAATATTCACCCGGTTTTCTTCTGCTAATAGTCTATATCGCTCAGAATCTTCAATTTGAAGTTTACGCATTCGTCGACCCAGTACCCCGATCACTGCAATTTGGAAAGCAAATAGTATTATGCTTCGTCGTCCAAACACTTTACCTAAATTTTTTGGAGATACTTTTGTAACTTTGGTTTTGGCCATATTTCATCTCATATCAGAAGGAAAGTTTTGATCCCATAACTCTAACTATCAGCACTATTGCAACATATAGCAACGATGTTAACATAACATAAGATATAATGTCGCCTAGTGCCAGACTGGGGATTAGAGTGAAGAATTTTGTTACTTCTTGAACAGAGGTTATTATAATATACAAAGTTGTGATAAGGATTATCTCTTCAACTAAACCGATTTTGTCTCTTGCTTGTAAATATGTGCGTAAGATTTCTGCAGCTAAAATATATGCTATTGTTGTTAATCCTAATGGTCGGAACCAAAGTAAGTCTGCTAGCAAACATAAAAAAATTACTGATAGAATAGATATTACTTTTGGCTTTCTGACTAAAATTATGAATATAAAACAAAAAAGAAAGTCTGGAAAAACTTGCTTGCTAGGTATTAGTCCAGTAGGTGTCAGTGCGAAAATAACTAACACTACACCAATAAAGAGAAAAACGGTATTCTCAAATATAAAGCTGTATTTTGACACTGTTAGCCTCAAATATCTGTTTCAGTATTTCTTTAATTAACTATTAAGCCCCCTGGGCTAGTTAAATTATTCTTATCAATTTTAACCAAAACACGAAGGTAATTTAATTCTTTCAAGTCAGCTGCCAATATGACTCTCAATGTTCCAGTTGAGTCTTCAGAAATTCTTCCCACTAGCAAGTTAGGAGGCAAAACTCCGCCTTGACCTGAAGTAACTACCCTCATACCTGCTGACACAGCCCTCGAGCTCTCAAGAAAACTGAGCTTAGGATTAAACGAGTTGTCGCCAATTACTAGACCAGACTGGCCAGTTTTTTGAATCAAAACTGGGATAGAAGAGCTCACATCTGTTAGCAAAATTACGCGACATATTTTTTCCCCAACACCGGACACTCGACCAACGAGACCTAATCCGCCCATTGCAGCTGATCCATCTTTGACGCCTTCTCTAGAGCCAATATTCAGAAGTGCTGATTGATTGAATGGGCTGCCACTATCAGCAACTACCTGGCCCGTAATCCAATTGATAGTAGAATTTAATTTTAGTTTGTTTAATATACTCAGTTGAGCATTCTTTTGCTCTAATTGGAGGGCTGCTTCTTTCCATCCAGTCATTTTTTGTAGCTCTCGTTTAATATCCTGATTTTGCGAGTATAACTTCGTATAGGAGTTAAAATCTGCTATCATTTGATATGCTATGGTAACCGGTCTTAAAAGAAAATTTGTACTTGGGACGATTTCGTCAACTATTGCATAGCGGAATCTCTCTAACCTTTGGTTATCTGTTCGCCAAAGGGCAAATAAAAGAGCTAAAGAAAGCACTATTACAATTAAAAAAAATCTTCTTACAGCCTTCCAAGCGGCATCTTGTTCGAGGGCCATCAATAAATCCTTTTGAAATTAATCCTTTCTCGTCTTACTACTTTTATATCTAGCCATAATCTATTACGTGTGCCAGCTGCTTTTCAAATTCGAGTGATTTTCCAGTTCCAAGTGCGACGCAATTTAACGACTCGTCTGCTATGGATATTGCTAGTCCAGTTTGCTCACGCAATGCTAAGTCTAGATCGCCTAACAATGCGCCACCGCCTGTAAGCATTACACCTCTATCGACTATATCTGCAGCAAGATCAGGAGGAGTACTTTCAAGGGCTGTCATCACAGCCTCACAAATTTGTTGAACTGGTTCGGATAAAGCCTCAGCAACCTGAGCCTGCGTTACTTCTGTCTCTTTGGGAACACCGTTTAAAAGGTCCCGGCCTCGTATGTCCATCGACGCGCCTCGTCCATCCTCAGGCATCCGTGCCGTTCCAATCTGAGTTTTTATTCTTTCTGAGGTAGCTTCACCAACCAATAAGTTATGTTGTCGTCTGAGGTAAGATATTATACCTTCATCCATTCTATCTCCCCCAACCCTTACAGAACGTGCATATACTATGTCGCCAAGGCTCAATACTGCAACTTCAGTGGTTCCTCCTCCAATATCTACCACCATTGACCCAGTTGGATCTGTTATGGGCATCCCAGCTCCAATTGCGGCTGCAATTGGCTCAGCTATCAGGCCAGCTTTTCGTGCACCAGCTGATAACACAGATTCCCTAATAGCCCGTTTTTCAACTGGTGTAGCACCATGCGGCACGCAAACAATTATCTTAGGTTTAGCAATATTTCCTCGTTTATGCACCTTTCTAATAAAATACTTTATCATTTCTTCAGCTACGTCAAAATCGGCAATTACACCGTCTCTCATCGGTCTTATTGCCTCTATTGAACCTGGCGTTCGGCCTAACATAAGCTTTGCATCTTCACCTACTGCTAATACTTGTTTTTTCCCATCTCTGATGTGATAAGCAACTACAGACGGTTCATTTAGCACAATACCTTTTCCACGGACATATACCAGAGTATTAGCAGTTCCTAAATCAATAGCCATATCAGGTGAAAAAAAGCTACTTATGGTTCCAAACATTTTTTCTAATTTCCTTATTGTTTTTTTATTGCCTGCTATTACAGCTTATCAAGCTAAAAGCAATCCTTGCTTTGAAATTTTAATAAATTTTGCTTAGTAAAAATTTAACTCGTTAATGAGTTTGGTGCCTGTTTTCCGCGTCGATGAAGTAGTTTGTTAAGGGCATTAATATATGCTTTGGCACTAGCAACGACTGTATCTGTGTCAGATGATTGTCCTGTTGTTATTTTACCATTCTCTTCCATTCTTACTGATACAGTTGCTTGGGCATCTGTTCCTTCAGTGACGGCATGAACTTGGAAAAGTTGAAGATGGCCCTCATGTGGGAAGAGCTCTTTAATAGCTTTGAACACCGCATCAACAGGACCATCTCCCGTTGAAGAAAAGTTTGAAATTGTCTCATTAATTTGAAGCACA
>Ga0209223_10002771_pt1 | contig 17195 bp, 7 predicted proteins | sample COG_06_FD_184750 | JGI IMG/M metagenome (GOLD analysis project Ga0209223, IMG submission 184750) | Pelagic Microbial community sample from North Sea - COGITO 998_met_06 (SPAdes) (version 2) | ecosystem: Environmental > Aquatic > Marine > Neritic zone/Coastal water | place: Helgoland, sampling...
AGCTCTCAACTGGAAGAGATTGACCTTTCAAAGAATGCCAAGTTGCAGTCGATCAATGGCCTTCGTTCCTCGCATGCCACCTTAAAAAACATCAATCTGGAATATTGTGGCGATCTTGGAGATATAAACGCGCTAGCAAACGCTACTGAACTGACCCAGATTAATTTAACGCATTGCGCCTCAATCAAACAAGTACAGGCCTTAAGCGCGTCGACCAAAATCAAGCATTTTTATATTGAAGGTTGCTCTGTGCTCACCAGTCTTGAAGGCATCACTGCACCGGTGATCACCCCAGGATCCCATTACTGGGTTTATAGCCTAAAAGGATGTAAAAATCTAAAAAACCTAAAAGGTCTCCCAAGTTTGGGAGAAGGCTATAAATATCTTGAATTGGAAGATATGCCCGCGCTGGAAAGCCTAGAAGGGTTGCAACCATCCCCTCAGGTCAAAACCCTTCGTATGAGGCAGGTGGGTGTTCGGGATATTGCTCAGATGACTTGCTTAGAAAGCCTGCAAGATGTTTCGATTGATAAAGCCAGCAATTTGGTTTCCGTGGCGGTGTTTGGCCAATTGGCGCAAACTCAAACCTTATCGCTATCAGGCGGCGTGTCGCTGAAAGAATTGCCTGAACAATGGCCACAATCGCTCAAAAAATTGTCCCTGCATGATTTCAGTGAGATTTCAAGCCTTGGCGATTTGCCGACAGGCCTCAATCATCTTGAGATTAGAAATTGCCCTAAGATCACGAGCGTGACAGGTGTTCCATCGGATTGCCATTTATCGGAACTGGTGATCGATCAACATATGATCGATTTGTCGGTGATTACTAATATCGTGATTGATCGCGTGACGGTTCATAACAGCACAGCGCCAAAGAACAAGAATTGGTGGCGTCAAACCTTCTCTGATTTCAATAGGTTGAATTTGAGTCTGTCCTTCTATCGTGTGGATGATCCGACTTTTTTGACTGAATTGCCGCAATTGGTCAGCCTTTCACCACCATGGAAACTATGCGAAGAGTACAACCTTAAAGACGATGAGCGAAAGACACCTGCTGAAGTAAAAACCTTTCAGCGTGCCATCTGCAAAGCCTTAGGCATCGAAACGCCGGATTTTCTTAAAGCAAGGCGAGTGGTGCGGACCAAAGATTCCGGTGAAGGTTTGCACCTTGCTGATATCAAGGCCGATTTTTTGAGCGGTGAACCTGATAAGGTTTTGGCTGCCCTTGATCGTGTTAAAAATGAAGGCTCACCAGCCCTTTTCGATGACATTATAATTGGTGTGGATGCAGATGATCTTTATCATGGCGATAGCAAAGCCATCGGTGATTTTTTCAAGAAAGTGAAAGCTGGTGAGCGACCCTTGGCTCGATGGGCGGTGACCACTCTGTTATCAATCGCGCCAGATGAAGCCGTGCAATCTTGTGCGATACGTGGTGCGATCCAGAAAATGGTGTTGTCTGCTCCACAGACTTTCAATTGGCAAAGAAAGGGGGATGCCCCCATCGACGGCTTACCGTTGCCATCGTTAAAATGTTTTAACAACCTTGATGAATTGACTATCGCCGGGTTTGCCATCACTGACCTATCTTGCATCATGGGTAATTCGAGTGTTAAGTCAATAAATTTAAAAGAACTGCCCCATCTTAGAAGCCTGAATGGGCTTGCGGATTTGCCGAATGTGCAACAACTCCAGTTCAATCAATGCCCAGCACTTTCGTCATTAGAAGGCGTATCGGAGATTCCAAGCCTTAATGATATGCATGTTGAAAACTGTGAATTAATAACAGATTTTACGTTCCTCCGGCATTTGCCCCTTTTAACGAAATTCAACCGTCGCTGGAGTGGTGGTGGCATTGATCTTTCAAAATTTGGTGTTTTTACTAATATTGAGTTTTTGTCAGGCTTAAAATCAGCCCCTGCGATCGATCTCAATCTTCAAGGATCCTTAGATTTAAGCGTTTTTGATCAGTTGCCAGCTGCTAAGAAACTGAACCTTAACGTCGACACGTTCAAATTGGATTTTTCACCCTTGCGGCATGTACAAGAATTTCAACTAAATCAGATCTATGATCTTGATGGTGATATGCAACGTGATTTGAGCGATGATATTCTTGATGATTCTGAACGTTGGCGTCATGAATGGTCATATGAATTGCCAAACCTGAGGTCATTGCAAATTAATAATGGAATGCATGACTTTTCAGCATTGAACGCCCCATCGTTGACCGATGTCTTCATGTATGGTGCCAACATTGTCTCCTTTCAGGGGATTGGCCATGCCCTAAAAATAGAGATTTCGGTTGATAGTTATCCTTCGTTAGAAGGACTTGAGGATAGCCCCATCGAAAACTTCAATATTCATTATAACCGGGAAGAAGGCCATAAACCTGACATTTCGTTGATGCCAAAGATACCAAATCTAAAGTCGCTTAGAATTGGATCAATATTGACTTTCGTACATCAACAACAATTAATCGGATGCGGTAAGATAGAACGCCTTGAGGCCAGTTCTTATACCGGTAATCTTGGTTTCCTTAAAGGATGGGATAGTTTAATCGAATTGGATTTGCGTAATTCAGGCGCATTGGAAGGGATAGATGCGGTGGAAGCCCTACCCAATTTGAAACGCATTCGATTGAGAGGGGCTGAAATGAAACGTGATCGGTGGCCCAAGTCGCTCCAGGGCGTGCTGGACTTTATGGGCACATAAAAGCGGATCACACACATAAAGGTAAGGGCAGTTAAACACCTTATCTCAAAAACAAGTTACACCTATTTTGTGCGGAAAACTTGTCCATTTCGGATTTCAATGCCGAATGTCTTATGGCAATTAACGCAAGTCACAATCGTCGTACCATTACTGGTGTTCGGTTTGTAAGTGCCTGTGCTGCCGCATTTGGTACAAGCAACGGGAACTGGTCCGGGAATGTTAGCCATGAAGATCTCCTATGAATTTAGTCATCAAAATAAAACATGATTTATTTGGTTAAGCAATCAATAGAGTAAGATTTTCTTGTGTTACCGTCAAGTGGGAGGCAGAGTTATAATCCGTCCAAATTTTAGGTGTTCAGTTGAGGGCAAATGATCTGTCAGCACCCACATCACTGGACATCTTGGCCTAATCTTTGGTTCTCTGGCCATCCCATCGGTTAGAAAAATACATGCATCAAACCGACCGTTTCGCATGTTTTTGAGCCATTCAAAGGCAGGGTCAAACGACGTTCCCCCACCGCCTTGAACATTGTCCAGCGGTTTGCCTTTATAAGGATAGGTGCGTTGCACGCTTGCGTCACATTCTATAATATGCACATCCGCACCATTGCGCCAAATGCCATGAATTTCAGCCGAAAATAATTCAAATTGATCCATCGCAATTGACCCGGAGGTATCGATCACCACCGCGACCCGCTTTTCCCGTTTGACGCGTGTTCCTGGGAAGGTGTTGAACCGCTTGGACATGCGGCGATTGGTTGGCACAAGACTGGTGCGATAGCCACTATTGGCAAACAATCGTAATGTGCGCCGCCAATCGACTTTGGGCTTTCGATTTTGTTCAATCGATTGCAATTCGGTTTGAATATCCAAGGGGATAGACCCCCATTGGCTGACCGGCATTCGATTGCGCGCACGAATAATGTGGCGCTCAATATCGACTTCTAGAGCATCAATTAAGGTTTGGCTCATTGGCTCACCATTAGCCCCTTCATCACCACCACATGCTGCCCAGAGGCTATGATCGCCATGTGAAGTCTGATCGATCATTCGCTTTAAGGCTTCCATACTTTGAGGGGCGTTCTCGGCTTCACCGCTATCAATGCTTCCCCCACCATCGCCATCATTCCCAGATTGAGCATTATTCTGTTTGAGGGCAGCTTTTTTTAATTTGAACAGTTTATCATAATACCATTCGACGGTTTGATCAGGCCGAAGATCATAATCAGGAAATGTTTTCAGCGTTACGCCTGTTTCTGGTAAGGGCCAAGGCGCGATCAGTTGATTGACCACCAAATCCGCGGCGATATTGAACAATTTAAGATCAGCATTCTTCTTTGGCTTGCGGTAAAGGTGCCTGAAAATAATATGCAAGGCTTCATGTTTGATCACCGCTACCCGTTCTTTGGTGTTGAGTTCTTTGATGAAGAAGAGAGGGTTGACGATCAATTCAGGCCCCCTAGACGTCAAAGCAACAGCCGCGGTGGGGACATCTTCGGAAACACGCCGCACCAACCCCCCTAAAAGATGGCCGTAGAAAGGTTCTTTTAACAGTAAGGTAACAATGGTGCGCCCTAGTTCATGGGTTGCCTTGGCCACATCTTTGGCCTTCGCTTTTGCGTCCTTGGTGTCGAGAAGTGGTGCCACGATTAGAGACCTTCAATCACCAGTTTCGCGAGTTTGGGATCGCGCAGCATATTGGCAATTTCTTCGCTGATGGTGATGAGGTCTCGATGAAGCGAGAACCGCAAATCATTAGGCAGGTCATCCAGCAGTAAAAAGGCCACTAAATTCTTGGCGTGATGGCTTTCGGCTTTATATTTTTCCGCCGATAGATGCAAATAAAGGCGCGTGCAAATGGTGGATAAGCGATCCACTCTTTTAGCATCACCTTCCCCTTTTGAAAGGTCACTGATTTGCTTTGCAATCGGTTTGAAATCTTTTGCGTCCAGAATATCGGATGGTTCAATCAATTGCGTGACGCCGTCATTCACAAAAGCCAAGAAGGTAGTCGCGGTGATATCATCAAGCGCACTTCGCGCCAGCACATTAACCAATTCCAATTCGCTTTTCAGATCGTCTATATTGGCGATCTGATCAAAAAATTGCGTCAAGGTCCGTGGTGTGGTGCGCTCGCCTGTAATCACTTCAGGATAGGTCAAAACAAAGGCAATCCCCCGTGGATCAACTCCCGCATTCATCGCCCATCTGGCCCAAGATTTAACATCAAAAATCATGGTCATATGGAGCATACGGGTCAGCATCGCAGGGTCCATCGGCGTTACGGAATAATCGCCGCCTTCAGGATTTGCGGTGCAAACGATTTGCCATTTGCGTGGAAGCGTCCATGAGAACATTTCAAATTCTTGGATGAGTTGCATCAGGCCCCGCAAAATACGGTCATCAGCACGGTTCAAGTCATCCAAAAGCAAAATACCAGGGCCTTCATCATCTTCTTTTGGCACCCAATCCGGCGGCATATACACAGTCGTTTCATCTCCTTGAACATCTGGGTTAGGATCAAGGCGAACCGGCAAGCCATGCAAATCACCCATTTCTTCAAATTGCGCTGGAGCGCAGTATCGAAATTTCCAGCCATGTTTTTTGGCTAAATCCTTGACTAAAGCAGTTTTGCCAATGCCGTGGGATCCCCAAATGCAAATCGGGGTTGGTCGTTTGCCATTACCGTTAGGATTTTTGGTGGCGTAGTCTTCCTCATTTTTCAGGTTGGTCTGAAACACATGCTCCAATAAATGAATAGCGGTGTCGGGAGCCAATTCGGCTCCAAAATTTGTTAACGTGGTGGTCATCATCTCTCCTTCATGCCCAATAGAATATAATGGATCCGGTTTCCCTAATCATGAGCGATCAAAAAGGCTGGTCGGGTAAAACTACCTTCAGTGCAAATGGTTTCTTGAAGTTTTCTTAGTTTTTTGAGGTCATCATAAACACTAGACCCCATACGATAGGCCATCCGCCCACGTTGAGTGAAGCGTAAGGATTGCAGGTTCGGCATGTCTAAGACCCAACCCATTTCATCGTAATTGAGTAAAAAATCCCACCCTTCGAAATTCAGGCTTTTAGCATTCTGCAAAAGGCTTAGCTGGTTATAGTCGAATTTAGATTTTTCGGCCGACATTCCAAATAGATGGGAAATACGGTGCAAATATAGTTCGCTATCCTGCAATTGATTAATGGACGCCAGCCATTCCTCCGGGAATATACTAATATTGCTCGGTATTGCTATGTGAAGTTTCGTATTCTTGAGGTTAATGAGTGCGGCATGGTCAGTGACTTGCATGGATATATACAACTCTTCGAGTTGAGTGGAATGTTGCAGCCCTTCCAGAGAGGTTAACTGATCGCACTGGTAGGCGTTGAGTTTGGCAAGAGCCGTGCAGCCTTCAATCCCTTTCAAGGTTTTCAACGCCTCGCAACCTTTGATGTTCAACTGCTTTAGTGATGCCGGCAATTGACCGAGATCTGTCACCGATGAGGATTGGCTCATATCCAAATCTTCAAGGGGAGCTTGCCATTGTTGCGGCAGTTTTTCGACAGCCGTTGATGATAATGTTACCTTTTTCAACTTGGCATGCTCACCCAAACATTCAACGTTTTTCAGAGTATTACAATTCGAGAAACTGACCGATTCCAAATTTGGCAGATTTCGAATTTCTGAAATATCTTCAAACCCTGAACTATAAGCGCTGAGTGATTTGACCGCTGATAAATGTGGTAAATGTTCAAGAGATTTCAACGCCGTCATGTAAGACAAATCGAGGCTGTCAACGCTGATTGGTTTTTTGGGGAAATTCTCAAGCGTTGTAAGGCTACTGCAACCTGAAAGGCTGAGCACGGCACCGCCATAACTTTTTGGCATATGTAAAGCAAGGTCTTCAATGCCCTTTAATGAGGAAAGGGCGCGGCAACTTTCCAAGGTGAGTTTGGTCAGGGATTTGATATTTCCTAAGGCTTCGATGCTTTTAAGGGATGCACAATTCGAAAGATAAAGTTCTTTCAGATGCGTGAGGTCACCAACAGGCTCAATACTTTCGAGAGTTTCGCATTTCTGCAAATTCAGCGACTCTAAGGTCGCCGCTGATGCGCTGATACCCTCAAGGCTGGATAGTTTTTCATTCTCAGACAAATCCACCGTTTTCAGAAGGGGAGATTTTGAGAGAGCTTTAACCTCTACCACCCCAGCACCGTCTAAATGCAATTCTTGCAGTAGGGGCGCATCTAAACCGTTGAGTGATAATAATCGTCCGGACGAATTCCAACCACCGCCATCGATTTTCAGTGCCTTTAAGGCAGGCAATGGCCCAAAATTGCTCAAATCGGGTGTGGTGTCCTCCACCATCAACAAGGTGAGGGTTTCAATATTATCAAACCCTTTCAGATCAGGGCTCTCCGTGGTTAGAGAAACGGTTAAGGTTTGAATCTCTTGACGTAGCTTGGCCAATTTACTGCCCTTTGCAGCGGCTGCCATCAAACCAAACAACGCTATATCCAAATAAGGTTGGGCAGGGCCGGTGCCATCAAAGCGTTTGCCTCGGTTCAATTCGCCGTTTTTGACGCTTACATCGGCAATGAGATCATCAATTTCCGTGCTCAAGGCCTCGGATAAGGACAGGCCCATGCGGACATTAGCCACATCACGCGACGACAGCAATTTCCAAACTGAACGCACATCACTTTTCAGGGCTTGAACGGGTTTTTCTCGTGGCAACAATTTGCGATCGGAAATTTCAATCTTTTTCTTATCAATTCCAGGTGGAAGACCCTCTAATGGCTTCAATGCTGGGCAACCAGAAAGGTTCATGATTTTGACGGCGGATTTCCAGTGCGACGGCATGGTTTCAAGGCTTTGGCATTTTGTGAAAGTGACCTTTTCCAATTGGGTCAATTCACCCAAGGCTGAAGCGTCTTTTATGCCATCGCATTGATCGCATTCGATTTCTTTTAGGTTGGGCAATTGTGCGATCGCGCTTAAATCCTGAATGGCTGATTTGGACAGCACTAATTTTTCCAGGTGTTGAGATTTTTCCAGGCCTTCTAGCGACGTTAAGGCATCAAGGCCAAAGGTTTTGACGGTTGTTAGATGTGGTGCAATGGGAGGCAGGGGCGCTAAAGATTTTAAGGCTTTAAGATTGGCCAAATACAATTCATTGGCGCCATAGACACGCATATTGTTGCCGGGCCGCTTGTCGCTGAAGGTGGCCATGGACAAATCAGCGATGGATTCAAGAGATTTGCACTGGCTGAAATCAAGATACTCCAATTTGGTGCAATTTTTGATCGCGGATAAATCGGTAATCTTCTCAAGAAAGGATATGGATAAAAACTCAAGGTGAGTGGCTTTTTGCAGAGACTTAAGGCTTTCGATGGCAGAAGACCCCGCAAGATTAACGCTCACCAAGGATGGCGCAATTTTTGACACGGGATCAATACTCGCCAGTTCTTGATTGCGTTGGAGGTTCAAGTCCAAAAGTTTTGAGCATCCTTCAACGCCATTAATGTCGAGAAGTTTTACCCCTGTCGCTGTGAGAGAAATCAGGTTCGGCGCATCCAATCCTTTCAAGGATTTTAATTGGGCAGATTTTTTGCCGCTATTGAAGGGAACGGCCTGACCGTAAAGAGAAAGGCTCTTTAATTTTGGGGTTGAACCAAATGCCTCTAAATTTTCAACAACAGACTCCACCCCAATATAAAGAGTGGCCTCTTCCAAATTCGGAAAAGCCGATAATGCAGGAATGGCTGCGGTCGTGATTTTAATGACTTTCGTTTGCTCTCGAAGGTCTTGGGCTTGTTCTGACGGAGAAGCAGCTACCAAAGCCATTAACAACGCATTGAGATGATGCTGGTTTTTATCGTTGCCTTCAAAACGTTTGCCGCTTTTGATCTGGCCATCATCGGTAACATGGAGGTCATCGAGCAAAACCTCAAGCCCATCGAGAACCGTATCAATGAGGGACATGGCCACCTTAAAGTTGCCGTCATCACCAGATTTAAAAAGTTTATAAACTTTGGAAGCTTCGCCTTTGAGCGGGCGAGCGCGTGCACTTGAAGGTGACATTATAAATAATCCCATCACTATTGAGAAAAATGCGTTCTGTTGTATCAAAGTAGCGTAATTTAGTTCATTTACAAGACAATCAGCTCGTTCATCTAAACAATTAAATGCAAATATGGATTGGATTAGATCCTGGGTTAATTTTTCAATTTATCAGAAAAATTGGCTGCTATAATACCTGCGGGCAGTGCCACTACACCAATGCTGATCAGGGCAATAATGCCCGCACAGATTTTACCCATCACAGTAATCGGGTAAACATCACCGTATCCGACCGTTGTTAATGTTGCCATCGCCCACCACATGGCTCTCGGAATGCTTCCAAAGGCCTCAGGTTGCGCGCTGCCTTCGACAAAATACAATAAAATGGCCGATAAAAAGAGCAAGAACAAGGTCACCACCATACTAGCGCTCAGCTGTGGCCATGATGATTGGATCGATTCAGCAAACAACATTAGCGGTTTGTTGGTGCGTATCAGTTTCACTACACGGAACATTCTGAACAATCGGAACAACCTAAGAAACATTAGGTCATCCACCATGATAACTAAGATATTAGGCAGAATCGCAAATAAATCGGTGATGGCCATGGGGCTTAGTATGTATTTGATTTTTCCGGTGAGGCCTTCGTATTTTTGCAAACTTCCGCAAAGTGTAAGACGCAAAACATATTCAGCGCTAAAAATTAAAAAAATGAAAAATTCGATTGGTTTTACCCAACCATCATATTGCTTTTGAAAATTTGGCTCGGTATCCAATACTGTTAACACCACGGCAAATAAAATCACCACTGACAGCACTTTTTCTAGCACTGTAGAAGTCTCAGTATCACGCGGGAAAAGAGAGCGTGACAAATACTGTTTGAATGACGTTTTCATAGACACTTTTCATACTGCAAAAAGAGATTGCAACAACTTTACTAGACATAAGACTATTCGTATATGATGAAACGCTCAGGGGATTGAAGAAAATAGTCCACCTTGGCGGGGCAAAATTATCTTTTCCAAATTAAACTTCATTATCTGCGATTGTTGCTTTCAAGTTTGTGATGTAGCAGTGTTTCCTTGAATTTGGTTTCGCAGTTTTGGAGTAGTAGAATGAACGCGACCAGGGTATTTCGGCTTTTCATAAGTTCAACATTCAGCGACTTCATTGCAGAAAGAGAAGCGCTTAAGAGAAATGTTTTCCCGAGATTGGAACAATACTGCGCAGAGCGAGGCGCGCAGTTCCAGGCAATTGATCTTCGTTGGGGCATTACTGAACAAGCGCAACGCGAACACAACACGTTGCGAATTTGCCTCGAAGAAGTGCGTCGATGTCAGCAATTATCGCCGCGCCCAAATTTTGCAGTTTTGCTGGGTAACCGGTATGGCTGGGAACCTGTGCCAGCACGCATCACTATTGATCATTGGAAACGATTAAAAACAACAGCCACTTCTGAGCATTGGAACCTCATTTCATCAAGTTACCGGTTGGATAAGAACGCGATCCCATCGGTTTATTGTTTGAATGAACGAAGCGCTGACAATGATGAAGCCTTTCGCCATGAAGCTCAACTTTTAGTGGCGTTGCGTCAGGCGGCGGCGGGTTTTAAGGGAAGGGATAGACTGCCTTACTTTACATCGGCAACCCATCAAGAAATTGTTCTTGGCGCCTTATCGAAACGTGACGCGGATGGCAAAAAACTTAACCCGAATGCTCATGTTCATGTTTATGAACGTCACCTTGAAGGGATGCCGATTGATCATGCTGCAAAGGATTTTGTGGATTGGGATTCAAGCCTTGCTCAGGTTGTGCCCGGCGCAAGCCAGCGCATGCAACAATTAAAAAATCAACTGCGTCGGCAATTGGGTGATCATTATCACGAATTAGCATCCCCTTGGAGTCGCCATGGAAAAGATGGCGCGGTTGATCAAGCCTATTTGCAACGTTTTTGTGATCTGTTTTTAGAACACCAAATGAAATTGATTGATGCCGAAATTGCTTTGCTTGAGCAGATTGATGATCGGCAACAACGTGAACATCTTCATCAAGATTTTGGTTATGAGCGTGCGCGTGTTTTTGCGGGTCGAAAACCACTGCTGGCCAAAATTGCGCGATACACTCATGTAGATCTTCCTTCTAAATCGGGTTCATCAAAATCAAAGCCAAAGAACCTTACGCCGCTGATTTTGGCTGGAGGAGGGGGGAGTGGCAAATCGGCGCTCTTAGCCCGCGCCGCACAGCAAGCAACCATAACAAAACCATCACGTGCTGTTGTGTTACAACGATATATTGGCGGCGTTCCAGGGACGGAATCGCTGTTGAACACACTTTCTTTACTGAGCGCAGACATCTCGACTTATTACGGTCATTCAGAGCCGCCCATCGCTCAGAATGCTGATGATTTGGCGCAAACCTTTGAGGCGGTTTTAGGTTATGCCACGCCTCGACGTCCGCTTATCCTTTTCCTTGATGCGTTGGATCAACTTGACCCATCAGATCGAGCATGGATGCTGGAATGGCTGCCTCGTCAATTGCCTGAACATGTTCGAATTGTTGCATCAATTCGCTCAGACACAGCGGTTGCAGATGCTGCGCGTAACCGGTTCCCAAAGCAAATCATCGATGTTCCTCGTCTGAAACCATCAGAAGGTCGCGCGATCTTAAAAGCGTGGCTCGCGGATAAAAGAGAGTCGTGGTTCAACGCTGGCATCACGCCTTCTACGGGGCGGCGATTGACGAAGGAGCAAGAAAACAAAGTGCTATCAGTCTTTGATCAAAATGGTTTGGCGCTTTGGCTCAAGATTGTCTATCAAGAGGCATCGACATGGCATTCTTGGCATACGCCGCGCGATCTTCCCATCCATATTCAAGATTTGATCCATGATCTTGTGGATCAAAAACTTCTAGTTCAAGAACAGCACCCAAAAGTTTTCACGGAACGTGCCCTGGCTTATCTCACGGCGAGCCGTTTTGGTTTGGCGGAAAATGAAATTGGCCGAGCGTTAGGCCGAGACTGTGATGTTCGTGTTGAATTCCAAGAGAATGAAAAAACTCTATTAAAATGGGAAGATGACCAGTCTTTGCCACCCATTATGTGGTCACGCTTGTTCTTTGACTTGCAGGCTTATTTAGGTTTTGCGCAGATTGACGGTAAAATTGTGATGCGGTGGTTTCACCGTGAATTTCATGATGTTTTCAAAGCAAGATATTTAGCTGCGAACGACGAACGTAAAACCATTCATGGGGCTTTGGCTGATGCTTTTCTGGCATTGGATCGCGAGACAAGACCAGAAGAAGTCAATGATGATGCTTTTTTTAAGATTTTGGATATGAGCCAAAAGCCCATGAGCGCAGCTCTTCGGCGTGTTGCGGAACAGCCTTGGCAATTGGCGCAAGCGGGCCGCAATGAAGACCTTGAGTGCTTGATTACTGATTTTGGATTTTGCATGGGAAAATGTGCGGCCAACCGTTCAGCCGATTTGGCATCTGACATGTTGTTGAATAGGCTGCTTCGGGGTATCGATTCAAACAATGCTTCATTCAGCCAAACGGCAAAAGCGTTTGAGTCATTCGTGCTCGAGCACCAGCATTTGTTACAGCGAGGCAATGAAAATTGGCCGGCGCATCGTATATTCCTCCAATTAGCCAGTGAGCAATCGCCTCAAGCGATAATACGCAAAACCTCTGAGAGGTGGATCACTCAAAAACTAGACGATTGGCTCTGGATTAAAAGTACAGATCGAATGGGTGATGTTGAGGGCGTTTTGACCCTCGAAGGGCATAAAGGCGGTTTTTCATCCTTTGTTGCGGCTGAATTGCTTGATAAACGCCTCATTTCGCGCCACACGGATTATCGGGTTTGGAATCTCGAAACTGGCACAGTGGAATCAGTCTATCAAGTTGATGAACGGCCGCTAGTGATTGCTTGTTCTCCAAAAAGAAAACTAGATAGCCGTCGTGTCTCAAAACGAGAGGGCTGGCCTGATCTTTTGTGGTCAATTGGGCAAACTGAAATACGTTTCTGGGCACGAGGTTGGGATGGCGAATCAATTTGTGAAGCCTTAGAACTTTCAGACGGAAGAATTGCTTTTCGCCGCGATGGTGATTGTATCGAAATCACCGACCTGCTTGGGCACGGCACTCCCTCATTGTTGCTGAAGGGTCATTCAGCAAGCATTCTTGGGTTTGCCCAACTTGCTGATGGAACTTTTACTTCATGGTCCGAAGATAAAACCCTGAGAACTTGGAACTTAGAAACAGGATCCCATGAAGCAATCTATGATTTCCATGATGATGCAGTAGTGGGAATATTAGAACTCCCTGATCAAAACCTGCTGTCATGGGATGAAAATGGAAATTTCTATTTAACTAATTATCTCAAAGGCGTATCAATTTACCTTGATGGCTTGAAACCGGAAGATGGCGAGACAAGCTTTTATCTGGATGACGACTTCAGTGTAGGCGCGGTACTAATTCCAGATAAAGATCCCACACGATTTATCGCTTGGAATAAAGAACTTTTAGGCTGGTACGATCTAGAGGGTCGATTGATAACAATACAAGATAATAACAACAGTAAGAGTATCGCCTATTTGAATGATCTGGGGCTAATTCGCGCAATCGACAACAACATTGTTATAACCAATCATGCTGGTGAAATTATAGCTGAAGATGAAGAAGACGAAGCCCGTTTTATCAGTGGTTTATCGCTTTTAAATGATAAGCGATTCATCACTTGGACAGGATACAAGGGAGGCGACGATTCCATTCGAGTCTGGGGAGCGGCTGAAGGCAACTGGGAAAACGGTATTGAATTATTGAAGCGTGTGGAAACCAATAGCCAGTGGATTTACAACATCTTCTCTTTATCTGATGGTCGTTTTGTCAGTTGTAGCGAAGATGACAATATTAGAATTTGGAGGACTGAGAACTTTGAAAAAGAGGATGAATTAAATCCAGCTGGTAAGACCACTCAAAATAAAATTAATGCATCATCGTTGAAATTTATTGGTGAAGGCATGTTTGTTGCCGTTGATTATAACTATTCGAGAAAACAATCTGAATTGGTTTTAGTTAATGCTCACACGGCAGAGGTGAGTGTAATAGAAGATATTAAATTCAATAATATGAGGACGCCAAAATTTCAGACCCTAAGTTCAGAATTAGTTCTCATTGATGGATTTTGCTGTGTCGATTTAACCCAAAGCACGGTGTACTTATTTGACGACGCTCAGGATGTCCAACAAGTTGATGGATCCCCACTTCGCAAACGTCAGTTTATTCCACTCGATGATCGCAGTTGGTTAAACACCCGTCTTCTTCACGATAAAAGTGATGATAAAAAAGTTGTTGGTGGCGAAGTGTCATATTGGGTACGCACTATTTCTGATGAATTTATCGAAATGGGCAAAATCACCATCGAAATGGATGGTTTTAAGCAATTGCTCGTCATCACCGATCAAATATTTGCCGTTTGTGGTGATGAGCTAGCTATTCAGTTTTGGAGTGTTGATAGTTTTGAGTGGGGAGAAGACGTTTTTACAAAAGTGGGGGCTATACGCCCATTAGCTACAGCACCAAAAGAAATGTTGCTGTTATCCGATACCAAGTTGGCTGTTTGGAATAACCAAGGTCAAATTGCCATTATCGGTTCGGGAGGTCCGGAAATCCTGTCAACCATTGACCTTAACTACGAATTGTCTTCAGTAACTCTCGGAGATCAAGACTTACTTATCTGTGCCTGCATTAATGGTACCGTTTCGTTTCTCGGTGTAAATAAAGGAACTCTTGCACCGAGTTATGAGCCGATCAAAGCAGCGTCGGATCTGCAGTCTGTAGTGGCTTACAATGAACATGGACTTTTGACTTTCTCGAAAGGTAATAACGTCCAAAGATGGGATATCAATAAAGGAAAGAAAATACCTTTCGGCATCAAATTTTCAATCGTTAACGATTTGAGAAAATCCAATGGTAATATTATTTTTGCAGGCGATGACGGGTTACGCTCCCATTATTTAATTTATTTTGATGAATCCAGCCAAGAATTTTATCAATTGGGAAGCACAAGAGAAGGGTTGTTATTATTTGATCAAATGGGAGAAAGTTTATGTCAATGGCATTGCACAAGAGCAGGGGATAGAGAATTGTATATACCTGCCGCCATCACGTCCAAAGGTGTGCTGATGACCATTGCCAAAGGTGAATTGCGCCGTCTTCAACTTGTGCGGTCAGGCGAAGTGGGATTTGATCATTTGAACTGAACATTTGTAAATTTTGCCTTCAGAAGTCGAGTGCTGTGAGACAAGACGTGCCACGACAGCATTGCTTCTGCATCAACATGTAAACAAATATTGAGAAATCCTCATCATTCAAATTGTCAAATCTATCCCATCGGGCCTGACGGTGGAAATTTAAAAAATAATCTGTGCAGGAAATTCAATTTTGAAAAAAATTTTATACTTTGATATGGACAACGTGTTTGTTAATTTTTTCCATCAGCGCTTTCCAAAGTGCAGCCCAAGCTTTTACAGGAATTTGAAGGCAGATTGGATTAGATACGCTCGCTCAGTATGCGAAACAAAAAATATTTCGAACATTTTCACCTCTAAAAATAATTCCGTTTCTTCTTAAATCCGTTATCTTCAAAATAAAATTTCACGGGTCAAATGAATAGTGTGCTTTTGACATCGCGGCAATTATCGAATTCATATGTTTTTTACATTCCATCACCCCAAAAGGTGATGGATGGCTAAATCAATCTTTGATACTTAAACGTGAATTACGATGTTTCACTCATCACTTGCAAACCAAACATCCGTCCGAGCGTTTGAGCAAGTTGACCGCTCGGCGCACGCCGCGCTTGCCTAAACTGACGATGAAGAATATGAATTCAAAGCGTGGGACTCTCGTTACAAATGAGGGAGCATCAGGTAGCAGGTAAGGACTATAATGGCGCATTGACAAAAAATTTACCCCCTCTTTTAATGGATAATAAATAAGGTTAGATCGCATGGGAGTTGTTTATGGCGGAACTTAAATGGAGCCCCTGGTTAGATTTTTCGCAATTGTATGAGTATTACGGTTTAGTGGATGATACTGGTGGAGCAAATCCGTCCCGAAAAATACTCAGTTATTTGGGGAAAACGGGAAGCCCACATCAAGATGATGGCTTTCGTTTAAGATCGAACCTTAAACCGTCGACGGGAAATCTGCTAAATCTTGCCGCGCCACTGCACGAGAATCCCTGTCCATTGAATATTGGAGACTTGGGGTGCTATTGGTTGCGGATAGAAGTCCCTAATAAACTCGAATTAGACTACATAGGTCAATCTGCTGAAAAAAAATCAGGTTACTGGGGTATTTCAAAAAGGTTAACGGAGCATTTCCGTAAGCTTTGCTGCATTCCGGACACGTCAGATTTATCGTGGGATGACATTCGAGGTGTTACACCAACAAGGCGGTTTAGTGAGGCAAGTAAGAAGATAAAAAAGCTTGGAGTTGGTGATATAACTGATCCCCGAAGTGATTTTTTTAATAAATATGTAAAAATGAAACTTTTAATTGTTCCTAATACTGCTCATGCAGCTAAGACGATACACAGGATAGAGGGTATGGCTATGGTAGCATATAAGCAAAAATATGGTATGTTCCCTCATTTAAATGAAAGAGATGAGACACTAGGTATGGATGGCTTTCTTGAAGAAATATAAACTAGGTTGAACCCAAGTAGACGATTAGCAGTTTAACGGCGTTCTGAAGGTAACGGTAGACTAACAGGAGAACATCTGTGCTATTAATAAAGACAGATTATCTACTTTGCTTATGACACCCAATTTGGATTTTGTTGAAAAAAAGATCGCCGAAAATAGCCAAAGTTAAATCCTTCAATAAAGCAAAGAATGGGTGATGATTATGAATTTTAAGGGTATGTAGAGTAACTTTTTCTAGAATAGATTAATGTCTTCTAAACTGTGAATGAACTGAGTTGTCTAGATAATTGCCAACTCCATCATTTTCTTAAATCTAAATGACTTTTTGTATTGTATGCGTTTGAGTAAATCCTACTCCCGCAACCAAGAGTATTAAAAAAAGCCGCTTGTTTTTAAGCGGCTTTTTTAATTGAAATTAGCTTCATTCAATCAGCGTTTGGGCAGTCAACCGCTAGTCGTAGGCGGCCTAGTGGGAAGCTATTTTATCGCGCGTGGGGCGCGATTGGGTTCGTTTTGGAGTTATTTGTTTTATGTCCTTCGGTATTGATATTTTCAGCGACATACATTGATTTTCCCAATCATGCGCGTTCTAACTTGCTTTATCGGGCGTGGCCAGTTTGTTTTGCAGAAATACAACTATAGGTTGTGTATTATGTAATTTCCGCGCTGTGGATCTACTTGAGGTAGGCGTAGTACGCGCGGCCCAGAAATTCG
>Ga0209223_10002778_pt1 | contig 17177 bp, 18 predicted proteins | sample COG_06_FD_184750 | JGI IMG/M metagenome (GOLD analysis project Ga0209223, IMG submission 184750) | Pelagic Microbial community sample from North Sea - COGITO 998_met_06 (SPAdes) (version 2) | ecosystem: Environmental > Aquatic > Marine > Neritic zone/Coastal water | place: Helgoland, sampling...
AGTCCAGAATTTTGTACTGTTTGGACCTATATGGGTTTGCCATCAATTTCATTACCTTTACTTAGTGGTTCAAATAATTTACCATTAGGCATTCAGTTGGTTGGAGACAAGCTAGATGATTTAAGGTTTTTAGGTGTAGCTAATTGGTTGGAAAAAAATTGTAAAAAATATGCTAAATAAGATAACAACGTTTTTAGGTTCTGCTCTTGCAGCAGCATTTTTAATAGGTCTTGCAACGACGTTAACAAGATCTTCTATGATTGGTTTTTGGGATGTATTGCCAGTATATATTTTAATGGCTGTAGCAATTTTTATGATGATTTACGAAGCTTTTTTCGATAAAAAATAAATTCTACCTAAAGTGAGCAATCAAAGAAATAACTATTTACCGTTTTTACTACTGTTTATTCAGCCAATTTTTATGGCTAGTAACTTAATTGTAGCAAGAGGTGGAGTGGAATATGTTCCCCCAATTTCTTTGGCTTTTTGGAGATGGACAGTAGTATTTTTATTATTATTACCTTTTACTTTTAATTCATTAAAAAAAAATTTTAAATTTGTAAAACAAGAATACAAGAGAATATTTTTTATTGGATCTATGGGCTGTGGAGTTTGTGGTGCTTTTCCATTTTTAGCTGGACAAACAACAACAGTTACCAATATGGGAATTATATATTCGTCTTCTCCAATATTTATAATCTTAATTTCTACTATTTTTTTTAAGGAGAAAATAAACCACCTTAAAATTATTGGCCTTGTTTCTTGTTTAATAGGCGTTTTTGCTATTATTATTAAGGGTGATTTATCTTTGCTACTTAGACTTAAATTTACGATTGGAGACTTGTGGATGTTAGCTTCAGCTATAGGCTGGGCTCTTTATTCTATTTATTTGTTTTATTGGAAAACCAATTTAAAAATTTTTGATAGATTTACTCTAATTGCATTTTTTGGAGTAGTAAGTTTGCTTCCATTTTATTTGATTGAAGAAGCTTTATTTGTAAGAACAGTCTTTAATTTAGACTTTTTTATATGGGTATTATTTGCAGCTATTTCACCGGGTATTATAGCTTTTACATTATACACAATGGCCCAGAAAAGTCTTGGAGCATCAATTACTGGTTTCACCTTATATATATTTACCGTCTATAGTGCTATTTATGGTTATTTGTTTTTTAATGAGCAGTTAGAACATTATCATTATTTAGGAACAGCCTTAGTTTTTGGTGGAGTTTATTTAGTTAAAAAAAAAAGTAAGTATGAAAAAAAAAATTAAAGAGTATTTATTGAAAATAATCCTATTTATACTGATAGCTTACTTTTCTTTACTTTTTATTATATTTATATTTCAACGAAACTTATTATATGAGCCAAAAGAAAATAATTATTTTGGTGATGAATTAAAAGTTAAAATAGAAAAAGTAAAAATTAAGACAAGTGATAATTTTGAATTACTTGGATGGTTTCATGAAAAAGATCTTAGCAATTTTAAAACTATAGTTTTCTTCCATGGTAATGCAGGAACATTAGAAAACAGAATACATAAAATTAATCATTTTAAAGATATGAATGTAAATTTTTTAATCATTTCCTGGAGAGGATTTAGTGGAAACTTAGGCAAACCATCAGAAAAAGGCCTATATGAAGATGGTAAGAGTGCAATTAATTGGTTAAAAGAAAAAGGCCTGAAGGATAATGACATTGTTCTGTATGGCGAGTCTTTAGGTACTGGGATCGCAACTAATGTTGCACAAAACCATAAATTTGCAGGTGTTATACTGGAATCTCCATTTACATCTATGGTTGATGCAGCAAAAAATGTGTATCCATATTTTCCAATTAGATTTTTACTTAAAGATAAATATGAAAGTGATAAAAAAATTAAAAATCTAAAATCTCCAGTTTTGATTATGCATGGAAAAGCAGATAAAATAGTACCATTTTGGATGGGTAAAAAAATGTATGAATTAGCTAATGAGCCAAAATATTCTTATTTTCCTGAAAAAGATAATCACATGATGGAATACAACGAAAAGATGATATTAATTTTGAAGGAATATTTAAAGAGTTTAAATTAAGCCACAATCTGACCAAATAATTTACAAATTTCACTTCTATAAGTAGATAGTGAAAAAATTTATTGTAACTTTATTTACCTTAATCTTTATTTCAAATTCTGTAATTGCAGAAAACACAGAATCTTCATTTAATAGTCTTTTTCATATAGGTCAAATGAACTCTTACGACAAACACTTTGCCCTTTTTTTTAAGACAAGAGATAAAGCTGTTCTAGCAAGAGGTAAGGATTATAATTATGTTACAGATTTTCCTCAGGATTTATATATTTATAATTATAAAACAAAAATTTCATCTCCATTAATATCGTATGAATGGTTTCCTTCTCAGGCAAAATATCTTTTAGAAAGTTATGACTATCCAGTTTTCCCAGAAGACTTTGCTTATTACCTTTTAAAAGATAACAATACATTAGTGATGATTAGTGCAATTAAAAATATTAATAAAAATTTTAAATTTGATATTGCTAATAAAAAATTAAATCGATATTCATCAAACGGTAATTTTGATTTTATAATTTCATCGATTGCTAAAGATTGTGGGTATTCAAATCTTAAGGAAAATTATAAATGTAACTATTACAAACCTTTAATTTCCAATAATTTGATTAACTAATTTGAGTAAATGCTTCAGCAAATTTTTCTGCATTAAAAATTTGTAAGTCATCCTCTTTTTCACCAAGACCCAGAGCAATTATTGGAAGTTTATATTTTTTAGCAAGTGCTAGTAAAATACCTCCTTTTGCAGTGCCATCTAATTTTGTCATTATCAAGCCAGTAATTGGAATAATTTTATTAAATTCCTCTACCTGATTGATAACATTTTGACCTGAAGTTGCATCAAGAACCAAAATTACATCATGTGGTGCATTGGGATCTATTTTTTTAGTTACATTTGCAATTTTTTTATATTCTTCCATTAAGTTTTTCTTATTTTGTAATCTTCCTGCTGTATCAATTAGAACATGATTAAAATTATCCTTAATTGCGTTCTCTATAGCTTTGTACGCGACAGAAGCAGGATCTGATCCCTGGGTAGATTTAATAATTTGAACATCAATTTTATTAGCCCAACTTTCTAGTTGTTCTATGGCAGCCGCCCTAAAGGTGTCACAAGCAGAAAACATAACTTTGCTACCATTAGATTTTAAAATTTTACCTATCTTTCCGATAGTTGTTGTTTTGCCAACTCCATTAACACCCGAGACTAGAACTGCATTTAGCTTTTCTTTTTTATTAAAAAAGCCCTCATTTTCTAAAGGCCTCATTAAAGTAGTTATATAATCTTTTAGAATTAAGCTTACTTCATTCATGATATCATTTTTAGGATCAATTTTTTCTTGAGCAATAATTTGTTTAATCTCTGCAGCAACAGTTAGACCTACATCTGACTGAATCAAATATTCTTCAATCTGATCTAATGTTTTGTCATTTATTTCTTTTTTGACAATTATATCTTTTAAACCAGATGTAAAAGTAGAAGTAGTTTTTTTAAAACCGATTTTAAATTTATCAAAAATTCCCATTATAGTTTAAGCTCAATATTTTCAATGTTAGAAACGGGTCCTTTCATGTGAATGCTATTTTTTTCATCAATTGAAATTGTCAGTCTTCCAAGCGTAAACTCTATATCTATAGTTTTACCTACTAATAATTTGATGTTACCAGCTACAGCGGTTGCACAAGCCGCAGTACCACAAGCCTTTGTAAGTCCCACACCTCTTTCCCACACTTTAACTTTAATTAAATTTTTATTTATAACTTTAGCAAGTGTTACATTGCATTTTTCAGGAAATAATTCATGATTTTCAACTTTAGGTCCAATTTTTTTTAAATCAAAACTTTCAATATCATTTACAAAAAAAACTATATGAGGGTTTCCCACATTTACTGCAATTCCACCAACATGTTTGTTATTGTTTTTGTCTATAATTTCAATTCCAAGGTCTTTAGTGTCTAATTTTTTACTTAAAGGAATCTCTTCCCAATTTGTTTTTGGAATACCTATTTCAGTTTCTACTAAATTATTTCCTAAAATTTTAGATTTTAATAATCCAGAGGATGTCGACACAGTTATTTCTTTTTGATTACTTTCTTTTGATAAAAAATCAGCAATACATCTTGTTCCATTTCCACAGGCCCCTGAAGTACTACCATCTGAATTAAAAAACTCTAAACCAGCATCTATTTTTCTATTCTTTTTAATCAAAATAAGCTGATCACACCCAATATAGTTTCGATCACATATTTTAATTATTTGATCTTTACTTAAATCAATGTCAGTATTTCTTTGATCAATGATTATGAAGTCATTGCCCAAACCATCCATTTTAAAAGCTTTAATATCCATATATAGATATTTAACTTATTTATTGACTTTTTGAACCTCTATTATAGGTTGTTTCTGTTTCCACAAAAACGTTAAATTTGTGGTGTCTTTGGAAACAAAGAGATCAACACTAGTCAGCGATATTCGCCCACTAGTGCTAAACTGCTGTGCGTAATAAATATGTTTGAAAAACTAACAAATAAATTCGAAGAAATTTTTTCTTCTTTAAAAAAAGCCCCTTCACTTGATGAAAAACAAGTTGATGAAGGTTTGAGAGGTATTAGACAAGCTCTTTTAGAAGCTGATGTGTCTCTAGATGTAGCAAAAGACTTTATATCAAAAGTTAAACCAAAAGTTTTAGGACAAGAAATAATTAGATCAACATCTCCAGGTGAAATGGTTGTAAAAATTGTCTATGACGAACTTGTAAGTTTTTTAGGAGAAAGCAACACAGATATAAATTTAAATGCAGTCCCTCCTGTCTCAATGATGATGGTGGGTCTTCAAGGTTCTGGAAAAACCACAACTACTGCTAAATTAGCAAAATATTTAGAAAAAAATAAAAAAAAAAAAATTATGATGGTAAGTCTTGACGTTTATAGACCAGCCGCACAAGAACAATTGAAATCGCTAGGAGAGCAAAATAATATTTTAACTCTACCAATAATTGAAGGACAACTACCTTCAGACATCTGTAGAAGAGCAGTTAATGCTGCAAATCTTAATGGTGCTGAAATTATATTATTTGATACAGCAGGAAGAACTCAAATTGATCTTCAAATGATGAGTGAGATTAAACAGATTGAAAATATTATAAATCCCACAGAAACTTTCTTGGTTGCAGACTCTTTAACAGGACAAGTTGCGGCAGAAGTTGCAAAAGAATTTAAGAATACAGTCAATCTAACAGGTATTGTTTTAACTAGAGCTGATGGTGATGCACGAGGTGGTGCTGCTGTTAGTATGAAATTTGTTTCTCAAGTCCCTATTAAATTTTTAGGAGTAGGAGAAAAAATAGATAATCTTGAAGTTTTTCATCCAGATAGAATAGCAAATAGAATCCTTGGAATGGGAGATATTGTTTCTCTTGTTGAAAAAGCAGCAGAAGATCTTGGTGAAGAAAATATTAAAAAAGCAGAAGAAAATTTAAAAAAAGGACAATTCTCTATGGAGGATTATTTAACCCAGCTTAGACAAATGAAAAAAATGGGAGGTATAGAGGGGATCATGTCATTTATGCCAGGTGTATCTAAAATGAAATCTCAGATGGATGCTTCAGGAATTGATGAAAGTATTATAGTTCAAAATGAAGCAATAATTTTATCTATGACAAAAAAAGAAAGAGGAAACCCAAAAATAATTGATGGCTCTAGAAAAAAAAGAATTGCTAATGGCTCTGGAACAAACCCAGCCACTATCAATAAATTGCTTAAGCAATTTAAAATGATGTCTGAAATGATGAAGAAAATGTCAAAAGGAAACTTGAAGGGTATGTCGGACAAAGGAATACCTCCAGAGCTATTAAATCAACTTAAATAAATAAAGGAGAAGAAATGTTAAAAATAAGATTATCAAGAGGTGGAACAAAAAAAAGACCAGTTTACAAAGTAGTTATAGCTGACAGTCGTAGAGCAAGAGATGGGAGATTTATTGAAAAAGTAGGATTTTTTAATCCTCTTTTACCAAAAGAAAAAAAAGAAAGAATAGGACTTGAAGCAGAAAGAATAAAATATTGGTTAGGTCAAGGAGCTCAACCAACAACAAGAGTTGCTAGAATTTTAGGAGAAAATGAATTAATACCAATGCCTGAAAACGGAAGTAACCCCAGTAAAGCTATTCCTAAAAAAGAGAGAAAAAAAGAAGGAGAAGAGACAGCTCCTAAAACAGAAGCAGCCCCTAAAGCAGAAGCTGCAAAAGAAGAGGCTCCTAAAGCAGAAGCTGCAAAAGAAGAGGCTCCTAAAGCAGAAGCAGCCCCTAAAGCAGAAGCAGCCCCTAAAGCAGAAGCAGCAAAAGAAGAGGCTCCTAAAGCAGAAGCAGCCCCTAAAGCAGAAGCAGCAAAAGAAGAGGCTAAATAATTAAATTTATGTGGCAAGCTCAAATATTTACACTTTACCCAGATATTTTTCCTGGCCCCTTAAGTAGAGGACTTTATGGAAAAGCATTGTTGAATAAAATTTGGGATCTAAAAGTTGTAAACATTAGAGACTACGCTGAAGATAAACATAAGACGGTTGATGATAATCCTTTTGGAGGCGGATCAGGTATGTTGCTAAAAGCTGATGTTTTAGCAAAATCGATTGATAAAAACAAAAATGAAGGTGAAAGAATTTTTTATTTATCACCTAGGGGAAAAAAGCTTGATCAAAAACTAGCTCTAGAACTATCAAAGGAAAAATCTATCAGTTTAATATGTGGTCATTTCGAGGGAGTTGATGAAAGAATATTATTAACAAGGAATATAGAAGAGCTTAGCATTGGAGATTTTATTTTATCTGGAGGAGAAACAGCATCCTTTGTTATGCTAGATAGTATTTTAAGATTATTACCTGGGATATTAGGAAATGAGCAATCAAAAACAGATGAGAGTTTTGAGAATGGACTTTTAGAGTATCCTCAATACACAAAACCTCAAATTTGGGAAGAAAAAAGTGTCCCAGAAGTACTATTATCAGGGGATCACAACAAAATTAAAGACTGGCGTTTATCACAATCAGAGGCTATAACACGCGACCGAAGACCAGATTTGTGGAAAAAATATAAGAAAAATTAGTTTAATAAATATTATTATGAAAACGATCGAAGAAATAAATCAGTTTAACGTCAAAAAAGTACTTAGTGAGAAGAAAATTCCTACTTTCTTTCCAGGAGATGTAATAAAAGTTGGTGTAAGAATTACTGAGGGTAAAAAAGATAGAATTCAATATTTTGAAGGTGTTTGTATAGCAAGAAAAAATAGAGACCTAAATTCATCATTTACAGTTAGAAAAATTTCGTTTGGCGAAGGTGTTGAAAGAACATTTCCATTATATGGAACAGTTATTGATACCATTACTGTTATTAGACATGGAAAAGTAAGAAGAGCAAAATTATACTATCTAAGGGATAGAACAGGTAAATCTGCTAGAATTGCAGAAAAAATTAGAAAAAAAATAGGTATAGAGGTTGATGTTAAACCTGAAACTGTAACTGAAGAAACTTTAGCACCAGTTGCAGTAGAGCCTGAAAACAAACCGGAAGTTCAAGCAGAACCTGAAAAAAAATCAGAAGTTCAAGCAGAACCGAAAATAGAAAAATCAGAAGAAAAAAAATAATTTTTTTTTCAATGCCTTTAACTCTTTATGATAAAATTTGGAATGATCACTTAGTTGATCAGCAAGATGATGGTACAGCACTATTGTTTGTAGATCGTCATTTAGTTCATGAAGTAACAAGCCCACAAGCTTTTGAAGGATTAAGAAATTCTAACAGAAAAGTCAGGCAGCCTAATTTAACACTAGCAGTTGCAGATCACAATGTTCCAACTACTGACAGATCTAAGGGAATAGCAGATCAAGAATCTAAAATTCAAGTGGACACCTTAGAAAGCAATTGCAAGGAGTTTGGAGTTCAATACTTGGGTATGAATGACAAGAGACAAGGGATTGTTCATATAATTGGTCCTGAACAGGGCTTCACTCAACCAGGAACTGTGATTGTGTGTGGGGATAGTCATACAGCAACGCATGGTGCATTTGGAGCTTTAGCTTTTGGGATTGGAACTTCTGAAGTAGAACATGTTCTTGCAACACAAACGTTAGTTCAAAAAAAGGCAAAAAATTTTAGAATTAATGTTAATGGAAAACTTCCTATTGGCGTTACATCTAAAGACGTAATTTTACAGATTATAGGAAACATTGGAACTGCAGGAGGAACAGGATCTGTTATTGAATATGCAGGTAGCTTAATTTCATCTTTAAGTGTAGAGCAGCGAATGACAATTTGTAATATGACCATTGAAGGGGGCGCAAGAGCAGGACTAATATCTCCTGATGAAAAAATATTTAAATATTTAAAAGGCAAACCAATGTCACCAAAAAATGAAAATTGGAATAAAGCCATGAAGTATTGGGAAAGTTTAAAAACTGATGATGGAGCAAAATTTGATAAAGAAATCAATGTAGTTGCAGAAGATATTTTACCAATGATTACTTGGGGAACTTCTCCTCAAGACGTAATCACAATTGATGGCAAAGTTCCGAATCCTAAAGATGAACAAGATGAAGATAAAAAAAGCTCAATGGAACGGTCATTAAAATATATGGGTTTAAAAGCTGATACATTAGCTACAGATATTAAAATTGATAAAGTCTTCATAGGAAGTTGTACAAATGGTAGAATTGAAGATTTAAGAGAAGCTGCAAAAATATTAAAGGATAAAAAGAAGGCATCACATGTACATGCAATGGTTGTTCCTGGGTCAGGTTTAGTTAAAGAACAAGCAGAACATGAAGGCTTAGACAAAATATTTATAGAGTCCGGTTTTGAATGGAGAGAACCAGGTTGTTCCATGTGTTTGGCAATGAATTCAGATAAATTAAAGCCAGAAGAAAGATGTGCTTCGACCTCAAACAGAAACTTTGAGGGAAGACAAGGTAGGGGTGGAAGAACACATCTAGTGAGCCCTGGGATGGCAGCTGCTGCTGCGATTTCTGGGAATTTGGATGATGTTAGAAAGTACCAAAATTAAGATGAAAAAATTTAATTCACTTACAAGTATCCCCGCATATTTACCAATAGTGAATATTGATACAGATATGATTATTCCAAAACAATTTCTTAAAACAATTAAAAGAACAGGATTAGGAAAAAATTTATTTTTTGAAATGAGATACGATGATAATGGAAATGAAATTAAAGATTTTATTCTAAATCAAGAACCTCATAATCAATCAAAAATATTAGTTGCAGGAAAAAACTTTGGTTGTGGTTCCTCAAGAGAACATGCTCCGTGGGCTCTTCTAGATTTTGGAATTACGTGTGTAATTAGCTCTAGTTATGCTGACATTTTTTATAGTAACTGTTTTAAAAATGGAATTTTACCAATTATTTTGTCAGAAGAAAAAATTAAAGAATTATCAGAATATTCAAAAAGAAAAGAAGAAATTTCAATAGATTTAAAAAAAGAAAAAATTATTTTTGGAAATAATGAAATCAAGTTTGATATCGATCCCTTTAAGAAAAAATGTTTATTAGAAGGACTTGATGATATTGCACTTTCATTAGCTAAAAAAGAAAAAATTATTAGTTTTGAGAAAAATTTAAAAAATAATAAACCATGGATATTTAATGATTAAAGTTAAGAAAAGAAAAATTTTACTTTTACCTGGTGACGGCATTGGACCTGAGGTTATTCAAGAAGTAAAAAAAGTTATTCAATGGTTTAATACGAATAAATCTTTAGATTTTGAAATTGATCAAGACTTAGCAGGAGGTTGTTCTTACGATAAACATGGAACACCAATCACAGATGAGGTTTTTTATAAAGCATTGGAAAGTGAAGTTATAATATTAGGTGCTGTTGGTGGACCTAAATGGGATGATTTAGATTTTTCAAAAAAACCTGAAAGAGCGTTATTAAAATTAAGAAAAGAATTAAAATTATTTGCAAATTTAAGACCTGCAATTTGTTTTGAGCAACTAGTTGATGCATCAACTCTAAAACCCGAAATTGTTTCAGGATTAGACATAATGATTGTAAGAGAGCTGACGGGCGGGATTTATTTTGGAGAACCAAGAGGAATTAAACTAATAGAAAATGGTGAAAGAAAAGGGGTCAACACACACACTTATACGACTAGTGAGATTGTTAGAGTAGCTAAAGTTGCTTTTGATTTAGCTAAAAAAAGATCAAATAGAGTTACTTCTTGTGAAAAATCAAATGTAATGGAAGCAGGACAACTTTGGAAAGAAGAAGTTCAAGAACTTCACGATAAAGAATATAAAGATGTTGAGTTAAGTCATATGCTTGCAGATAACTGTGCAATGCAATTATTAAGAAACCCAAAACAATTTGACGTCATTGTTACGGATAACTTATTTGGAGACATGCTTTCAGATCAAGCCTCAATGCTAACCGGTTCTTTAGGCTTATTACCATCCGCTTCACTTGGAGCAAGAAATAAAGAAGGTGAGATGAGAGCAATGTATGAGCCTATTCACGGATCAGCACCAGATATAGCTGGTAAAGGGGTTGCTAATCCGATTGCATCAATTTTAAGTTTTGCAATGGCATTAAAATATTCATTAGACCTAGATAATGAAGCAGATGCTTTAGAAAAAGCTGTTCAAGAGGTATTAAATGATGGTCTTAGAACAAAAGATATTCTTTCTGAAGGAAAAAAAGAAGTATCAACGTCAGCTATGGGTGATGCGATAATTTCAAAATTGCAATAATTCTAGAATTATTCTAAAGTTTCAAAATGCCAAATTATACAGCACCAGTTGAGGATATGATGTTTCTTTTTGAAAAATTAAGAAACAATAAAAGCTATAATGAAATTCAAAAATATAAAGAGGTAAATTCAGAACTCGTAAAAGATATTTTGGTTGAAGCAGCAAAGATTAATGAAAATTTAATTTTACCACTAGCTAAAGCAGGAGATGAAAACCCAACAGTTCTAGAAAATGGTGTAGTTAGAACACCACCAGGTTATAAAGAGGCTTATTCAAAATATATAGAAGACGGTTGGACTTCACTTTCTTGTGATCCTAAATATGGTGGGCAAGGTATGCCAAAAACTGTAAGTGCTTTTTTTGATGAAATGTTATCTTCAGCAAGTTTATCATTTAAGCTTTATAGCGAACTAAGTATTGGTGCATATAATTGTATTTCACATCATGCAACTGAAGAAATAAAAGACAAGTATCTTCCAAAAATGGTAGAGGGAAAGTGGAGTGGCACAATGTGCCTCACTGAACCTGTTTGTGGAACTGATTTAGGTCTTTTAAAAACAAAAGCAGTAGAACAATCAGATGGAACTTTTAAACTAAGTGGACAAAAAATTTTTATTACATCTGGCGATCATGATTTAACAGAAAATATTATTCACTTAGTTATTGCAAGGGCAGTAGACTCCCCAGCTGGAACAAAAGGGATAAGTTTATTTTTGGTACCTAAATTTATTGTAAATGAAGATGGCTCTATTGGAGCTAGAAATGGGATTTCAACAGGATCTATAGAAAGTAAGATGGGAATTAAGGGATCTGCCACTTGCGTATTAAATTTTGATGATGCAATTGGTTATATGATTGGATCAAAGAATAAAGGTTTAAACGCAATGTTTACAATGATGAATTTAGAGAGAATTGTTGTTGGTATCCAAGGACTAGGAATTTCTGAAATTGCATATCAAAATTCTTTAAGCTATGCGAAAGAGAGAAAACAAGGAAAAACAAATAATACAAAATCAACTAATGGTGCTGATTTTATAATTGAACATGCTGATATTAAAAAATCTTTACTTAACATGAAATCTATTATCGAAGGTGAGCGAGCTTTATGTTTTTGGTTGTCTCAACAAACAGAAGTTAGCCTTTATCATCCAGATGAAAAAATTAAACAAGAAGCGTCAGACCTTGTTTCTTTAATGACACCGGTAGTTAAAACAATGTTTACTGATATGGGAATGGAAATAACAAGTGAAGCAATGCAGGTTCATGGCGGTTATGGATACACAAAAGATCAAGGAATAGAGCAACTTTATAGAGATAATAGAATTACACCAATTTATGAGGGAACAAACTCTGTGCAAGCAGCAGATTTGGTATTTAGAAAGTTAGTGAATAAAAATGGTGACATAATTTATAAATATTTAGAATTGATCAAAAATGATTGCAATACTGATAACAAAAAATTGAAGCCTTTTGTAAATGAATTAGAAATACACCTTAAAATTTTAACTAATTTTAGTACTTGGATTAAAGAAAAAGTGCAAAATTCAAAAGATGATGCAAGTGCAGCATGTAATGATTATTTAAAAGCACTTGGTTTCTTGGCTATAGGGCATGCTTGGATAAAAGTTTTAGAAGTAAGCTTTAAAGATTATGAGCAAAATAAAAATTTTTATGAAGATAAGATACAAACTGCAAATTTTTATTTCAAAAGAGTTTTACCAAGAGCAGAAAGTCACTTTAAAACAGCAACGACCGGCAGTGATTATATTATGAATTTTAAATTTAATTAATATGAGTCACTATGATAAAAATTTAGATAAAAATGAAGCTAACTACGTTCCTTTATCTCCATTAACATTTTTAGAAAGAACAAAAGATATATATCCAAATTATGAAGCTGTGGTCTATGAAAGTAGAACATATACATGGAAAGATGTTTATAAAAGATGTGTTAAGTTTGCTAGCGCATTAGATAAACTGGGAATTAAAACTGGAGACACGGTTTCTATTATGGCTTTTAACACGCCAGAAATTTTTGAAGCTCATTACTCAATTCCTATGGTTGGTGCAGTAATAAATGCAATCAATACAAGATTAGATCCGAATACCATAAGTTATATTTTAGAACACAGTGATGCTAAAGTTTTAATTGTAGACAGGCAATTTCATGAAGTAATAGCTAAAGCTTTAAAGAATGTTAATAACAAAATTACTATAATAGATATAGACGACAAAGATACAGATACCAGCAGTTTTAAAAAAATTGGTGATTTGGAATATGAAAGCTTTTTGAGTACAGGTGATGAAAATTATGCATGGAAAAAACCAAAAGATGAATGGCAGGCAATATCATTAGGATATACATCTGGAACAACAGGAAATCCTAAAGGTGTTGTTTATCATCATAGAGGTTCATATCTGATGGCAACAGGTAGTGCCACTGCTTGGAATATGCCCAATAAGTTAAATTTTTTATGTGTTGTGCCAATGTTTCATTGTAATGGTTGGTGTTACCCTTGGACACTTGCAATGCTACACGCAAGAGTTATTTGTTTGAGAAATATTGATGTAAAAAAGATGTTTGAGCTAATTGATAAATATGAAGTAACTCATTTTGGAGGAGCACCAATAGTACTTAATATGATAGTAAATGCTCCAGAAAAAGAACAGAAAAAATTAAAAAGAAAAGTTAATGTTCTGACTGCTGGCGCACCACCACCAAGTATTATTTTTGAAAAGATGGAAAATCTAGGCTTTGAAGTTATGCATGTATATGGATTAACAGAAACTTATGGACATATGCTGCAGTGCGCATGGAATAAAGACTGGGACGATTTTGAAAAAGATAAGAAGAATGAAATTAAAGCAAGACAAGGAGTTCGTTATCCTAATACAGAGGGTGCCGTTGTAATGGATCCTGAAACAATGAAGCCCGTGCCCAAAGATGGAAAAACTATGGGTGAAATAATGATTAGAGGAAACATCGTAATGAAAGGTTATTATAAAGATAAAGAAGCAACTGAAAAATCGATGTCTGGTGGCTGGTTTCACTCAGGAGACTTAGCTGTTACACACCCTGATGGATATATAAAAATACAAGATAGATCTAAAGATATTATTATCTCTGGAGGAGAAAACATTTCTTCAATTGAAATAGAAAATGTTATTGCTAAACATTCATCAGTATCATTAGCAGCAGTTGTTGCTAAACCAGATGAAAAATGGGGTGAATCGCCTTGCGCATTTGTTGAATTGATTAAAGATAAACCAGCAACAGAAAAAGATATTATAGACTTTTGTAGAGAAACTTTAGCAGGATTTAAACTTCCAAAAAAAGTTGTTTTTTGTGATTTACCAAAAACATCAACAGGAAAAATTCAAAAATTTGAACTTAGAAAAAAAATCAAGGAATTAACTTGATATTTCAAGCAGACAAGAAAAATGTATTTGCCTCTGATGCAGGCAAAGGTATTGATAAAAATAAACATACTATTGTTATGCTTCACGGAAGTGGACTTTCACATATTGTATGGTCTTTAACAGAACAATTTTTGTCTAATCAGAATTATAATGTTTTATCTTTAGATTTGCCAGGACATGGTAATTCAGAAGGAAAATGCTTATCATCAATTGAAAAAATATCTGATTGGATAGAAAAAGTTTTAAACCAACTTGAAGTTTCCGATGTGACAATAATAGGGCATTCCCAGGGATGTTTAGAAGCTCTTGAATATTATTCTAAATACCCAAAAAAAATAAAGAATTTAATTTTTATAGGAGGCTCTTATAAAATGCCAGTTAATCAAGATTTGATAGATCTTGCAGAAGCAGGTGATGATCAAGCAGTAGAATTAATGATGAAGTGGGGCTATGAAAATTCAAAAAAATTTATTGGAGGAAATCCAGTTGAAAAAATTATTAACTCTGTAAGAGAAATCAGAGAAATTTTGGCTATAGATTTAATTGCTTGTAATAATTATAAAAATGGATCTGAAGCTCTCAAAAAGATTAATTGCCCAACACTATGTATTTTTGGTGAGCTTGATAAGATGATTAATCTTGAAAAAGGTAAGAAATTCGCTGACTCTATTCCGAATTCAAAAACAGAGATAATAAAAAATTGTGGGCATATGATTATGTTTGAAAAAGCATTTGAAATGAGAGAAAAGATTTTAGAATTTTTAAAAATATGAAAAACTTTTCAATAGCAAAATCTAGAAGATTAAGAAGTACGCCGTACACCTCAAGAATAGAGAAGCAAGGGGTCACAGCATACACAATTTATAATCATATGTTATTACCTGCTGCCTTTGGCTCAATAGAGGATAGTTATAAACATTTAAAAGAACACGTTCAGGTGTGGGATGTTGCAGCAGAAAGGCAAGTAGAAATATCAGGAAAAGATTCTGCTAAACTAGTTCAATTAATGACATGTAGAGATTTATCAAAATCAAAAGTTGGCAGATGCTATTATTGTCCAATAATAGATGAAAATGGAAACTTGGTTAATGATCCTGTTGTTTTAAAATTAGATGAAAATAAATGGTGGATATCAATCGCAGACTCAGATGTAATCTTTTTTGCAAAAGGACTAGCATCAGGACATAAATTTGATGTTCGGATTATAGAACCTATAGTTGATATAATGGCAGTTCAAGGCCCCAAATCATTTACATTGATGGAAAAAGTTTTTGGAAAGAAAATCACTGAACTAAAATTTTTTGGATTTGATTATTTTGACTTTGAAGGGACTAAACATTTAATAGCAAGATCAGGATGGTCTAAACAGGGTGGTTATGAGGTGTATGTTCAAAATACATCATCTGGACAAAAATTATATGATCACCTTTTTGATGTTGGAAAAGAATTTAATGTAGGGCCAGGATGTCCAAATTTAATAGAAAGAATCGAGAGTGCATTGTTATCCTATGGAAATGATTTTGATAATAATGATAATCCTTTTGAATGTGGTTTTGAACAATATGTCAATTTAGATAGTGATATAAATTTTTTAGGAAAAGAAAAGTTAAAACAGGCAAAATCTAACGGAATTCAAAAAAAGTTAATGGGTGTAAAAATTGATACAAAAGAAATTACTCTTACAGGATCAAAAAAACTATACGATAAAGAGAATAATATAATTGGTGAATTAAGATCAGCTTGTTACTCCCCTCAGTTTAAGGAGGTCATTGGAATTGCTATGATTAAAAAACCTTTTTGGGAAAACACTCAAATCTTTAAGATTGAGCTAAATAACAATACTTTTACCGGAAAAGTTTGCGATTTACCCTTCATCTAGTATAAACCCTTATAGCATCATGAATATAGCAATTGTAGGAGCCACAGGAAATGTTGGAAGAAAAACGCTCGAGGTTTTAGAGAGTAAAAATTTTCCTATTAAAGAACTATATTTAGTTGCTTCGCCTAGAAGTGTAGGACAAAAAGTCGTTTATAAAGATAAAGAATATGAAGTTTTTAATCTTGAAACATTTGATTTTTCAAAAGTACAAATTACTTTTTTTGCAGCAGGTGGAAAGATCTCAGAAAATTATGCTGAAAAAGTAGCTAAACATTCAATAGTGATTGATAATTCTAGTTTTTTTAGAATGGACCCTGACGTCCCATTAATTGTTCCACAAGTAAATGCAGAGGCAGTTAAAACTATGAAAAAAAATATAATAGCAAATCCAAATTGCTCTACTGCACAATTGGTAATTGCTTTAAAGCCATTGCATGATTTATTTGAAATTGAAAGAATAGTTGTTTCTACATATCAATCAGTATCTGGTGGGGGAAGAGCATCTATGGATGAACTGATTGAGCAAACGCAATTATTTTTGGAAAATAAATCTATAAAGTCAAAAAACTTTACAAAGCAAATAGCATTTAATGCTATCCCACAGATAGATGTTTTTGCTGACGATGGCTATACAAATGAAGAGTTAAAAATGACAAATGAAACTAAAAAAATTTTAGATAATAATATCGAGCTAACAGCAACGTGTGTAAGAATTCCTGTTCTAGTTTCCCATGCAGAGTCAGTAAATATTCAATTTAAAAAATCATTTACTTTAGAAAAAGTTAATGAAGCTTTAAGTAAAGCAGAAGGATGTGAGGTTTATGACTCTAGAGAAGATGGTGGATATAGTACACCAATCGAAGCAGCTGGTAAAAATGAAACTTTTATATCAAGAATTAGAGAAGATAAAACTAATAAGAATACATTAAATCTTTGGATTGTTTCTGACAATCTTCTTAGAGGTGCAGCTTTAAACTCTGTTGAAATTGCTGAAACATTAATTAAATATAATTTAAATGGAAAATAATAACCCACTATCACCCCA
>Ga0209223_10002780_pt1 | contig 17171 bp, 19 predicted proteins | sample COG_06_FD_184750 | JGI IMG/M metagenome (GOLD analysis project Ga0209223, IMG submission 184750) | Pelagic Microbial community sample from North Sea - COGITO 998_met_06 (SPAdes) (version 2) | ecosystem: Environmental > Aquatic > Marine > Neritic zone/Coastal water | place: Helgoland, sampling...
GCCGGGGTCGCTTCTGCCTTCCAACCACACATTCTTTTTTTTTCACTATTTGCGGTTGTGATACAACTTCCGGATAATCGGCGTTTTTAAGGAAGTTGTATCGCGTCCTTTGTCTGTTTTCACAGTCGACTTCGACATCTAAATGCGACCATGCCCACGTATGGACACAATTGTTGCCAATCCTTACCCCTGCACGTGGTTTCATAACGAATGACAATTTCGGGTTGCACAATGCACACTGATGATGTTCATATCGTTTCCTGCACAGCTGGTCAGCAACACAGTATTGACATTCTTGTGAAAGGACATGTTGACAAGCGCCTTCATCGTCTTGATCGAGAAATGATGTGGTGTGACATGACCGTTCTAATGATGCCGGATTCCATACCCGTTGTTGCCCATCAACGCAGTCATGAATCAATTCGCCGGTTCTTTCCCATGGTTTTGTTCCTGCATTTGTATGACACTGTTGACGGTGTAGCTCCTCTTCCGGAGTTTGTCGTCGCCCAAGCACCAATGAATATGTAACCATTTCGAATGAACAATACACAAAATTTAACTTTTCTGATAGAGCAATGAACAATACACAAAATTTAACTTTTCTGATAGAGCAATGAACAATACACAAAATTTAACTTTTCTGATAGAGCAACGAACAATACAAATCATTATTCTTATCAAAATACTTCAATTTTAGTAAGATTATACTCATTTATGCAACTAATAAACTTTCTACCTATGGCACGATGACAATCGTTTATTAGTTGCATAAATGGGTGTTTTAATTATAAAATTGAAATATTTTCTATCTTATTGCCTGTATAATAGATAGTTTATTAGTTGCATAAACTCTCAACCCATGTCTGCGTTATTCGAAACCTTTACAGGTAGTCCATTGCAGACAGACACTGATACCATACTGGTCAACAATCTTTTGGTATGCACTACCACTGGTTGTGGGAACATTTGGTCACCACAAGACGTAAGGAAATGCTGTGATGATGCCGTCGGTCAATCGTCGGGTTGCAGGAGTGTTGAAGCAAATGAATGTCAAAAATGTGTCGCTGCCGCAATTAAGAAAAATGTTTCCGAAAGTGATCTGAATGATTGCAGTTTGTGTTGTGATCACAACACATCAAACACCATCACCTCATGCCAATGTCGATATTGGTGGAACAATGCATATGATGAATATGATATCATCAAACGACAACGATCGCGGTTTAACAGCCTTTACGTTAAACCATGCCTTGTTAACATCCAGACAACCATCCATGAAGATATGGTTGTTGGAGCCCAACTCAATGGATCACCTTATTGGTCTGCAACCGTTAATAGGTTTCATAACTGGTGTGAGGTGAGGGGGCGGGTTCCCAAGGCTGTGTTATGGAATGAATGGGAGGTTATGTTTGATGCACCACCTCGCGGTTCATGTGGTGGCGGGTCAGCGATTGAAAATCACCCAACTGATTTATGTGATGAATGGGAATGGGACTCTATACGACGTCCTATTAAACCCGTCTGAGGCAAAAATCAGCAGCTGATTAAGTTTAGATAAAAATAAATAGTTCGTAAAAAGAAGTAGTGTAAAGCTTTTCTTTTTGTAACCCATTTCTTTTTTTTGTAACCCATTTCTGTGTTATAATGGCTAGCGAATGATATGGGAGGCAGGGTTCATATTTTTATCAATCGCGAGAGAGGGTATAAAGGGTTTGGGAAGGGGTTGGACCCTGATGGGTCAGTGTATTAACAAAATGTGGTTTAACAATCTTAATGGATCAGTATTATTACATAATGTTTGATAATCATTCTATAAATGCTTCATTGATAAAATACAGGTTCGCATTTTTGATGATTTGACTATAATGTGATAATAATAATTGATATAAAGAATAAAACAATAATTATTATTATTGCTATGGATGCACAAAATAATAATAATAAAATGAACGGAAATAACATGATGGAAATGATTAAAACACAATTAATGTCATTTACAATGATGAAATCTATGAATGGAAATAATGATAAATCCGGTCAGGATAATGGAATGATAAATATGATATATATATTTATCGCTACTGGAATTATAGATTTTATTTGCAAATCAGTATTGCCTGGTACAATGCGTGTAATTAATAAATTTTACAAATCTAAAATTAATAATAATAAAATATTGAAAGATTTCACTTTAAAACAGACCGATAAAAAATCATCATCTATTACTATTCATATTAATATTTCAGATCATGCAAATAAAATTGGTCAATCTTTGTTAGATTTTATAACAAATAATAATAATACCAAACATGTAACCTTCAAGAATCAAAATTTTATATTAAATCAAACAGATGTTATTGAAATATGCGATGAATTATTTATCAAATTAAGTGAAATAAATGACCCCACTGAAAGTTCAGGCAATAGTAATGAAATACAACAACAGATTGAATTATTTTCATATACAAAGACTACTAACGAGTTACGAGTTTTTTTAAATAAATTATCACGCGATTATGAAATTAAAATGAAAAATAAGTTGGGTGATAATATATTTTATTTTAATCAAGTTCCGATGAATGCTCCTAAATCAGCAATTAATCAAAAAGATTATACCAAATTACCAAATAATTGCGTTTTTACAATGAAAAAATTTCAAACAAACCGTAAATTTTCAAATCTGTTTGGTCCCGAAATTAGTATCGTTAAAAAGAGAGTTGAATTTTTCATTAAAAATAAAAAATGGTATGATGCAAAAGGTATTCCTTATACGTTAGGGTTACTTTTATCCGGACAAGCTGGTGCTGGAAAAACATCAACCGTAAAATGTTTAGCAAATGAAACACGACGCCACATTATAAACATTAATTTAAATAATGATATTACAAAAACACAAATGGAGAATTTATTTTATAATGAAGAAATTGGTGTTATTAACGTATCAACCGGACAAACCGAAAAATATTGTATTCCTCTGGATCAAAGGATATATGTTTTAGAAGATATTGATTGTCAGGGAGATTTGGTAGTAGAACGTGAATTAAAGAATAAAAATAAAGAAACAATCAATGATACTTCAAGTGTTTCTAATAAAAAATCAGAATCAGAATCAGAATCAGAATCAGAATCAGAATCAAAATCAGTATCAAAATCAGTATCAGCTTCTAATGATGATTCTGTTTGCTCTCAAAAATTAGACCTGTCTTTTTTATTGAATTTATTAGATGGAGTATTAGAAATACCCGGAAGGATTGTAATAATGACAAGTAATTACATAAAAATGTTAGATCATGCACTTATTCGTCCAGGTCGTATTGATATTATTGCTGATTTTAAAAAATGCTTAAATAAAACTGTAATCGAAATGATTGAATTTTTTTATGAATGTAAAATCACACATGAAGATATAAAAAGAATAAATAGTTTACAGGAGGAGTTAGTTTCTCCGGCAGAAATAGGGAAAATAATGTTTGAGAATATAGATAATTATTTGAATGTTATTGATATATTAGAAAAAAATTCACTTTTAAAGTCATCATCTCTAAACGTTATCCAAATGGGAGAAGCGGAGGAGAAAATTGTTAAACAGTGCACTGATATATGTAATCTCACAAACACATTAGATATAGAAGACCCTATACACAATATACAAAAACCAGAACCAATACCAGAGACAATGCCAGAGACAATACTAGAATCACCAACACCATGGCCGACGTCACCAGAGCTACGAGAACACTTTGCAAAACAAGAGACATTGTCCAAACGTGCATTCCAGAATGGGGGGATGGTTATTCAGGGCGGAGGGCGTCAAACCCCAGCTAATCCTTTGCTTAATTCTAAAGATTGTCTGTTAAATAATAATAACAATAATCTATTAGATAATAGCAATAATCTTATCGTGGACCCCTTTTCACATACGGATAATTATGAATATTTAGTCGCAGCAAATTAGAAAATTTTTAGTTTCTTTATATATACCAATTCAATGTTTTCACGAACCATAAACTATTTTATCGTTAGACTTAACTGCCATTTACTAATATAATACATTTAAATAAAAAATAGGTATTACTAAATATGGACCAATATCATCAATCATTAATAGGTGGGGTTATTATATCCTGCATTTTTATATATGTTATAGGAAATACTATATTTATTTGTTGTTGTAATAATTATAATAAACGAACTTATTCACAAATTAATAATGGCATCTCAACCATTTAGTTTATAAATATACAATATCATTTTTCCTTATCACTTGGTTAATATTTTTATATTCAAGATGGACCATCGCTTGACTATACACCCAATCCGAAAAAATCAAGCCATCCTAAATTAGCACGCTTAACGCTTTTTTTACTCTTAACACTTTTAGCACGCTTAACACGCCTTGCACTTTTAACACTCTTAATACGCTTATTACGCTTATTTTTAATGGTTGATTTTTTACCAACCCATATCTTACCAACAGGTTTCCCATATTTTAATCGTAAAAATTTAGGAAATTTTTCATTGCATTTTTCGTAGCATAGAATTGACTTTGAATATGATTTCTTAGTTTTACCAGCTTGCCTACTATTACTAATACTGCATTTTCTAGCACATTTATAATGTTTAGGGTTTATTTTTCTTTCAGACTTACGAGGATAATGTTTTTTTAAGATGGCTCCTTGGCATTCAGATACATCCATCGCTTGGTAGTAATTTAATTTTTTATTACTACCATTTTTAGTTTTTGGAACACAACGTGAATATTTTTTATTACATTCTTTGTCTTTTGCACATTTTAATTCTGGACTCATTATATTATAAATATATTATAATAAACTTCGACATTACAAAATATTAATGGACATTTATAAACTCAACCATTTAGTTTATAAATGTCCCACATCATTTTTTCCTTATCGCCTGGTGGGTCAATGGATTGATCCATTGCATATTTTCCTCCTTCACCTTGATATTCTTTTGGAATAATACACCGCAACTTAAATTGTTCTTCTAATGCATTAATATTAGAATTAGGATTATGTTTTATATCTTCCGTATATAACAAATTTAGCTTATCTTCTATATTCGGTATTTGTTTTAATGAATGGTATCGGTCTATGGTATTTATTAGACGACATCCTCCTAATATGATAATATTTTTTGTATTAGGATATCTCTCCTGTAATAAATCAGTAATTTGTATAGTGTTTAATATATTAGATTTATGGTTGTCTATTTTTACCCCTAATATTGAGGGAATAGATAATATATTATGGTTATGAAATATAGCGTCTAAATCCCACATCCCTAATACTTCGTCGTTTTTATGATTAAAGTTAAAATTTTGTATAGGTATTGTCGGACAAATAATAATATTATCAATTTCAGTAGAACCTGGCTGTGATGATGCTTTACGTAGGTCATCTAAAAATAATTTTTCATAATCGGAATTTCGGCGTTGTTCAGGTAAAACCTTTGAAAATGCTTTAATTAATATATCAGTTGTCTGGCTATACCAACATAACCGATCTGGTGGAACTATATTAATATATAAAATATTTTGATTAACAACCATATAGGTTGGATTAATATCTAAATTTGAATGTGCTCTTACATAAAAATATTTAGGTGGTACAAAATTAAGCATATATATTAAATCATAAAATTATTTTTTTTATTTCAATAATTATTTAATTTCAATAATTATTTATTACATCATTAATATAATTATCACATTTATGATCATCGCAAGCATTATATCCAAATCCGAATAAACTTAGGATAGTATTTTTTAAGAACCTATAAAACCGAGATACATCAATTTCATGTTCAACCTCGTTCTTATTAAACCATTGTAAGCCTTTTACATGCTTAAATCTCCACCGAGACGGAACGCACGGAACCGGGTCATTATCATTTACAAAACGCAAACTATTACCAATTTTCCGATCGAAATAGTCAGTAAATTGATAGTTCCCTGCGCGTGGAGAACCAAATGTAATGCACGAAATATTCTTTTCTGGATATTTACAAGCATAGTAGAGAGAACCAATGGAAGCTAATGCTCCTCCTAGCGAATGTCCACAAAAAATGATTGAATTGTTTGATTTAATACTTTCTTCCATTTTATGGGTTATTGAAAAAAATTGTTCCGAAAATCCTGAATGCACTAACGGCCATTTATTTTCCGGTAAATTCATCAGCGAAAGTTTCTCTCTCGTAATCATTAAATCAGTTAATATATCTTTTGTCGACGAAGTGCCTCTGAATGCCACTATCAACGATTTTGATTCATGTTCACATACTAATACTTCACAGTCTTTATCTGATGTATATAAAATAGGACACGTTTTAAGTGTATTAAATACGCATGATGTATCATCTTTATTATAAGGCCTTTTATTACAATATTCGTTTTTTATAGTTTCGTTTGGTTGATAACATACAGATGATAATCGCACAACATCACAAATTAGATTCTTACTTAATGGACTCATGAATATATATATATATATATATAAATTAAAAAACATATATATTAAATTTTAATATATATTAATACTGAAAACTATTTTAAGAAATCTATAAATATATATATATAATGAGTAAGCGTGCGGTTGGTATTGATTTAGGAACAACATATAGTGCAGTTGGAGTTTTTGAAAATGGGAAAGTTGAGATTATTGCGAATACGCAAGGTGCGCGAACAACTCCATCATACGTAGCATTTACAACTGATGGAGAGCGTCTTATTGGTGATGCTGCCAAAAATCAAGTGTCTGTTAATACAGCAAACACTGTTTTTGATGCTAAACGGTTAATTGGTAAGAAATTCAATGATGCGAGTGTCAAAAGTGATTGTAAACACTTTTCGTTTGATGTTAAGGGGGGTAAAGACGAGAAGTGTCTTATTACCGTAACGCATAATGGCGAACCAAAAACATTTCATCCGGAAGAAATTTCAGCAATGGTGTTGGGCGAATTGGTAGATAATGCAAGTGCGTATCTAGGTGAAAAGATTACTGATGTAGTTGTTACGGTGCCAGCGTATTTCAATGATAGTCAGAGACAGGCAACAAAAGATGCGGCTGTTATTGCTGGATTAAATGTTTTAAGAATTATTAATGAACCTACTGCGGCAGCATTGGCTTACGGATTAGATAAGAAATGTAAAAATCAGAATGTATTGATTTTCGACTGTGGTGGTGGGACATTTGATTTATCTATTGTTAATATCGAAGATGGGATTTTTGAGGTGCTTTCAACAGCAGGTAATACGCATTTGGGAGGCGAAGATTTTGACAATCGTCTTGTAGACCATTTTGTTACTGAATTCAAGCGAAAGAATAAATTAGATTTAAAAACTAATGCTAAGGGTTTGCGTAGATTACGGACAGCATGTGAGCGCGCAAAACGAACATTGAGCACTTCAACAACAGCCACACTTGAAATTGATGCTGTCATGGACGGTGTAGATTTTTATACTTCTATTACCCGTGCTAAGTTTGAAAGCATTTGTGATGACTTATTTAAAAGTTGTATTGATCCAATTGATACATTGTTAGCGGAAGCAAAAATGGATAAATCAAATATTGATGAGATTGTCTTAGTGGGTGGTTCAACACGAATTCCTGTAATTCAAAAAATGTTGGGATTATATTTTGGAGGAAAAGAATTAAATCGTTCTGTTAATCCAGATGAGGCGGTTGCATATGGTGCAGCTATTCAAGCCGCTCTATTAAGTGGTCACAATGATGATAAACTTACCGATATGTTATTGATTGATGTTGCACCTTTGAGTTTAGGTTTGGAAACAGCTGGTGGAATTATGACTAAATTAATTACACGTAATACTACAATTCCTACTAAAAAGAGCGAGACCTTTTCGACTTATGCTGATAATCAAGCAGCGGTTTCTATTCAGGTATTTGAAGGAGAACGTCAATTTACGAAGGATAACAACAATCTGGGTAAATTTGATTTGACTGGTATTCCGCCGGCTCCTCGTGGGGTGCCACAGATTGAAGTTACATTTGATATGGATTCTAATGGTATTTTAACAGTTAGTGCAGAAGAAAAAGGGACTGGTAAAAGCCAAAACATTACAATTACAAATGATAAAGGGCGACTTTCACAAGAAGAAATTGATAAAATGGTAGCGGACGCAGAACAATTTAAGGATGCAGACGATAAAGCAAAGATGAAAGTAGATGCGAAAAATCAATTAGAAGCTACATGTTATCAAATGAAGTCTTCGTTGGAAGACGCAACTATGAAGGAAAAAATGAGCGAAGAACATCATACTTTAATTAACGACTTAATCACTAAAACGCTTACAGAATGTGAAGATATTAGTCTTGATACAGAAGATTATAAACGACTTAAAACAGAGTTTGAATCTATTACTAATCCAATTATACAAGAACTTTATGCAAGCGCCATGCCTTCGACAGAAGAAACCGCATCCCCAGAATCCGCTCCGGCTTCAACTGCAACTTCTGCGGAAGAAACTATTGAAGACGTCGACTGATCCTTAACATAGTATGTCCCCATAAGTTTATCCATTTTAAACAACCCGTAATTACACTTAAACCTCAAATGATGTTGTAAATGTTTTTGAGACATAGATAAATTAAATCCTCCGTGTGCTATTATAACTGTATACATTGTCGTCATACCGACAACAACTTTACAAAACCATAATGGTATTGTATACAAAACGATAGGTAAACTAATGGGTATTAAATTAGCAAGGTAAAATTCTACTGGGTGAGCATAAATAGACCCTATGCCATAGGTATATTTATATGCATGATGTGTTTTATGCATATAATACAAATACTTATTATGGAATGAAATATGTATAATATAAAATAATAGTTCGGTTGTTATTATCCATAATAAGCAATTAAATAATAACGTATATTCTGTATATTCTGCATCTGTATCTGTATGATATAATTCAATGTAATAAAATAAGGGATATGCACCAACTAGATTTAGTATTACCAATGGTAACATATTGTAATAATCAGTTAATATTATTTCCTTAGTTATTATTTTATAATTAACTCGTAGTTCAGTATAAAAATAATCCATTATAAAACAAACAAAAGATGTGATACAAAATGTGTAAAAAAAGGTATTGTACATAACAGTATCTATTATTTAATTACATAAAATAATGAGATATTCCACTCATTTTAATTATACCATAAAATATCAATCCTGATACTAAATAAATGAGTGACGCTTTTCCTATAAGACCCATAAACGAATTGGTATGTGGACTATTCATTATAAAATATCTTAATGCTAAGATTGTTACCATCATTAATGGTAGACCTAATGATACACTTAATAAAAATTTGGATAAATACGTGTTATTTTTTCCTTGACTTTTAATATACAACATTGATTGTATTACTGATATGGGATAAGACCATACCAAGGCAGCTATTAACGGATTTGCTAAATTAGCTAACATTCCTGTTACAGATACAGTAATACCTCCTAATAAAAAAACTAAAATAATCTCATAGTAATTAGTTGTCATCTTATATATATATTAATGGATTATAAATTTTGGACGGTAATCTCCAATTTGATGGTGGTTTAGATTCCCCAGTAATGTATTTTATTTCTGTTATAATGTTTGTAAAATCTTTATGATTTCTTATACCAAGTATAAAATTATTATGCGAAATAATATGATTTAAATGGTTAATATAATAAGTTCCGTATTTTTCTTCCGGGTAGCGTCCATTTACATCGGTTAAAGAAAAATCTGCACCCCATTGATACAGAATACGAACCATAACCGGATCATTTGTCCACATTGAAGCACACATTAATGGCGTTACAATATTTTTGTCAGCCATACACACGAGAGGATAGTTAACAAATATTTCGGTAGCATATTGACCATATGACTTATAATGGTTTTCTAAAAATATAGACAGGTCTTTCGGGAATTTAACCATAATAATATAATGTAAATAATAAGAGAATTTTTCAAACAAATTTTTAGAGAACGTTTGATTAAAAAAAAATTTAGATGAATCTGTTTTAGTGTCAACCGTTAGACACCGTTTAACTTCGGATAAAGAAATAACACGGTTATTAATCATTTGTTTCTCTCTCATAATACGATCGTGATCACTCATATAATTTATACCGATTTAAAAATAAGTATTTAGACGTATTTAGACGTATTTATTTAATAGAACTGTAACATTGTGTAATACATGCTAATAGTTTCATTCTATTTTTTTTATTAAATTTAAATTTTCCTTTGGATGCATCGATAATAATACCAATAGTTATTTCTAACGTACCTCCATTAATTAATCCTGTTAATACATCCTTCTTGTCTTGGTCAATATTTGATTCATTAACTACAAATAGCATTATACGTAACGCTAATGCTAATTTATCGGGTCCTGTAAGAGCATTATCCTTTATATCTTCTATACATTCTATGATAATAGGTAATGCTAATATTAATGTTTGTTCAGATGTGATATTTACATCTCGCTCTTTTAAAAAAAGTATCGCTTTATCAAAACTTGTATCATTATTCTCCATTTTTTATATATAGTAAGGATATATAAAAAATAATCGTATTGTTGGTATATCCTTAATATAAAATATTATGTTAATATAATAAGAAAATGTCTATTGTTACTTTAAAACGGAAGGCTCGTCATATCGGAAATCTATCACATAATAAGAACTGTTTTTCTATAAACGGAAAAGAGAGAAATAATACATATATAGGAAAACATAGTTTATTTTCATCAAAATCGTGTTGTTCGAGTGAAGGAAATACTAAAAGCGTTTTAAATACCAAAGGGATGATCGCGAATAAATATCGTAGAGAGAAAACACATCATAAAGATATATCCAATAATACTTATTCGCAATATAATACAAAATTAAAATATAAAATAACAGACGACGTTTTGTGTCCAACTGATACATGTGAATTATGAACAGTTAGCTATTTTAAATTCAAATAAAAAAGTTTTCTGAAATAATAATACAACACACTATATATTTTTAGAGTTAAATTATTAAATCTGTATATTTCCGTATATATATATATGGATCTAATTGTAGAAGATATTAATACATATAACACATTAAACGGAGATGATGATACATTAAACGGAGATGATGATACATTAAACGGAAATGATGATACATTAAACGGAAATAAATTAGATGAATTTAAAAAACGATGGAGCTTTGATGATACATCTCATCATAGCATTGATGAGATTACTATGATGCATATGGAATCGTCAAAAAACGATTTGGATAAACATGTCAGGATTTATGACAAATTTAAAAAGATTTCTTATCAAGATATTGAAAAAGAAATAAATGACTGTTATTTTGACGAAAATCACAGTTTTTCATCATCCCTCGATATCTTGGCTAGCTATTTAAAAGGTCAAAAAATTATATATATGGAAGCGAAAGAATATTCGGATACCTATTTAAATTATTTAATGTTGCCAGCAATTTTTATCTCAGCATGTGCGTCTGTTTTAATACAAGCAACAGAATGCAGTAAAATAGGTGAAACATTTATTTCAGGTATGAACGCATTTCTAGCATTTTTATTATCCTTAGTAAATTATTTAAAACTAGATGCTTCTTCCGAAGCACATAAAACTTCGTCGCATCAATATGATAAATTACAGTCAAGTGTTGAATTTCAATCAGGCAAGATACTTCTCTTTCGTCAATCAATAGACGAAAACGAATCTTTTAATAATAATGTAAATTTAGAAACAGAAGTTATTAATAAACTGATGGATGTAGAGAAAAAGATTGCCGAAATAAAAGAAACAAACCAATTTATTATTCCAAAAATAATAAGGTTACGGTATCCAGTAATATACAATACTAATATATTTTCAATAATTAAAAAAATAGATGATTATAGAAAAAAAGTAATGACCAAACTAAAACAAGTTCGTAATGAATTATCGTGGATTTACGAAGTTCAAAAAGACCATCATGCAAATAACGATGATACAATGCCAAATGAGTATGTTCATAAAGTAGCTCAATTATTTATTGAAAAACAAACTTTGATAAATGAGATTCTGGTGTTAAAGTCGGGGTTTTCTATAATAGATCAAATGTTTCGTTTAGAAATAATGAATGTTGAAAAAAATAGACGCAATTTCTGTATAGAACTATTAGGGCTATCATGCTGTAAAATAAAACCACCCTACCTTGATTATAATTCATTCAAAACAACAAAAGGAGATTTAGACCCCGAAAAAATGAACCGATTTATTATGAAATTAATAGACCCTTTTGGTGATGAACCTATAAGTGGTAAAATACCTATAAGTGGTAAAATACCTCATTATTTTAATGATAATACAATTTTTGTTTAATACAATTAGTAAGTTCCTTGACAAGAAGCACAACCTTTATCAGATATATTACTTGACATATTAAAGCGGTTTGATTTCTTTTTATTGACGTCTACCGGTAATTTCTTAACTGACTTCTTTGGCGCGGATAAAACCTTCTTATGTTTTGATTGAAAGCATCCCATTTTATAATCAACCATTATATATATATATAATATTATATATATATAATAATATGTATCAATTATCATTAAAACCTTATTATAATTCAGTAAATCAATGTTATACACAACTCATTGTTATATATCCTAAACCTTCTGGTGCGTTACTAAATATAATTAAACAAGTTCCTCCTACTAATCTATCACCCTTTTTAAAATATTCAACATGCGAGCCACAACCATCATGTTTTTATGCTATTTTAAACCCTACACGCAAATGCGATTTTTTATATATTGACGATTTACCCCTTTTACTTTGTTTTCTAACCGAGAATGACTATAAAATTGACTACAATATTACTAAAATTTTGATGAAATCTAATACATCAATTCAAGATACATTACTATTTTATATAAATTGATGTATAAATAGTAAATATATATAATAGTAATATGGAAGAAGAATATATTAAAACATTAACACCAGATGAAAAAAAAGCTTTGGAAATTGCTAAACATCATTTAAATACTTCATTCTCATTAGAAAAAAGTATCGGATACATTAAATTTAAAACAGATGACAACAAATAAATTTAATATTTTTAGTTAATGATTGGGATTTATAAATGCGTTACTACTGTTTTTTTGCTGTTTTTACCGCTTTTGTTGCTGGGATGCTGCTTTTGTTGGTGGTGTGGGTGGAGGTGGTGCTTTGGTGTGAAGGTGGTGCTTTTGCTTTTGTAGTTGTTGTTGTGCTGCCTTTGTAGTTATTGTTCTGCTGTTGCGCGGTCTCTGTTGCGATGTTGTTGCTATTGTTGCGCTGGCTGGTGACTGCTGCTTTTTCTGCAGCTGGTGCTGTTGCTGATGGTGCTGATGGTGCTGGTGGTGGTGGTGCTGTTGGTTCTGGTGTTGGTGGTGGTGCTTTTTCTGGTGTTGGTGGTGGTGCTTTTTCTGGTGTTTCTGCTTCTGCTTTTTCTGCTGGTGCTGGTGCTGTTGGTTCTGCTGCTTTTTCTGGTGTTTCTGCTTCTGCTTTTTCTGCTTCTGCTTTTTCTGCTGGTGCTGGTTCTGTTGTTGGTTCTGTTTCTGCTTCTGCTACTGTTGAAGTGTAGGGGGGTGGTGCTGCTTCTGCTTCTGCTTCTGTTGCTACTGCTGGTTCGAGTTTCTGTTTCATTCTATTATCTGTTGGTAGTAAACCATCTGTTACATTTGTTATTTTTTGTATTTGTCTATTATATTTTTCCTTTACAGCAGTAAATCTTAATCTAATATCATCAAATGCGTCTATACCCTCCCCTATTTCATAGAGAGAATCACCAGTTAATTTTTGAGCTATTTTTGTCATTTCAGATATATGACTGGTTGTCATTCTTATATTATTTGCCACACCATCAAGTGCAAAAATTCCTGCCCCTGCCAAATCAATTACTCCTCCAACAACAGGAACCTCACCTATTACTGACATTATTATCCCTACTACTGTTTTAACACCTGTCTTAATAGATATACCTATAAGGTCTTTCATTAATTTAAATACTCTATCTGTCAATTCTATAATACTAGGTTCGATTGCATCAATTAATTCAATAGTTAATTTACTAAACTTATCACCAGCTGTTTTTATTAACTCCTTTCCTTCTTCATCGCTTTCTATACTATCCAATACTTTAAGTATTATTTTACCTTTTTTTGCCAATTCCTCATTCGATAACTCTGTTAAATCAGGAATAAGATAATCAATGACATTATTTAACTGATTTAATACGAGTGTAGTTCCAAATTTTGAAGCAGTTTTTATTATACCATCTAGTATGTTTGTTATAATTTCTTCACTTGACATATAGTTATACTATTATTCGGTTTTATTTTTATTATTATTTTTAAAATCATTAAATGAAATATTAATAATATCTGACACCATTTTACTTTTATTATTTTCTAAATAATCATATGTATTACCCAATTGTTTATATTTATTTAATATTGAACCGTATGAATGACTTGTCTCCGCATTTTTTTTTTGTTTTTTATAACTAGCAAAAACATCAGTCTTAACAGGTTCGGTTTCAGGTTCGGTTTCAGATTCAGTTTCAGATTCAGATTCAGATTCAGTTTCAGATTCAGTCTTAACAGGTTCAGGTTCAGATTCAGTATTAACAACAGGTTCAGTCTTAACAGTTTCAGTTTCAGTTCCAAATAAATTATTTATAAATGATCTGTAATAAGAATTAGGTAATGCATCATATTTAATGGACGATGTATTATATCCATGACAATCTCTACAATTACCGTTTTCTGTTACAGGTATAAATATAGGACAAACACATTTACTTATTTCATCCTTAATGTCGATTTCATCCTTAATATCGATTTCGTCCTTAATATCGATTTCATCCTCTTCGTATAATACTTTGCAGTCATTGTCAATTGTAAATTTTTTAGAAACTACATCTAAAATTCGGATAGGAACATTTCGTCTGTCACAATAATAATTAAAACAGTTATCAGTGCTATTGTATGTCATTATAACATCACCAATCGGTGTAGTAACCGTAGAAATATATTTGTCAATCATTTCATTTGGTAATTTATCGCGTTTAGTTAAACTTTCAAACGTTTTTTGATATAGTTGTTCAAACTCTTCTGCTTCGTCAACCTCTTCAATAGGTTGTTCTAATTCTTCGTAAAATAGAATTTTGTTTATCTCTCTATAATTTGATACAATAATGGATGTTGTAATAAATGATATAAAAAATCCTAACCCCATAGCACCAAAAACAATACAGTAATCATACAAACTAGCCATTATATCATATTATTTAAAACTGCTTTTAAATCATTTTGTAAATCTGGTACCTTAATACATAAATAATTATTATTAATATTGGTTGGGTGTAAACATACTAAAAACATATCAGTTACAATTTTGTCATATTTTGATTCCAAAATATTCTTGTACATATTTAATTGCAACGAATAATGCCAATAATTAGTATCAGGTAAATAATCTAACATAGGATTTATCGAATATTTATTCCACGGATTATGTTTTTTAATCTCTTTACATCTTTTCCAATCGTAAATTTGTAATGTTCCGTCAGGATTTTCAAATATCATATCAATAGATCCTGCAAATTTATATTCTTCATGATAAACCATCCATTCTGTTCTATAAGGTCGCAATGTTGAACCAATATCATTATGGAAATTCATAAAATATTTAAATTCTATGTCACTATTCGTATCTTTATAGCATCCGTTGTAAAAACATTCTATATCATAATGCATATTTGTTCCAGCCGTTGCTGATTGATTTCTGTTTTCCTCCCATTCATTTTTAATTTGTATAGGTGTTTTATTATAATATTTACTATGAACCCAGTTTTTCGATAACATCATATTATTAATTATTTTATCAGCATCAAATTTTGTGAATTGGTTATGCACCCATGTAGTAACCGACGTGAATGACGAATCACCTTTTATTGTATATATATGTGGCCCCTCATCAAACTGTATATCATTATCTCTTGGATGATTGTTAATATCTTTAAGGTGATTTAGTGTCATCTTACATACAATTTATAATGGTAGTTTTATATCCTATTGAATGTATAATCCATTTATTAGTTTTTACCCATAACAGTGAGAGAGACGAGTAGGGAGACGCCATTTTAATAATCAGAGGTTTATTTTCACACTGATTATTAATTATTACGTCTATGTCTATGTCTTCTATGCTATTTTTATTATTTGGTTGCAAATCTATACCTATGTTTAATATATATCCCCTCATATTATCATTATCATTATCATTATAATGGGGAACTATTACGGTTCCACGTGTAATATAATCATTACACTCTAATACAAAATGATTTGTCTCTCTATAATATGATTTACATAGCGTAAAATGGTTGGTCGCTCTATTAAAAGGTAAGTATTTAATAATAGGTAAGCTAACTCCCGTCCTTAATTCGTCATTAATTATTAAATTTCCGTTTATAGTTACATCAGTTTTATTAATCGTGCATATATCATTTATTACCATAGGTCCATATTTAGGAATAGAAATTGAATTATTTGTTGTATGTATATTAACTTTATTGCTTGTTAACACTAAATCCTTACTATTAATTAGTAATACGCAACTTTCTATCGTGTCTACTTTTAGTAATGAAGTTTCTATACATTTAAACGCTGTACTTTTTTTCATACCACCACTATCAATATTATCGACACTATTGTTAGTGGTGGCGTTTATTGCTACAAACGCGTCTTGTTTTTTCCAACTCATCTATTTATAAAACAAAACAATCCATCTTTATTATATTATATTTTATTATATTATATTATACATGTTTGGTTCAAATATCAATCTATTAAATAAAATAGAACGGAACCAAAAAGTGATGGAAGGAGAGTGTATATTTCCTTTTAAATATAAGAGAGAAAATCATACAAATTGTTACCCAACTCCGAAAGGAGATATATGTGCTACATCACTCAGCAAACATGGAACACTTAAAACATATGGTTACTGTAAGCAAAAAAAGGGAACAGTTAAAAAAACACCAACGCCGACGCCGACACCACCACCAGCAGTGAAAAAGGGAAC
>Ga0209223_10002781_pt1 | contig 17171 bp, 11 predicted proteins | sample COG_06_FD_184750 | JGI IMG/M metagenome (GOLD analysis project Ga0209223, IMG submission 184750) | Pelagic Microbial community sample from North Sea - COGITO 998_met_06 (SPAdes) (version 2) | ecosystem: Environmental > Aquatic > Marine > Neritic zone/Coastal water | place: Helgoland, sampling...
GAGAGAGAGAGAGAGAGAGAGAGAGAGAGAACTAACTGTTAAATACAGAAGAATACCTGGTAGTGAACATATCACATTGGACGGTCACAAATATGTTGTACATATTGGATCTCAAAAAAGTCGTCACGATCCCACTGTCCCTGCGTATTCAATTATGATGGAAAATACCATCCCTAAATTCGCAGGTCTTGCTAACACTGAATTGTATGTCATTGATATAGAATCACAGAAGCTGCGATCAATACGGATCGTGGAGCAGCCGAGCGATTCAGGAAGAAGTACATATGCTATGGTTTGCATGTTTAAGAGTAATCTGACTGATAAGTACACGCTGTCTATCATTGAATTCTTTGCAATGGATCGAACAGCGAAAGAGATAGCGGATAATACCGCGGCTTTTAAAATCGATCATACCTATCAACGACTATCTGCATTTACATTTCCGTCATGGAGACCCATAGATAAATCTGACGATGTAGTTCTACCTTCTTCGCTACCTGATATAACAGAGATAAGTGATGATATCCATACCACCACATCTCGCGGAGCTATAATGAATATGTTCACACAATTTGTAGCATCAAAAATTATTGTCCATATCGTCTTTGGCTGGTCATATCATTTGGATCGTGAGAAAAAACTGGGGACACGTCACGTGTCTGTAGAAGGATATCTATCGAATCGTTCACAACGTAGTTTTATACATTCGAATATGAGTATATCTTACCGAAATCCTAAGACGTTTTACGGTGGAATGCAGCGTATAGCACTGAGTATTCATGAACAGAATAAGATGAATCCTAAGATTGCACTTGTGTTAGATATTTTTTTAAACAACATCGGAAAGACGGTGATATATGTCCCTTTCAAGGAAACGTGTCTTCACCCTTTTATCAATGAAGTGAACAAATGGAAGAAAATATACCATACTCGAATAGCGGACCCAACAAGTCCATTTTATAAATTCGATTATGCTGAAATAACTGGTGACATAAGTAATCCAAAACGACAGCTTGTTCGTCGAGAATTCAACAATCGCAACCGTAATAGTGCATATATCCTCTTCATAACATCTGCTGGTAAGCAGAGTCTCGACCTGGCAGACGCACGTAACATTATACTGATATCTCCTGATTTCTCTGATGAGGCAGAAAATCAGATCATCGGTCGTGTGATTCGTCGACAGTCGCATATCAATTCAGAAGAAAAATATGTGAATGTGTGGCGTATATTACTTGAGAAGCCTAAGAACCGTGAGGATGACCTTATGGAATCTGCAGATCATATTATTTTCGATGATATTCATTCGAGAAAACGTAAAGTATTAGTACCACTTATCAACACTTTTAACATGTGCACTATTGGGAACAACATGCTGCTCTCCTATTATAGTAGCACTATGAATTCGTATGTTCACAATGGTGACGACGAAGTACAGATTACTCAACAAAAACCGCCACCTGTAGAAGAATACTATGCGGCTAGAGGTGACATTGATGTTATCGAACATCTCTCTAAAACCGTGTGTAAGAGACCTACACGGGATATAGAAGAAGAAGAAGAAGAGGTCCAGGCTCAGGAAGAAGAAAAAGATATGGAATTCATCGAACATACAAATGATAATTCAAAATATATGCCATTGACCCATAAATTTATCCAATATACAAAAAATAAGAAGTATCCGATATTATTAAGTCGACTTTGTAAAACTGTTACAAATGAATCTTCTAATAATCAACCTCATATAATGCATAAATATAAACCGCAGAGTGAAGAGACACCACCTATAATAACTATTCTACCTCGACCAGAGCGGTCATGGAGAAAAAATCTCGAGAACAAAAAGAAAACTGATGAGGGCGCCGGTCGAGTCCAAAAATACCGTCGTAATACTAGTTACGCACGAAAACATGACGAGGATGATGATAATGATCAGGTATATAATATATTTGGAATAAATAAATAATATTTAGTTTTATACAAACCTAAGGTGTGTATATAAATAAATAAAAACGATGATTTCGAATACTATAATGATTGTAGTTCTATCAACTATTGGTATATTTGCATTTTTGGGATTTGTAGGATTTATAATTTCAGTCGTGGATCATGGTAAGTCCACAAACTATATTGATACAAGCTCGTCCTCGAACAACGGGGTTGAATCAGTTTTATTGCCTGTGAGTGTGCAAGATGGTAGTCTAGGAGGGGTGGCAACCTCAAGTTCCATCGTCTATGTTCATGCGTTGGAAGTATATCACAATATACCTACGCATCTAGTCATTGGTGGAACTGTTCAGTTTAACGTAAGCCAGGTAGATATCGATACATTCAATGGCCTTGTGACATTATATTATCCCAGAGGCCTGATTACCCCTGATGCCAGTACTAGCACAAATATTCTCGGTACGATGGTCATATCTGATGATGACACCAAGAATGCATTATCTTCATATGTATTGAGTCCTCTACAAGTAACGGATAACTCATTCTCGTTTTCAGTTGTAGATTTCACAATACCTGCTGGCGCTGACAGTTACAATGTGACTTTTACATATAGATATATAATAAACTATATAAGAGGTGTATAACAAAAAATAAATTATTATTTATTATGTATAGATTTATAAATAAATAAAAAGATGAACAAAGAATTATTGGAGAGAATATGCAAAGGGTCAGAATATGGTACAGGACATTTACTGTTCAACAGAGAGAAGGCACTTGAGCAGTTCAAGTTATTGGCGCCTTATGATAAAGCACCTGCTGATAATAATGAATTATTGAATTGGTTGTGTGTACTGTCGTCTCTAAATCGTCGTGTTACCGGACCTGGCCGTCAACAAATAATGCCTTCAACAAAAGATGATGATATTTCAGCGCCACGGGTTCGGGAACCTGCAGAGGAATTACCGATCATGAAGCGTCAAAAGACGGTAGACGACAGTTCTGACTCGGAGGAAGAAGACATGATCAAAGACGAAGAAGAAGACACAGGTGCACAAATAGTCTCTGGTAATGTGTGTCGATATCATAAAAACATGGACCCATTGGCAAAACATATAATCAGGTTACACATTGACAAAAAAGAAGAATTCAAAGATGACAAAGATGAATTACAAAACACTGTAATATACAATGATAATGTGGAAATAGTAATACAACAAAAAAATATATTGTTTCTCCTCGATACTGATGATTCATCCCTCAGTAATATAGCAGGAGATATGATTTCTAAGGATCAGGATAATGTGACAAAGAATATAGGAAAATTTTCGGGGTTAGGGCAGGAATATATCAGCTGTATCGTCTCTGATGTCCTTTCATGTCGTAATGTGTTACCAGACGTATGGGCCTCCAGTTATTTTTGCCCATGTGTGTTATTGTTGGGTACTAATCTGTTATCCAGAGATATACAGGTTCCAAAGAATGTTTTCCCAGTATATATCTCGGCTGGGCTTGCAGATGTACCAACAAATGACGTCATGTTTTCGATAAAAAAGATCCAACAGGAGAAGTTAAACACTAATGCTGTGATCATTCATCTGCCGCGCACTGACACATTAAATGATATCGGGATTATTATCACAAATGCTATCTATATTGCCCAAAATCGAATGTCAATTAATGACCTCATCAACTACAGTACCAGTGAAAATCTATGGGGTATGACACCAGACACATTAGAATTGTATTATGTGGATGATAAAAATATTAGTAAAATATATTAACACATTACATTATAATAAAATATTTATAGTTCAAGATCTTGGAAAATTTCATTCATCTCGATCACTGCTCGGCACAAGGGGCACGTCTTAAGTGATGGATTAAGGCATCCAGAACATAGCTTGTGCCCACATATGAGAATTCTGTCTGTGACACTATCCAGACAGATACAACACTCCTCTTCCTCTTCCTCTTCTTCTTGTTCCTCTTTTACTTCCTTGACATGTTTCGTCCTCTTCTTTTTTCGTCGCCTTTTTTTCACAGTAGCCACCACATCATGTTCTGTTGTGGGTTGCATATAGTCTAGCAGCAGTACAGCAGTACCAGTACGTATATATTTTTTAGCAGCATGTTTCTCACGCCAGAAGCCCAAAGAAATCATTTCATCTATCATCACACCAGTAATAATACGACGCGGTACTAGCATCTGATACGAAATGTCTAAGACTCGTTGTTGGTCGAGCTCGATATGGAATTGAATATCCTGACATTGGCGCGGAAGAAACACGTTCGACTGCACTGGAATGTTAATATCATCTACAATATCACTCGATTTGAAATTACACATATGTAACATCTGCCACGTTCCATTACTGTACTGATAACAGTGATTTTTGACGTCGCAATCTGTTTTTCGACGCAGCCACAAATTCAGTCGTCGGGTACTAACACCATGAATATTTCTTTTCATTGTATCGAAGAACTTCTGTATATTGACATTGTTCAGCGCATAAAGATACACACGGGAATCCAATGCCTCTGTCAGTGAGATATTACAAGAGCATGTATCATACACACATTTTGCACATGTCAACAGTATTGTGTTCTGTGATATATACGCAATCTCTCGGCATATATCTCGTTTCAGAACCATGCCAGTCTTACCATGCAAATTTAGTGTTAAATGTGTTAAAATAATTTCTCCCACAGTCAACGATAAAATGATTTTTCTTTTGAAAATAACACTAACATTATTAGCAGTATAATCCTCTAGTGTTACTGGACATTCTGACGCCCGGCCGGGTGTACACTGGTAATTCCTATAGATGATAGACATTGGTCGTTTTATTTATTATATAATAATAAAAAAAGACACTCTTTTCAAGGCTATATGTATCACGTTTATACAGATAGCTGGAAATATATATATATATATAATGTTGAACCTAATCACTACATACATATAATAAATAAAATAACTATGTCTGTAGTCCTGAGGAATGATAATATTATCGACATATTCAAAATGCATCGATCTCGATTATTTGATGAAATCCTAATTTGTACTGATTATGACCACAAATATCTATCCGGTATGATCGATTCCACAGAGAATATGTGTATCAACAACATTATCAATCCTAGTACATCATTCGGCAAAACAACTCAGCACCATCATCTTAACGAAAAATATTATTGTAAAATTCAAAACCTTACACAGTTGAGAGATATTATAGCATTATTTATATTAGATGATAATGAGATAGTCAATTGCAATATAATGTTTACATCATTTGAAATCACAAAAGGGTTGCAATATCACCACGAAGAGCGTCGTTTACCACTACATGTAATCGTTGATGACGAGGTGTCTAGCCAAGAAAAAGTAAGATTATTGAGTGTGTTATTGTATAGTTTTTCTATGGATCAAAATAATGTCGAATACCTTGGTAAAGTGGAAGCTACAAAATTTAGAAATCGACATATTGTTTTTTCGCCGTCCACAAGCAAGTTATCACAGCAGCTCACTAGAATACAACAGGTATTATATACATCTGTCAAAAATGGTAACTCTCTTCATACATATGATATATACCAAATTTTTGAATGTCTTATCGATTCTAAGAAACAGTCTACAAAGCTTACAGATAATATTGTCGATATCAGTCCCATCGAAAATACATCTAATACTATGGTAGACATCGTTCGACCATGCATCACAACATCTATATATGTTAATAAAGGTGGTAAAAGTAGTCACGAGGATATTGTGAATGGTGTTGTTGTATTAGCCATGTTACAGTCACTTTACACTCGATGGGATATTTTTTCCCATAAACACAACTTGTTATTACAAAAAAATGCAGTTTGTTATGTGTATTCCGAAGACATCGATATCGATAAAGAACGAGTTAGGAAGACGATGCAATTACTTTCAGAGTTATCAAACATTCCTCCAGTATCGATTATATATTTAAATAAAAACTCTCATGTGTAAAACAAAATATCATTATAAATAAATCAAAATGGGTTATTTCGACAACATCACCTACGAAAATTCGTTGCACAACACTTTTATAGCATGGGCAGTAATTGGATTTTTGACTCTCGTTGTTTTTCTTGTACTTATTTTTTTGATGTGGAAATCGTCCTCGCCTAGAGCCTTCTCGGTGTTTGCTGCAATATTAATATTTGTATACCTTTTACTATCGTCAATATGGTGGTCAGCTATGGCAAACAAAAATCATAATACTAATATAAGTGTTGACATAAATACACTGTTTGCAGGGCTGCCGGGCCTGCCGGGATTTTGAAAAATTATAGCAGACTTAACATTGTAACACACTACACGGAAATTGTATTTCACCGGAGATTCCATACACAACACAGAGCAAATCAATGAAGAAGTATAGTATACAGGGAACCTAACATCTGGTCACAATTGTGAACAGTTATGTTTACAGGTTGTGAATATTATGAAGCGTATAGAATTTTATATTTTTATAAAAAACAATGAAAGTAACAGAAAATATACACTCAACATAACCACTAAGAGGGAATACAAAGACGCGAAAGAAACGATAGGTCCGAAAAACTTCTATGGGTTCGTATGGATGACCAACAAAGAAAAACAGATGTCGAATATATCGGGATCGAACCACCAATATTTACCAAGCCAAATTACCAATGCTCCAGGTAGTACAATTACGAGAAATGGGTTTACCGAAGCTTCTACAGACACTTTTCCCGACACCATAGACATTGTAAACGCAGAATTTGGAACCGGCGTACTCAATAATAGCGGTCAGAGTTTCACAATAACCATAACAAATTCGAATGCGTCCATATATTCCATCACACAACAGATGGGAATCGGGATGACCTTACAGCCTAGTTCATCCTTTACGTCTAACACAGATATTATCTTGTATGGCGAGTCAAAAACTTATGTTTTTATTGTAATATCAAACACCACAGCTGATGTATTCCTGCAGTCAACAGCAAGCGGCAGTGCCATTACTGGAATTCAACTTGCCGATGCACATCTACTAGTCGGAGATGCTGATGGGCTTGCTCAAGGTCTGGTGATGAGTGGAGAAGGAACAATGTCCAATTCCGCCAATTTTACCCTTGGTCCGGATATTGCTGGCGCTACCAATTTTAGTAACGAAACGAATTCTTCATCAGATATCACAGGATCGGTTACTGTTGCAGGAGGTCTAGGCGTTTCGAAGGATGTATTCGTTGCTGGTCAGCTTTCTGTACCGAGCGTAACCGGACTCGCTGCACCAATTACTGGATCTGACGCTGTAAACAAGTCATATGTAGATAATTTGATCAACGGTCTTTCATGGAAAGAATATGTTCTGGTAGCATCGAATATTTCTATTACATTGACGGGAACGCCGGTCATCGATGGTATTACTACATCAGCAGGAGACCGCGTCCTATTGACTGCCCAAGAACCCCTAATATCACCATCAAGTGCTGTAGATAACGGTATTTGGGTAGTAGGTACACCGTTTACACGGCCTTCTGATTTTGCCGACGGATCCATGGCCGCATCGGCGTCAGTACTTGTTGCGGAGGGAAATGTTTTTGCAGATACTGCTTTTGTATGCACAGATAGTCCCTTAAACTCAGTCATCGGCAATGATCCTCTGACTATCATTCAGTGGTCGAGCGGTACGGTTGGTATTACCAGTATCAACCTACTCCAAGGACCTAATATTACATTAGCAGCAGGAACTGGAGGATCGGATTTTAATGTGGTTTCGGCCGGAGATACAGTCACCTACAATATTCCCGATGCTGGCCCTGCTGCGCGCGGCGTGGTCACCACGGGCAGTCAGGCGTTTAACGGCGCTAAAACATTTAGTGACCCTATTTCTATTGAAGCTAGTAGTGGAGGGACCGTCACATTATCAGCAGGTACAGGGATTGTCACACCGTATACAATGATATTCCCACCAGCACAAGGCCTGGCGGGACAGGTGCAAGAACTCGATGCTACCGGGAATATGCAGTGGATCAGTAGGGGAGCGTTGAGTTTCTGGTATGGTTATGGCCCTACTACTTTACTAACGTTAACGGACATTGCCACAGTAGTACAAGTGGTAGAGAAAGTTGAGGAAATTGAAAGCTATAATGCTACAGGTGGAACTATCACTATCCCGTCTACTGGAAGTTACAAAATTGCCTACTGGGTTCAATTCGCGACTCTTAACAGAACGGGAGGCACGCGTTCATCGGCAGCTGGTCAGCTGTTTGTCAACTCTGTCGTGAGGACAGGTACTACCGCAAGTTGTTACTTGCGCGAGCAAACGAATGATAGTATTCGCCCAGGCGCTGGTAAAACCGTAATCTTAAATTTGAGCAATGGTGACGTTTTAGACTTACGAGCTCTGCGAGTCAGCGGCACAACGACCGGTAGTATTATGGTCAATGAGAGCACATTAACTGTCGAAAGATTGAAATAGAATTTAAGAAATTTTAATTATCGTGAGGGAACATTCATCAGCAATAGTCTGGCATGAGGTGGTTCCTTTTATACGCATGCAAACAAGAGAAATCGTAGACTCCATTTTGGCATTAAACAGTATAGATTTACCACAGCTTGTAATTATTGAGCTAGTGCCCTGCTTTCGTAAGAAACAAGAGCTGCTAGAGTTGACTAGTAATGCATTGTTGTGGTGAACGGCACCTGATATCGAAGCATACTGACCTCCACTGTTGTTTGTATTGGAAAACGTCAAACTATAGCTAATTTCATATATACCATGTGATTTTATACGAATAGTACTATCCTCTTCTATTAGTTCGAAATGCTGAGTATCTATATATGATATCTTGCTTAATTTTACCGTGGTGGACGTATCGGATACGTCCATAATAACGCCTGGATAAACCTGTATACCGCCTAGAGAAAGTGTGTTGTTTTTAGTGTTTACATATGTAATAACAGACATAACAAGGATAATGATACATATTATTAGCACAATGCTGATTCCGGAGATATACAATTCCGATTTCATAGTGTTTTTTATAGTTTGTTTTTTTAAACACTGTTCAAATCATCTATACTTTATTAAAATGTATTCAGTTTTTTTTTTTGCGATTCTTGGCCCCTTTGTTTAGTAGTACCACCTCCGAGTCATTCTCGAGTGCCTTTCCCATCCTACTTCTCGATAAAGTGTTTTTGGCGACTTCCGAATGCTGCCAAATGGTGCGTCGGCAGGAATTTTTCTTCGTGTATAAAATAAACCAATAACGCCTGCAAATTCTCGTCAGTTAGTTGTTCATGTCCCTCTCTCAGCTCAGGCGTCAATGTTGTTGTATACTTCGTGAGCTACGCCGTGTACGATTCCAGACTCAATACTGGAATACGACACATGGAAATCCTATTTGACCGTACAAATAGAAATTCCAGACTTAGCACTGTAACACGACATATGGAAATCCTATTTGACTGTATACCAATCGAGATTCCAGACTCAATACTGTAATACAATACATGGAAATCCGCCTCTGGCTGACCGGAGATTCCAGACTTAACACTGTAACACGACACACGGAAATCCTATTTGACCATACAAATAGAGATTCCAGACTTAACACTGTAATATGACACATGGAAATCCTATTTGACCGTACAAATAGAGATTCCAGACTTAACACTGTAATACGACACACGGAAATCCTATTTGACCGTACCAATCGAGATTCCAGACTCAATCAATACTGTAATACAAGACATGGAAATCCTATTTGACCGGAGATTCCAGATTCAACACTGTAACACAAGACACGGAAATCCTATTTGACCGGAGATTCCAGATTCAACACTAACACAAGACACGGAAATCCTATTTGACCGCATACCCGTAGAGGAGACATGAAAACAAATCTATTATATATATTTATTTATGTTATTCAAGATTGAGACAATGTCGCTACTCTGAGCAGCGCATGGTGGTGGTGTTAATTCAATTGTATCGAGAAAATCTAGAGCGTGCTGGCGTGTATCTGTCTCTTCCTTCTGGACACCAATGTGTCTTTCTTTCCGTTCGACATGAATTCGTCTTCTTTTCCGCTGACTTTTCGGCTGATGGATTCGTCTATTTCGTATATACGTTGTGTTTGGGCACTTGTAAGTCTTACCAGTTAAAATTTCGCGGATCTCCACGTACTCTTCGTATCTTCTTTGTTTGAGACGTACAAAATTGCTTTGAAGGCCCTTGAACGTACCAGAAGGCTTCCAGCGTATCATGAAATTCTGACAGTCTCCTGACAGCAACTCGAAAGTTCGTCCATTGTACACTGCCACTGCTGCGGCAACCATGACTTGATAATTTTACTTTTGTATGTCTTTATAGCAATGTAATAAATTTTATTTTAGATAGATGATAAGTAGCAAAGTGTTTATTTCTATTAAAAATTCTCAATCATAATCACCATCTGATTCTTCTTCATCTTCTTCCTCTGCCGCGATATTTTGTCTATTGTTACCAAGTGTGTTTAGCAACAGATCAGCCACGGGCGGATTCCTACTACTTCGCATTTTTTGTATATTCATGTATGAGCTGTAATCTGTGATTCGAAGCCGTTGACCAATTTTGTCGATATCGTAGCTATTAAATATCTCTGGTAAATCAGTGGTATTTAGCATCTGTCTAATCTTTTCACATCGGTTTTCCATCATAATATCTTGGAAAAATTGTTTGTATACTATAGCTTTTTCATTACACATTGTAAAGAGTTGTTGAAGACTCTTTAAACATTCCTCAAACTCGTCCCACATTTTAAAAAAAGGTATTTTCTTTTCGTCGGTCTGGACGGTGGTATCTATTTTACCAGTTTTGCCCCATAGGTTGACCGGGATTGATATTAATTTCTTCCATGCCACTTTCATATCTATAATCGACTGTCTGATCATATTGATTACCTGCTGATCCACAGGGCGAATATTAAGCACTTTACGTATGTCTTCATGTAATAATTTCATCGACTGTTTTCTTGCAAAAATATTATCTGCTAAAGTGGTATCGAGTACTGGTGTTAATTTTTTTAACTCGCAAGCAATCTTCACCTGAGCAGCACTGCAAGAGGCAGGGACTCCTGGATTTTGAGAGATCAATTCGCTGTACTGTAAAGACGTGAGATAGAAATCACGTATTTCTACACATTTCTGACTGGTAATGTGCCCGTAACAAGTGCTTATGAAATAATTTCTAATAATATTCGACTCAATATTTTGAAGTTCAACCGATGCGTTGATGGTTGTCCAGAAAGTGCTTATCAAGGGAAGAAGTTTGCTCTCCCAGTTCGTACTGACTAACATTTCTTTCACGACATCGATATGTAAAGTGGCCAATAGTAAAGCTATATACTGACTATTTATGCTAACATCCCATGAATGTAGATATCCATCTTGTTTTTGAAAGAAACTTGTGAACCAATCAAGATCAGAGGCCGGAGAAATAGATGGAAAGTTTTTCCACTCAGTATGAATTGGTTTAATTGACGTCCATCGTTGGTGGTATGTATTATAGAGGTTGAGGTTCTTCGTTACGATACTATATGCTAAAATAGCTTGTTGCACATCATTTTCTACATTTTTCATTTCTGCTGAATCTAATCCGTCTTTGACATTGTCTATAGTAGGTATTGTGGTGATAGAATCCACAATGGAGTTTGCAAAATCTTTGTAAGTATTCAAGAGATTATGATCAGTCACAACATTACGCAATGCAAGTTCTATTGTTGTGACTGCTGCTTCGAGATCAATCTTCTTTTGATCACTGAAGTAGCTGTCAAAATCATTATTCGCCCATGCCAGCGTCTTTGCCAATGTATACTTCTTGTCCTCCGGCGCCAGCACAAACTGATCAATAACTGTTTCGATCGAAGAAAATTCTGACATAAAGCTGTCGTGAGTTGATATGTTATACCCTACATCATCTATATGATTATTTAGAAACGTGAATTTTGCAATTTCATCCCGCATGTCGGTCTTCCAGTACTCGGAGCCATCCACCTTGATTTGTGATATTAGCGGGACGGTTACTATCTTCGAAGTGGACATTCTATAACGATATAGCATGTAATTGGCAATATTCTTGTCTGTATGAGATAATATTTGTATCATCTTTACGGCGGCTGGACTTGTATTGTATAAAGTGATCTGATATTCATAGTCTGCAGATGTTTTGGAGGCTGAGATCTTGCCCTCTAGCCACGGTACGTGCGTCAAGATTGTGTCCAGCGTAGCATCATCTATATCACTAACAGATAATATGGTGTTTAGTAACGGATCTGTGTTTTGGAATGTTTGAAGAACAGTTTCCAACTCATGTATAGACTTGATAGGGTGCCATGTCTCCATTGTCACTGATCCACCCTTGTAATATGTCATATCATTCTCTAATTTTGTACGCAAAGTTTGCAACTCATCCTTATGCTCCGAGGTTAGACCGGGCTGATATAACACTTCGTCAACCATATCTATTCTAGGCTGTATGAAATTTTTAGCGATATCTATTTGTGGTAGTAACTGTTCGTTGATATAGCTTGACCATTTCTGCACAAAATCGGAGATATGATTGTCAAAATCGAACGATGTTTTAGTTGTCGCTAGTTCGCTTTGAATTTTTTCTAGATAATATAATATTGTCGTTAAAACAACATCTATACCTGATACACCTCCTAGAGTTTTGACAATATTTCCCAGATTTTGATATAAATTTGTTATTCCTGTCTCCTGCAAGACGAGCTGATCTCTGTCCAGTGGCGTCTGTTTAATATTACTTACATTGTAACCAAATGTTGCAGCCTTTGTAGCCATGGAATTCCCTATGCTCGTGATTCCGAAGGAACTTGTCAGATACATGATTAGATCTTGATGAGCTGCGATGATGTGTTCATCGGGCTTGTCAAATATTTGAGAGTAGATATCAGTCAATTCTTTTCGTAGTAATATAGCACTTGCAATCTCATCTTTCAACTCAGGTACTGAAGAATACATCATCAACAGACCGTCTAGTTTTGCTAGTTCTGTGATATATATACCACTGAAGTATCTGTCAGTTGTAATGGACGCTGTCGGAACAACGTTATGGACAAGGTACTCTTTCAGACCTTGAACCTGGCTCTCCGAGGGGATTCGAGCAACGTTGAAATTTGCGCCGATGGTGGAGCGCATTAGCCTTGCGAGTTCAGCATGAATATTGTTCACACGGGTTTTTTCGTTTCCTACTACTGCTAATGCTGCTAGTGAAGGAGATGTTCCGAAATTTTGAATAAGATCAGTTATTTCAGTGAGTCTCTGTTGTGCGACATGATATAACCCAATGACCTGTTCTTGTGTGTGGTTAAAATCTGAGGTTCTTTCTCCACTCCCTGGAAACATTTTATCAAGCCTCGCAAGATCGTTATTATCGGGAATATGCACCTCGTCAAACATATGAATGCAGCTTTCGGTACCAACCGTTGTGGCCTGAAGTTTGGTTAACATATTTTCAAGCACATGTTTGACTTTGCCAACTGAAGTGTGTGTTAGATCTAATATTTCTTCTGGAGTATATCTGGAGTATATCACCGCAATTCTGGTTTTCAAGATTTTATCAACTCGTGAGCTGAGTTCGTCTACTTGACTTTGTGTCTTACAGAACGGCTCCTCATTTCTCATTGTATTTTTAAGTTTTTTGCGTATTTGCGCTTCCAGTTCTGTTAGAATTTTTGATGGAATTAATAGTTGTGACTCATCTTTCATGGGCTTTATAGTTTTGCAGAAGTTTAATACGTTGATCAGGTGGTTGCTATCGTATCCTGATGTGTCGATATTTTTTAGAATTCGAGCATGTTCAAGATCTGCGTTTGCCTTGATTACCTCGTCACAGTGTTGCAATGTCACTGTAGCGTCCTCGGCAACACACAAATATTTCTCTGTCCATGTTTGAAACGCATCAAACTCAGCAACTGTAACTTGATGGGCACTCGGATCATTAATACTGTTTTTCAGAAGCCTGTTAAAATCTACCACGGGAAGATAATACGACTGTTCTTCCTGACTGGCAGTAGAAGCATGAATATACGTGTCCAAATACGTATCGTAACTCATCAAGCGTAATGTGTTGGTTATTTTTGCATCGCCTTCGACTGTTGTGTCGCCGGTCTCCAGACTGGTAATGTCTGGAGATCGAATAATATCTCCGACGGACAGTTCGGAATGAGAGATTGCATATTCTCCAGCTGCTTTGTATATATCTACAGCTGTAGTGATTTCTGTATCATCTTCGCCTGGACTAATCTTAGACAAGATCGATGCAAGTCTCGCTTGTTGCTTTTGATAGTATGTAATAACTTTTGACTGAATAAAATGCGGAGGATTGCATGATTGCACGTCGTTAATATGAGGTTCAGAATTATAAATCACGTACTGGTCATCTCTGTCGCGTGCAAGCAGCAGAGCCGCGCTTAACGTGGATATACGCTCTGCGCACTGTGTCATCGTTTTCTGGATGCACTCATGTACTTTTTTATACTCAGATTTCGTATTTTGTGTGAACTCGAAGTTGTCGTCATTCCAGCTCTGCAGCATTACACTTGCATCTGTTCTGCATGTGTTGAATTTTGTCAATGTAATATCGGATTCTGGAATCGTTGTGAGATATCTGCTTTTTATTGCAGTTATAACATTGTTCATTGCTTCTGCATTCGAGTTCTCAGAGATAATTAATTTGTCAGTATCAGAAAGACCATCAAACTCGCTAATATGTTGCTTGATAAATAATACATGGGACTGGTCGGTTGCTGGAGGTTTACTATTTTCTGCTATGTCTACCTCCGCAGCAATATTCGTCATATCCAAAAGCGTATATTTCACGTTTTTGGCATCATTTTTTTGACATTGTTCCGTGGCGACATCTATAAACTTGTTGATATAAGCTATGTATGTATTTATAATACTCTTACCATTGATATTAGTTGTGGTAATATTATTGAGCTCCTCCATCTGTGTGTTCGCTTTCAAAATTTCATTTCTAGCTTTTGTTTTAAAATGTTCTTCAAACTTACTATCAATATCCAATTTTAGATTGATTATATCACGGAGCCGCTCTTCGATAACTAGCTTTAGCTGGAGGTATGTTTGCTTATCGGTGTCGGTCATGTTTGATGACACAGCATGTGTAAGAAGTTGCTTATACTTTTCTTGTAAATCGTTAAACTCTACGGTGTATTTTTTCATCAATGAAATATCCGTCTCTGTAACGTAGTACGACGGAGTCTCCAATATTTCCTTGAGTGTCGTCTCTTTCTCGAGAAGCTTGCCTAAATCGTTGGCCTCCTGTTTCAATTGTGCAAGATCGAGTTCAAGATGTTTTGTCACGGCCACGCTTCTGACATCCGCACTTTTAGATATTTTAACATGTGCTGATCTGACTGCACTGCGTTGCACCGAATTCATTAACAATTTTTGACCGTACGAGCGCCGTTGTTCTGCCACGGTGGTCGGTACTGAATGAAGATCAATTTTTTCCTTGCGGGGAGGTCCTCGACGCTCTTTAGAGAATTGAGTGAACGACTTATGCATTTATATTATATATATATATATATGCACAGACAGAATACTATTTTTGTATTATAAATAAAATACAGGTGTATGGATCTCCATGAGAAACTATCGAAATATTATTCAAAACCACCGATAATTCAGCATCATTATATTATTATTAATAGGATGGCCCGCGAAATATTCGCAGCAAGGCAACGCTTGTTAAGCATTCATCTCAAGCAGCTTGTCGAGGACCGAGCTGATTTTGTTGTTATCATTGATGATTAAATTTTATTCTTCAACCATGTTAAAAGCTGTTTTACTGTTGGTCTCTCCGCTGGATTAAACGATAACATCTTCTTCACGTATATGCCGATTTCCTCTGATCTTTGATACAATTTTAAAAATTTCTTGTCTCGAATTTTTTGATCATACACTTCGTTAAGCATATCTGCAATATTGGTGGCATCAAAAAAATTCCGACCGGTGACCATGTGATATAAAACACACCCGAGGGAGTACACATCAAGAGCAAATGCATCATAGGACTTTTCTGCGTCTTCAGCATCGGCAATCAGCAGTTCTGGTGGTCGTACTTTCAGCGTGCATACTGGTCGAGTGATAAATTTTGAAGCAGCAGGGTGTCGACAGCATGCACTATCAAAATCAATAAGCACTAATCTACCATCAGCACGAATACGTATGTTTTCAGATTTGATGTCTCGATGCGCAATATGTTTATCATGCAGTATATCCACAAGCTCCACAAGCTCTCTGAATTTTTCACACACGTAATTCAACGGAAGCGATTTTGTGAAAATCGTTTCAAACGCCAACGGTATAAACTCTGAGACTATTCGAAGTGAATCAGGAGTAACAATAAAGATCAAATGTTTCGCCAATGATTTAGATATCACACAATTTCGTTTGATCTCCAATAAACTCATAAATTCATAAATAAATTGGGATGAGATTTGAAAATCTCCATGCTCCACCAGAATTTCTTTTATGACGCATAATTCTTTGTTGTATACACCAAGGAATACACAAGAATTTGCAATAGCTAGTGTTTTAATTATATGAATATCTTCTTGACCATCATGATTCAAGTAGTTAGCTAATCCTTCTCCTATAGATATCTGTATATTTAAATGATTTAAATATTTTTCAATATCTACATGTTCGTTGGTAAAATAAATCAACACACATACTATGATTGCACACACCTGATTTATGGCTTGACATGTATCACAGTAATACTTACATATTTTCTGCAGTTCTGGAGTTATGCAAAAAAATTCGATTGATTTTTCCAAGATGTATTCCATTTATGTTTTAAATAATCATATATTGCAGTCGACTTATGGACATGTGAACGTTCAACAAAAACACATATCTGCATACATAATGCATACCTAACGAAATTTCGGCTGGCGTACGGACTCGTCAGGACTATCCACGGACGCTCTGCTCCGGGAGATAGGGTTGTAATATAAGAGCTCCGAAGTGTTGTTGGACGCATATTACAGTGTGCAGTCTGGAATCTCCGGTCTGCCAGAGGAGGATTTCTGTGTGTCGTATTACAGTGTTAAGTCTGGAATCTCCGGGCAGCCAGAGACATATTTCCAATGCGGGGTCTCTGCTTACTTCAATTAAATTGTAAATAATA
>Ga0209223_10002799_pt1 | contig 17076 bp, 13 predicted proteins | sample COG_06_FD_184750 | JGI IMG/M metagenome (GOLD analysis project Ga0209223, IMG submission 184750) | Pelagic Microbial community sample from North Sea - COGITO 998_met_06 (SPAdes) (version 2) | ecosystem: Environmental > Aquatic > Marine > Neritic zone/Coastal water | place: Helgoland, sampling...
AGGAAAAGGCGCCACTGATACTGATATAGTACGTACACATTACAGCTTTGCAGATGCTGATGATCAACAAGGTTTGCTCGGCCTATCCCGCCTGTCCAACAAGCTACCACCAGACATCACCGTCATAACAGGTACTATCCCTCACGAACGCCGCCACACTTACTGGCAACTAACTGAACCCTGTTTTGATATGAAGCTATGGGTAAGTAAGCAGGTGCAAATAGCGGAATATTGTAAGACAGATGGTAGCGTAAGAAACCCGTCTCGTATTATGCGTTTGCCGGGTACTGTCAGCTATCCAAACTACGCGAAGCAAGCAAAGGGATATGTCCCTGAACTAGTTGCCATGAAGTTGGGGACTAGCTGATGCCATTAGCTCGAATTGAAGATTGGGATAAAATCCTAGGGGCAGTCCCGTTAGCATCAGACAAACCAGTTGAAACTTTTACAAAGCTCGACCGTAGTGCAACCGCTGTGGCCGCATTAAACGGAGAAAACTGGCACGAAAATTTACTAAGATTAGTGGCTAGTTGGGTTGCAAAAGAAAACACCGACGAGGAAATTCACGCGCTTGCAGAAAAATTCACCCTGCCCGGTTATACAGTTCAACAAACGCTAAAAGATGTTCAGCCCATGATTGATGGGGCTAGGAGTAAAGGGTTCGGTTCAACCAAAATAGATTTCACCCGTTTCACTGCAAATACACCAGCTGTGAGAGCAATGCTGGACCACTCAGATGGAGAAATCCAACAAGAGAGTGGTTATCTAATCCTCGATCGGCAGTTTTACTTTTTTGATTTCAAAGGATCAAAGCCGTCAGAGATAAGACTGAGTAATTTCATAGCGGAAATTGCTTATGAAACAACAAAAGTAGATGGCCGAGACAGTGTAAAAACGTTCTTCATCCAAGGGCAGCGTTACGATGGAACCCCTTTGCCACTGGTTGAGGTCGATGCAGCAAGCTTTGATAAACTCGATTGGGTGACTCAAAACTGGGGGGCAAAGGCTCAGATTGCCGTTAGGTCAAGGAGCAAGGACCATGTTGCAGCGGCCATCAAGTATTGTTCAAAACCCATTGAAAAAGTCATTTACAGACACACCGGTTGGATTACTAAAACTAGCAAATATGTATACTTGACTGCCTCCGGTGGTATTTCGGCAAATGGGCTAAACGATAATATAGAAACTGAACTGCAAGGTATTTTGGCCAGCTATAATCTGCCGCCACCGTCGAGAAACGGTGTGACGGATTTCTCTGCCAGTTTGGAACAATTCGAGCGCCTCATCGATGGGGGGATCGGTTTGTTGCTCATGGGCGCCGCATTCAGATCGGTGCTGTCAGAGTTTGAACCCTGTAGCGTGAGCCTTTTTCTGCAGGGGACAACGGGGACTTTCAAAAGTGCGATCGCAGGATGCCTGCAAGCCTTTTTCGGAAAGAAGTTCCACGGCGCACATCTACCTGAAAACTGGAGCTCCACCGGGAATGCGATTGAAAAGAAAGCGTTCCTTGCCAAAGACACGCTGTTTACAGTTGATGACTTCGTGGCCCGCGGCACTTCCTCAGAAGTATCAAGAATGCATAAGGAGGCAGAGCGGGTCCTACGAGCGCAGGGCAACCAGTCAGGACGGGACCGGTTAACATCGACAACAGAAGTCAGAGGCGCTTACGTTCCACGGGGTTTAATTTTGGCAACTGGGGAAGACCTTCCTAACGGGCATTCACTACAGGCACGTTGCTTGATCGTCAGTATTAACAAGGGAACCACAGAAAAAGCGATCCTATCCGATCTGCAAACCGCCGCGAAATTAGGTCACCTCTCCCAGATCATGTCAGACTTCACCATGTGGACCGCTGAACAAGCCGATAAAGGCAAAATTAAGAAGCACCTCACTCGTGCTCACGCTGAATGCAAATCGCATTTTACTGATAAGGGGCACGCAAGAATGGGCGACAACCTTTCAACTTCATTATCTGGTCTATGGCTCTTGCTTAAGTTTGCAAACGAACGGGCATCCCTTTCAGACGCGAAAGTTCAGCAGTTAAAATCAAAGGCTATAAGCGCCGCACAAAACCTCGCACAACTGCAAGTCAGTGTTGATCAAGAAGGATCAGAGGCAGAACGCTTTATCAAATACTTACAATCAGCACTTAGCATGGGACGGGCGCACTTGGCTGATAAGATGGGTAGATGTCCTTCACATTGCGAAGCTTTAGGGTGGAAATGGATTGGTAGTGGCGAGAATGCAAAACTGGATGGTCAAGGACCAAAAATTGGATGGGTAGATTATGACTGCGTCTACCTTGATCCCCAGGCAGCACTGAGCATAGTTAAACAGTTGTCCTCCCAAATTGGAAATTACTTGGGCAGCTCGGAACGCGCAATCAGCAAAGCCTTATTGGAAGCAAACATGTTGGCAAAATATGAGGTCGGTAGGACTACCACCAAAGTGACGGTAGAAAAGATACGGAAAAGCCTACTATGCCTTCCGTTGAGCCTCGTCATTGAGGAAGATCAAACACCATTAAAAGAAACAATTAAGACCCCCACAAAAGATAGTTTCCCGTTTTAGTGTCTCACTGTCCCAGTTGTCCCGTTATATTTTAGGAGCGCTCAAAAAAAACTTCTATCTATCAATCAATTTTTAAGAGGTTGTATAATATTATTGGGACAGCGGGACACTTCGCCGTTAAGCTTTGATTTTAGTAGGTTATTTGGTGTCCCAGTCGCACTTCCGTACTGGGACAATCGGGACAGTCGAAATATCATTCGTTGATCTTAAACCAATCCTGCCAGTTCTTGTCCAAATGACCATGGTCCACGAACCAATTTTCAATTTCCTGCAACTCAGCCCGCATCTGGCGGCCTTGCTCGGCAAAGCGCCTAGCAGCAGCTCGCTTCTCTTTGGTATAGAGCCCATGTCTGGTTTTTGAAGCAACGAGACGCGCAAGACCTTCCGCGGTCTTTGCGCCAGATGATCTCGAACCATGAAGCTTGCATCGGCCATTACGTTTGGTCCCTGGCCGCTGGCACAAAGTACCTCGACGGGTCTTGGCCTCGCACCTGACGCCCTGCCAATCTGGGCCATAGAGCCATGGTCGAATGTTGCTTTTCATAACGCTCAAATATCAACGGTTCATGGGGTTATATTATACCCCATGTTGGATGGCTTTGCTAGGCATGCGTGACTTGGTTAACGCACCGCGGACCGAACAAAACCATCCAACACCAACTGAGCTCAGGCAACACTGAAGGCGGGAACATAGGTGCATGCTCCATGGTCCGATAGTGGACTGGCTCTTGGTTCCCGGTCCACGGGCCTGGGCAAGATGGTCTAGGAACCCCGGGCCAGGTTTCATGTAGCGAAATGGGGAGTGTTTTGTCATTAGACGAAGTTACAAATTAGCCCTACCTGCTTCAAGCAAGTTTACTCTGACAAAGCCTGTCCGCCTTCTTTCAAATGAATTTGGAGTTACCGAATCACATTCGGTGAGCAGGAGCGACAGAAAATAAGGGAGTTCATACTCGGGACCACCACGTATAACAGTGCCACCATTGAACGCGCAAAGCCGCAAAAAAATGTGTGCATACCCTAGTACTGGAGTGGGGGAAAGCAGGGACACTTGCTTTCCCTTCCTCATTGAGCCGCCAATAAAAATAGCCCCTCAGTTCGATCGGGTGGCTAATTGGCAGATGGCAGCCCTTCGGACACGATCCATAGGGCACAGGTTTTGTTCAGTTGATCCAGTATCTGGGCCCAATTCTCTACCTTTTTTGTCCCTGAGATAGAGGTTGATATTTTTAGCTGTTATGCAATATTCATAGTCTAGCAGCAGACGTTTTGCGACGAATGCGTTCTCATGGAAAAGTTTGCGATACTTCTGTTTGGGTTTTCGTGCCGGAGCCTCTCTCCCTTCGCATTGCGAATATTTAGTCTAGAAAAGTGAGGCACAGGATGCTCGATAACGAAATTTTGGCAATGATCAAGTTTCTTGAAAAGACGAGAATGCCGGCAACGAGTGTCTTGGGTATAGAGACGTCTGACCCGTACTGGATGATGACATTGGTTCTATTGGGACGTTATTATCAAAAGCAGAGCATAACGATCTCTTCGCTCGCCAACTCTGCCGGTGCAGCTTACACCACTGCGTTGCGCAATATTGAAAAGATGGAGCAAGCGGGCCTAGTCAAACGGCGCGGTTCTGATCTAAACAAGAAGCATATTATCATCGAACCGGAAGAGAAGCTCATTGTCAACTTCCGAACCTATTGCCTTGCGTTGAAAACTCAAGTCGGGTCAAGTTTCGGCCTGGACCACGATGATCGGTCCGACTTTACATTTGGCGGTGCCTATTTAGCTGCTCGAATTATACCGCGGCCGAGAAAGCTGCCGAAGCCGATCAGCCTGGAGAGTCCGTTGCGAATCTTAGCCAAAGACGATCCAACATTTCTGTCCTTGGTTAGAATAAAAGCGGACCTTGCCCGGTGTCTGGGCGTTGATATTGAAATAGATATACAAAAATACGATGAACTCTTTGCCTCGTTATTGACGAATGCAGAAAAGCATTCATCCGACTACGATATTATTGCTGTGGACATGCCTTGGTTGGGGGAGCTTCACAAAAAAAATGCTATTATGCCGATCGGGCGCTTTGCCGAACGCAGCAATCTAAATACCTTTGATTTCTACGCTGCTGCGTGGGAGGGCGGCAGTTGTTTTGGCAAACTATTGGGCATACCCTATGCTCCGACCGCTGAGCTCTTTTTGTACAGAAAAGATATCTTAGCGAAACATGAAATTGAACCTCCCAGTACTGTTCAGGAAGTCATCAACGCGGCTCGTTTGATCAATGATCCTCAAAAGGAAATATATGGCGCGTCTTGGAATGCTGCGCGAGGATCTGCTATTGGTCAAACATTTATGCAGGTACTCGGCGCCTTTGGTCAGCCTCCTGTCAGTTTGAATAAGTTTGGGGAAAATTATGATCTGAATACTCCTGTAGAACTTTTAAGACCTACATTTGACACGGAAGCCGGGCATGGCGCACTCGATTATCTTCGTGAGCTTATCCACTATTCTCCTCCAGACATCCAAGACATGGATTGGTATTCTCGGATCGAGGCCTACCGCTCGGGTCGAACTGCTATGACATACGAATGGTCGTCACAGACCGTTCGTTTTGAGGAGGATATCCACTCTCCTGCTCGAGGAAAAACGGGCTATCTTCCGCATCCGCGGGGGCCGAATGGCAAAAATATTTCACCGATGGGAGGCTATATATTGTCTCTGCCGTCGAACCTCGCCAAAGAACGCGTTGAACCCGCATGGCGCGCTTTGCGATGGCTTGCTAGCCCTGAAATGGTCAAACAACTCATCTTGAACGGCAGTCCTGTCAATCTTCGCTATAGCGTGGCCGCGGATCCCGAAGCGTCGCGCGCGGATGCCGTGGTGCGACATGTCGATGCTCTAGCGAGATTGGATCAACTGCATCATTGGTGTCGTCCAGCGATCCCTCAGATGAATGATATGACGAGGATTGTAGGAGAATTGCTGCACGATTACCTATGGGGCGGGAACGAATCTAAAAATTTTTTGCGAGACATGGAAGAACGTCTGAGGACCGCATTCGAAGGCAGCAAAATGCATCTCCGATGACGAAAGAAAAATATATTGTTTTTAAGCAACAGCTTATCATTGTTCATATTGAACAATATGGCACTTATTTTGAGGAAGCCGCCGTGGCATGGTTTGTGATAGGCGAACTTCATCGATGCTAGAGCATCTAGAATTGCGGTGTCGCTGGATACTTATAAAAAATTCTTAAGGGAGGAATGAGAATGATAAAATCAAAATCCGAGGCGCTTGGTTTTCGCTTGCGTGTTTTGCTCGGCGTAACAGCTTTAGCAACCGCTACGGTGATTCCCGCCCATGCAGAATCTGTATTGGACGGTGAAACGATCCGAATTCTAGCTATTGGAGATCCTGTCTTCCAGGTGATGCAGGGCATGCATGAGGAACTGGAAACAATGGCAGGCGGCAAGATTCAATTGGATGTGCGCCCGTTCGATGTCTTGCGTCAGCAAGTTCTACTCAACGCGAAGAACAGCGATTCAGGCTATGACCTTATTGCGGTCGATCTGCCGCAATTTGGTGAATATCGTCCGTATCTCACTGACCTCAACCCGCTGATCGCTGCGTCCGGATATGACGGTTCTGATTTCCATGACGTTGCATGGAGTGGGGCACAATTTGGCGGCCAGCAACTAGGCATTCCGATCCAACCGCACCCGGAAATTCTTGCCTATCGTAAGGACCTCTTTGACGCCGCTGGACTTGCTGCGCCTGTCACTACGGACGACATTTTGAACGCTGCGAAAACGTTGCATGGCTCGCAGGCGGGTCTAAGTGGAATTTGTTGGAACGCGGCCCGCGGTACTGCGTTGGGCCAGACGTTCATTATGGACATGGGCAGTTTTGGCCAAGCCCCGATCGATCTGCCGCATGATGGAACGAGCTTCGTGATGAGTGACATCCAGCCCGAGAACATGCAACCGATGATCGCTACTGATGCGGGACTGGCTACGGCAAACTACTTGACAGAACTGATGAAGGTCTCACCTCCGGGCATCCTGAATATGGCGTGGGACGAACGCGTCCGAGTCTATGGGCAGGGTGGCTGCGCTATGACTTATATTTGGTCTGGCCGTTCCGCGATTTTCGAACTTGATGAAGCCTCGTCAGCCAGAGGTAATACCGGTTACGTTCCCCATCCGCATGGATCCGGCGCACCGACCGCATCGACACTTGGCGGTTGGTATCTATCTATCCCCAACAATATCGATCAGAGTCGCGTCGATTTGGCCTGGGAAGTTGCTGAATGGCTCACCAGCGCGGAAATGATTGCGAGATATACTGAAGGCGGCAACTGCGTCAGCCCACGCAAATCAGTCAGCCAAGACCCTGCAGTTATTGATCGGTGCCCGGTCATCCCGTTTGTAGATGCGATGGCCGAAGCGGGTCAGCTTCAGGGCTGGCAGCGTCCACCAGTGGCAGAAATTCAGGGTATCGTTGACGTACTTGGTGCCGAAATGCACCAGATGCTTGCAGGCGACAAGACCTCTGTTGAAGCTGTTGAAGACTCCCAGCGTCTGATCGACCGCATGATGCGGGCGGCTGGCTATTACTAAGCAAGTCGGTTCCGGTTTAAATCTGGGGCGGCGGTGACCAAACCGCCGCCCCAGTGGCACAACAGAATGTCAGAATTTGCGGAGAACGGGAATTCTTACCGCTGGTTGAACCATACACAACAAGAGAAAAGGGGCCCGTTACAGTGTCTCAAAGAGCAGAAGCACGCCGCGCCGCTACGGTGCTCGTAGCACCAGCAATTATATTGTTACTCGCGTTGAATATTTTTCCTATCATTTATGCCGCCTATATTAGCCTGCATCATTGGAACCTTGCCAGTCCGAACCCCCCTCGTTTTGCCGGGCTTTTCAACTATGAAGAACTGCTGATCGATGAACGTTTTTCCAATTCTTTGATGGTGTCCGGTCAGTTCATTTTTTTAGCGGTTGGTGTTGAACTGCTGCTCGGTTTCGCTTTGGCATTTGTATTCAATTCCAAACTCCCAGGTTTGGACACTTTGCGGAAGATTTCACTGCTACCGGTCATGGCGATGCCGCTCGTCGTAGGTCTCACCTGGTTCTATATGTTAAACGAGAATTTCGGTGTAACCAATTGGATTCTCACCGTATTCGGCTTTGACCGGCAACCGTTTCTAACTGATCAGACGCTGGCAATTCTGAGCGTTGTCTTGACAGATATCTGGCAATGGACGCCATTTGTGACGCTTGTTATTTTTGCGGCTCTTCAATCTTTGCCAGAGTATGTGTTTGAAGCAGCTAGGATGGATGGTCTGACTGAACGGCAGATCTTTTTCAAGATGACATTACCCTTGTTGCGTCCTGCGATTCTGGTCGTTCTGGTCATTCGCGCTGTCGATGCGTTTCGAATGATCGAATTGATTTTCATGATGACTAAGGGCGGCCCTGCTGGCGCGACCGAAGTGTTGCCATGGTATCTATATACCACAGGTTTCTTGTCACTGAACCTCGGATATGCCGCAGCAATGGCGGTTGTAATGATCATCGTTGTGACGCTCGTTGCTCAAGTTTTGGTACGAAAAATCGTTAATCAAGGAGTGATGGAATGACCGTCTCAACCGCTCACAGCACGGTGCAGATTAATGTGCCTAAAAAGCGACGCAACTCTCTCGGGGACTATACTCGTTATTTGATCGCATCAGGTTTTGTCGGATTTTGCCTGTTCCCTTTCTACATCATTATATCGACGTCACTGAAGTCGGACGCCGATATATTTGCCTGGCCGCCAGTTTGGCTTTTCGAGGCGACACCCGAGAACTACTACAATGCGCTGTTCGTGTTTGGTGGGGAAGGAATATTTAAATATTTGATTAACAGTCTTGTCGTCACAGGTATTAGTACGGCCTTGGCAGTTGGTCTGGGCGCAATGGTTTGCTATGGCCTTACAAGGTTCAAAGTCGTAGCGGGCAACCACCTGTTTTTCTTTATCCTTTCAACTCGTTTTGCACCGCCAGTGGCTTTTGTTGTTCCGCTCTACCTTATGGTTCAACGGACTGGACTAATAGATACTCATCTGGCGCTTATCCTGATTTACACATCAATGAATATGTCGCTAGTGGTCTGGGTCATGCGTGGTTTTTTTGAGGCAATCCCGATCGAAATCGAAGAAGCCGCATTGATCGACGGTTACACTAGGCTTCAGATTTTCCGTAAAGTTGTACTCCCGTTGGTCAAGCCCGGGCTCATCACGACTTCGATCCTATCAGCGATCATGGCTTGGAATGAATTTCTGATAGCCACTGTCATGACCCAGAATAGTGCCGCGACGCTTCCTGTCTATCTTGCTGGGTTCTCGGGCTCGATGGGGCTGGAGTGGGGCCCCTATCTCGCGGTGGGTACTATGGCCGTTGCTCCGATAATGATTTTCACACTCGTATTGCAGCGTCACCTCGTGCGTGGTCTGACATTTGGCGCAGTAAGGTAACAAAATGGCACATATCACAATTAACAATGTTAACAAAATCTACCCGGATGGGACACCTGCTGTCTCAAACTTGAATATGGAAATCGCAAGTGGCGAGTTTCTTTGTATCATTGGCCCATCTGGCTGTGGGAAATCTTCGACTTTGCGAATGCTTGCGGGATTGGAGGAAGTTTCAAGCGGTCAAATATTGATCGATGGTGAGGATGTCAGCAACACGCCAGCGCGTGATCGTGACATTGCTATGGTGTTCGAAAACTATGCGCTATACCCGCATTTGACCGTTCGCGAAAATATCTCAATGCCGCTCGTCGCAAGAAACACACCGAAAGGGGAAACTAAGTCCCGAGTTGCGGACATTGCAGCGCGCCTTTCGATTGAGAGTCAACTTGACAAGAAGCCTGCTAAACTGAGTGGTGGCCAAAGACAAAGGGTTGCCCTGGCGCGCGCCATGATCCGCAATCCGCGCATGTTCATTATGGATGAGCCGCTGGGTCATTTGGAAGCATATTTACGGATCGAGCTGCGTCGTGAAATTCGCGCGCTTCATGAAAGCAGCGGCGGAACCACCATGTATATCACTCATGATCAGGAGGAGGCTGCGGCGATAAGTGACCGTATAGCTATCATGTACGATGGCGTTCTCCAACAAGTCGGAACATTTGAGGAATTGATTGATCATCCAGTTAATCGGATGGTGGCTGAATTTGTCGGTGAGCCACCGATTTCGATAGTGGAAAATGGGATACTTACTGAAACTGGCATTAAGCTGGGCGAAGTTGAATTTGTTTTGCCCGTCGACACTGTTCGACGCGCGAAAAAAGCCTCTGGGCCATTTGCTTTGGGCGCCCGTCCGCGTGATTTTCAAATCGTAGAGAATGATGCCCACGGACTTACTGCCAAAATCCGCTCCGTTCAGCCGATGGGGGAATGGGCGATTCTGCTCTGCGATACTGCAGTAGGCGTACTGACAGTTGTCAGCGCGACGGCAGGCGCTCCGCAAGTCGAAAGCGAGATAACTATTAGCCCCAATTTTTCGCGGGCCCATCTTTTTGCGGCCGATGGCAACAATTTATCTGTAGAGGGGAGCCTCAATTGACCAAAATAAGCTTAAAGGGACTCCAAAAGTCTTATGGAAAACTCAATGTTTTCAAAGATCTCGATCTCACAATCGAAGATCGGTCATATGTCTGTTTGATCGGGCCATCGGGTTGTGGAAAATCAACCTTGATGCGGATTATTGCTGGGCTGGAAGAAGCGAATAGCGGGCAGATTCTTTTCGATGGGGATGATGTGAGCGCGCTCGGATGTGCTGATCGTGATGTCGGGATGGCGTTCCAAAACTATGCGCTCTACCCGCATCTCGATGTTGCCGGGAATCTTCGGTTTCCACTTCTTGCTCCCCGCTATCGAGGAATGTACTCGAAAAAAGAGATCGCGGATCGCGTCGGCACAATTGCCGAGTTGCTCGAAATCGGCCATTTGTTGCATCGCAACATAGGACAATTAAGCGGTGGACAACAGCAGCGGGTCTCGTTGGGTAGATCTTTGATCCGTAGGCCCAAGGTTTTGTTGCTTGACGAACCAGTCACCCACCTCGATGCACGCCTTAGATATGCTATGCGGTCCGAACTGCGCCGTATCCACGAGGTAATGGGAACGACAACCATCCACGTAACCCACGACCAGCAAGAAGCGCTGGCGATGTCAGATCACCTCGTGTTGCTACGCAATGGTGGGATCGAACAACAAGGCCCGCCGATGGAGGTCTATTCTGAACCTCAAACTAGCTTCACGGCGGGCTTCCTTGGTGATCCACCGCGCAGCATTGGGATTGTACCATTTCGCCGTAACGGTGGTGGGTTCGATTTGGTTCTGGGGACAAACGCGGTCGCGCTCCCCGCCTATTTAGCTGAAGCATGCAGAGGTTCGACAGACGACAGCGTTACAATTGCCCTTCCTGCCAGTGCAATCAATTTATCAGGGGGGGCGATGGCACCAGTCGCCGGTACTGTCACCGCTCATGAGATGATTGAAGGGGCCCAGCGTATCGTCCTTGACGTAGGCGGAGTGCATTTCACCACGCAGTCCTCGCAGGTTCGTCCTGTGGCGATCGGAGATTCGCTTTCCGCTTCCGTGGACATGTCGCGCGTCCAGTTATTCAGCGCAAAAACCGGTCGCAGATTGGCCACCGAAGTCAAAGAAAAGGAAATATCGTGAGTTTAGGAATCTGTCTATTTGGCGCTGGTCGTATCGGCCAATTACACGCTGCAAATGTCTCAGCATCTTCGCGCGCAAGTGTTGTCAGTGTGGTCGACGTGAACCTTGACGCCGCCTCGGCCCTTGCCAAGACATGTGGTGCCCGGTTCGGAACAGATGTGGATGAGGCGTTGGCATTTGACGATGTCGATGCCGTGATCATCGGCGCGCCCACGACGATACATGTCGACTTGATCCTAAGTTCCGCTCGGAAAGGAAAGGCAGTTTTTTGCGAAAAGCCGATTGATTTGGACATGGCTCGCGTCGATGCATGCTTGTTGGAGATGGAGGAATACGCCGTCCCTTTCGCCGTCGGCTTTAACCGCCGTTTCGACCCTTCTATAGCACGAATGAAGCGTGCTATCGATGAAGGCGAGATTGGTAACTTGGAGATTTTGGTTATCACCAGTCGTGATCCGTCACCGCCGCCTGATGAATATATCCGTACCTCTGGCGGTTATTTCCGAGACAGTACAATACATGACCTTGATCTGGCGCGTTGGATTTTGGGAGAAGAGCCCAATTCAGTGAGCGCCTTTGGCTCCAATCTTGTGGATACAAAAATTCGCGATGCGGGGGATTTCGATACCGCGGTAACATCCCTTCGAACCGCAAGCGGCAGGCTTTGCCAGATCAACAATAGCCGGCGAGCGACTTATGGTTTCGACCAACGCGTTGAAGCCTTTGGTTCTGCTGGTATGCTGCAGACGATGAACCAACCTGAAACCGGGCTCTTGCGTTATAGCGCGGGAGCTACGGCAGCGCAGGACCCGTTGAAGAACTTTTTCCTGGAGCGCTATGAGGAGAGCTTTCGCACGGAACTGGATGATTTCCTTGATGCAGTGGAGGAAGGCCATGTGCCGTCAGTGACCGGTAAAGATGGTCGCCAGGCGCTGAAATTGGCAGATGCCGCCGAATTGTCTGCGCGAACCGGCAAAACGATTGCAATATGATGAAATGCCAAACCCTTAGGGCAAAAATGTGGCCGGATAAGTACCGGCACCATTAACCTGAAAGCACGCCACGCTGGATGTTGCGGTGTCCCAAATGGTTTTTTAGCAAATTTCTGCGCAGAAAATAGCGTTTGCAGAACAAAGAGAAGGAAATATGACAATATGTTGAACCGTGCACTTAACCACATGGCGGCGCCACGATTGAGCTGGCTCGAGCTACTGGGACTGGCAAGCAGTCTCGGCTGTGTCGGCGTGGAGTTCCGAAACGACCTTCCAAGCGAGCTGTTTGACGGCATTTCCCCACTGGAAGTCGGCGACGCGGCGCGTGCCGCAGGGTTGCGCATCCTCGCACTTGCCGAAGTGAAAGCTTTCAATGACTGGTCAGATTCAAAGCGCGAAGAGGCGGTTTCTCTTATGAAGGTCGCTAAGATGTGCGGCGCCGAAATGGTCAGTTTAATCGTACGAAATGACGCAAAAGGAATGGGCGACATCGAGCGACGGGCTGACCTTGCGGTCGCGTTACGAGAGTTGAAACCACTCCTAGAAGAGCATGACTTAGTTGGCTTGATTGAACCGCTTGGTTTCGAAACATGCGCGCTTCGTAGCAAGAGCGAGGCAGTCGAAGCCATAGAAGCACTTGGTGCCAAAAACCGGTTTCGGATTGTGCATGACACGTTTCATCATGTCGTCGGCGGCGGCGGCCCGATCTTCCCGGCGTATACCGGTATGGTTCACATCTCCGGGGTCGTAGAGCATGATGTTCCCTTGTCGAAACTCGAAGACCCGATGCGCCTCCTCGTCGATGCCAACGACAGGATAGACAACATAGGTCAAGTGTCGTCGCTTCTTGCTGCTGGATATGGTGGTCCGGTGAGTTTTGAACCGTTTGCCCCGGAAGTACACGGTCTGGCCAACCCTCAGCCCGCACTATTGCAGTCGTTTCAATATATAGAGGCCATGCTTAACGAGGACACTCCAGACAGATAACCGTCTTCATTTTCAAGAGTTGTCGTCCGAGGAAATTTTTGTTAAACGCGCAGACAGGTCAGGGAGGATCCTGGCAGTGTCTTGCATCAGCGTCTGAGAGCCGAATTAGCTCGATTCGATAAAGGAGGGTTTCTGGTTCATCGTAGGCGCAAGGGAGTGGGAAATGAGACTGAGCCCTGGAGCATGGCACTCAGAATCTGAAGAAGTTATTAAAGATGGACCGTGTTTTCAAAACTCGGAAATATGGTCAAACTACTCCATCTGACGCTCCAATTGGATGGAGTTCAAACGGGAGCGTCGAGACGCATGTGCTGTTCCCGTTTGGTACAACTCACAGCTATCGGGAGACCAGAGATACCGAAGTCGCGCCCGCGAAAAAATCGAAACCATCTGCGCCAAAAATTCTGTAGCGTCAGGTGTAGTAGAATTGCTGGTTTCGATCAGTGATCAGAGATTCACTTCAACTTTGGCAGGTGCTTCAAAACCAGTGCATAACACCCAAAACTTGAGCTGGGCTTCAACAGTTGTTCCTCTGCAAGTAGGGTCGAACTTTAGGGCATCGCGCTATTCCTGTGACGACTCCGCGTCCGGGCGAGCGAACCTAGGTTTCGGATAAATTGTTTCGGCGCCTCTCTCAAAGTGCACAGCCCAATAAGGGTATTGCGTCTTGGTTCGCAATGGCATTGAATGTTCTGCAACAATCATTGCGGAAAAAGACCATCTGAAAGCGAACTAATGAAGCCTTTGAGTGCCCCACCAAAAAAATATGAAGACCTGACACGGATCATCCATGAGCGACACGATGGCATGAGCAAAACGAATCGCAAAATTGCTCTTCACCTCACTCAGAACCCGAATGATGTGGCGGTTATGTCTTTGAACGCTATCGCAAGTGACTGCGGGGCACATGCGTCAAGTTTTGTTCGATTTGCGCAGGGCCTAGGTTATGATGGGTTTTCCGACCTTCAAGTATTGTTCAAACATCGTCTGACCACAGCAGCGCCCGGTTTTGAAGCGCGTCAAAAGGCGCTTGAGCAGGAATTATCCTCAAACCCAGATGCGAAAGGTGGCAAATATCTTTCCGATCTCGTCATTCGCGACATTGCTTCACTACAAGAGCTGTTGAGTAATACCGCGACAGAAAATCTTAAAGAAGCTGCTATGGCAATTAACGCAGCCGACACTGTCTTTGTGATCGGTCAGCTTCGATCTGGTCCAGTTGCGGAACTCTTCCGTTACGTCCTGACGATGTTGGGTAAAAAGGTCGTAATACTTGACGCTAGTGGCGGCCTTGCTACTCATATGGCCAAGACAATGTCGTCCAATGACGTGTTGCTAGCCATTTCCTTTCGATTTTATGCAAACGAAGTCGTGAACATCGTTGAGGAGGCTAGTAGACGCGGCATTCAAGTCGTTGGTATTTCTGACTCTTCTTTGTCGCCAATTGCCAAGTCAGCAGACCCTCTATTTGTCGTTCCAGAGCATGGTTACACTTTCTCGCGCTCTTTGGCCGCGCCGATGTGCCTCGCACAGGCGATTATGTTGTCACTTGCGGGCATACAGCAGGATGGGTCAGACCCCCGCATACCCACCGTGACAGCGGACTAGCAGCGGCCAGCATCACTCCGGTCTTTATTCTTTGGCGGCGGCCCAGCCAGCCAAGCCATCAAGTGTATCAAACGGTGCCTCATCTGTTGCAAATTGTGCCAGAAAAACGCCCGGCCCTTTCAAAGTTTTCATGTGTCGCGCACCTTTACTCTGCTAGTGGTTCATCGGGGCTTGGCGGGGCAAATGAATACCCTCCCCAAACGGATTGATCATAGTGAATGACGGCCCCGGTCATCATACCGCTGTCATCCGAGGCTAAAAACGCAACCGAACGAGCAACCTCTTTGGGATTTATCAGTCGCCCAAAAGGTTGTGAGGCTGCTGCTTTTTCTAGCCAGTCGGGATCAGCACCGTGGTATTCACGCTGTATACGGTCTTCACCGTCAGAGGCCATCCACCCAATATTTAGTTGATTAACCCTGATACGGTTGCGCATCAAAGCGTAGCCGGAATTTCTTGTTAGCGTCGCCAGGGCGCCCTTAGATGCGCAATAGGGCGCAATAAAGGGCTGGCCCGCCATAGCTGAGGCTGATCCGATATTGACCATCGCACCTTCGGTACCGTTTTTAATCATTATTTTGGCGGTGTCTTGCATCAAAAAAAACGGCGCACGCGTATTTATTGCAAACATACTGTCAAACAGCTCTTCACTCGTGTTTAACAGATTGCCCCTGTCCGTTAATCCTGCTGCGTTCACCAATACGTCAACACGGCCGAAAACCTTGTCTGCTTCCAATATGACATTCCGGCAGTCGCTGACCTTTTCAAGATCCGCCACCACAAAATGAACCGGAACACCGGTTTTTTCGGTGATTGCTTCAGCAATGGCATTTCCTTTGGCAACGTTGCGACCACAAGTGACGATGCCGGCGGCGCCTGACTCGGCAAATTGTTGTGCTATTGCAGCACCCAAGCCCTGAGTGCCCCCGGTAACAACTGCAATCTTGTCGTCCAGTCTGTTCATTTTTCTTCCTTTCATCGCCGAATCACGGGTATCTCGGATATTGTTAATGGATATTACGGTATACTAATTGCAACCTAATCCATAATGCAATATTAATTGCTAAACGTAACGCCATCAAAAATCAGTTTAAGGGAAACCATAAAAATCATGATATACATAAAAGGATAAAACACCTCTACGCGCATCCTTCGCACAATATATGCGCCAAGAAGTGTCGTGACTATGGCCACCGGCAGCAACACAATTGAAAATTTTAAAACTGCATAATCAAACTGACCTAAAGCAAAATAAGGTACAATTTTGGCCGCATTCAGCGAGGCAAAGAACAGTACGCTTGTTCCGGTATAAATTTTTGGGTCTAATTTTTGCGGCAATACGTATATCTGAAAGGGTGGGCCACCTGCGTGTGCTACAAAGCTGGTGAAGCCCGAAATTACTGCCCAAAAACGACCGAGCCAAGGGCGTTGCTGGCCGTTGTTGCCTGCCCTATCAGAATATAAGGATATCACGCTGCGCAAAACGAATAACATCGCTACAATACCCACAATCAGGCGTACAATATCGTCTGGAACTATAGATGCCGTAGCCCACCCCATCCCGATACCAAGCATCGCGGCGGGCAACATCGACCGGATCAGGGTCCTGTCCCATTGCCCGCGCCAAGACCAAAGACTAACGGCATCCATGACCAGGTACGTCGGCAAGAGAACTGCCGCTGCCTGAAGTGGCGGCATAAAAACCGCCATAATTGGCACCCCCAAAAGTCCAAAAGCGCCGCCAAGCCCACCTTTTGAGAGACCAACAAAAGCAACAGCCAACAATCCAACTGCGAATATATTTGGTTCAAATAATGTCATTTGAATTTGAGGTCAGACCATGGTCTGCAATGTCGCTAATGCAGATTGTCGCCTGTCATAGTCCAGACGTAATTCGATACCCAGCAACCTCCATAACACGTAACAACTCTGCGTGGCCAACATTGGCCATATCAAGTGGCCGGTTTGCAATCGGGTCCTGTTCTGCCTCAACTACGAACCAGCCTTCATAGCCATACGAAGCCAGCCGATTTACGATTTGTTCGAAGTCCAGTGAACCATCACCGGGTACGGTGAAGGCCCCCTTCACAACCGCGTCTAGAAAGCTCTCTTGATTCCGATCAATTTGGTCGATAACGTTTTTTCGAATGTCCTTGGTGTGAACATGGTTAATTCGCGCGTGGTG
>Ga0209223_10002800_pt1 | contig 17075 bp, 15 predicted proteins | sample COG_06_FD_184750 | JGI IMG/M metagenome (GOLD analysis project Ga0209223, IMG submission 184750) | Pelagic Microbial community sample from North Sea - COGITO 998_met_06 (SPAdes) (version 2) | ecosystem: Environmental > Aquatic > Marine > Neritic zone/Coastal water | place: Helgoland, sampling...
AGAACCTAGTATTATTGTAGATAATATCTAGTGCTGAAATAATAGTAGCCTCCCTTATTTGCGACCTACTGCCCAAAAAGTTAAACTTTTTTATGATGACTTTATTTTTTGAGGCAAGCCCTATATAAACTAACCCAACTGGTTTTGACCAAGATCCGCCATTTGGACCAGCAATTCCGGTAATTGATATTGCAATGTTGCTTTTAGATTTTGCCAAAACTCCTATGGCCATGGCTTCAGCAGTTTGACTACTTACAGCGCCAAATATATTTAAAATCTCCGGATCAATATCTAAAATACTAATTTTTGCTTCATTGCTATATGTTACAAAGCCGCAATCAAAAACATCAGAAGCTCCTTTGATCTCAGTAAAAAGTGATGATAATAGTCCGCCAGTGCAGGATTCAGCAAAAGTTATTTTTAGATTTTTACTTCTTAGTAATTGTGATACTTCTTGTGCTTTATCAAGAATAACAGAGTTAAAGATCATCTAAAGAAGCTATTGAATCTAATAAAAAAAGAGAGTGACCCGCTTTTATCCATCTTGAGCTGCTTCTTTTCAGATCTGACTCGATAGATGGCAAAAACGCCCACTCTCCAAAAATAAACCTAATATGAGCTGAAACAATTTTCAACTAGCAAATAAAATAAAATTACGAGGATTTTTTTATTAACCAATCTTCTCTTAACATTGTTGTTGAATATTTTTTGCATCAACTTAGCTTAAAGAAAGGAAATATAGATTATTAACCAGTGCACTAACTAGTTAACTTTTAACTGTATATTTTCTTTCTTGAAACTCTTCGTAAAAACCAAAGTAGCAGTAAGTGCTACGGCTTTCAACAAGATCTTCAAGAAAAAATCTTTTTGTTAAAAGGTCAACTAGTTAGTGCACGGGTTAATAAGTCATTTGTCTTAACTAGACCAAAGTTACTGATAGATATTTTTAAACTTTACAAACATATGCTAACAGCACCTAAGTTTGTTGGATTTTTTTAATTAACAATGTCTTCTTATTTAGCATTAGCTCGTAAATACAGGCCGCAAGACTTCTCCCAGCTAGTTGGTCAAGATGCTTTGGTGCGTGTTTTAAGTAACTCAATTAAACAAGATAAATTGCACCATGCTTTTATTTTGACTGGAATTCGCGGCGTTGGCAAAACCACCACTGCTAGAATTATCGCCAAAACAATAAATTGCTTGGATGAAAAATCTTTCCAAGATGCTCAGGCTTGCAATAAGTGTAAAAATTGCAAATCAATTGCTAGTTCACAGCATCACGATGTGATAGAGTTTGATGCTGCTAGTAAAACTGGTGTTGACGATGTTAGGGCAATTATTGAATCTATAGCCTACGCTCCAGTTAGTGCCAAATATAAGGTCTATATCATTGATGAAGTTCATATGTTAAGTAATAGCGCCTTTAACGCATTGTTAAAAACTTTAGAAGAGCCTCCACAAAGAGTTAAATTTATATTTGCCACAACTGAAATCAAAAAAGTTCCAATTACTATATTATCGCGCTGCATGCGCTTTGATCTGCGGCGCTTAGATGAGATTGAAATCAGCGCTCATCTAAAAAATATTTTGCAGCAAGAGGGATTTGAGTTTGAGAAAGAAGCTTTAGAAATTATTGCTAAAATGTCAGAAGGATCAATTAGGGATTCTTTATCTTTAACGGATCAAGTTTTAGCAGCAAATAATTATGCCAAAAATACTTCATCAAATGATTTGCAAGATTTACTTGGCTTAAATGATCTAAATCAGATTATTGAATTATTGTTGCTGTTATTAGAGGGTAATACAAAAAAATCTTTGGATAATTTTTTACAGATTTATGCTAAATCTTCTGATATTTTGCAAATTATTAAGGATTTAATGAGCTTAATCCACGATGCTACTTTGCTTAAGGTAGGCAGCAATCAAAAACTAATGGGATATTCATCAAATCAGATTAGTGATCTTAAAAAAATTGCCAATGAAATATCTCTCGATTGTTTAAGTCGCTTTTGGCAAATCTTGACTAAATCATATAGCGAAATCAATTTTGCGACATCAATGAAAATGTCCTTTGAGATGTTGATAGTTAGGTTGTGTTATGTTATCGCTCTGCCTAATTTGCAACAGGTTTTACTTAAAGTGAGTGATGAAGAAAATAAGATTGTAGTGCAAAATAATGACAATAATAACAATATTAAAGATCAAAGCAATGATCTTGTGAATGAAATATTAAGAAATTTTGAAGGTTCCAAAATACTTTCTTAAAAAATCTTTTGCGTGAATCATAAATTTATTAAAACATATCACAAATAATGTCTGAAAGAAAAATAAAAATTCTATGTGTCGAAGATGAGCAAGACATTAGAGAAAACATATCGGACATCCTGCGCGACGAGGGATTTGAGGTGTTCGAAGCCAAAGATGGTAAAAAAGGCTATGAATCTTTTTTGCAAAATAAGCCAGATCTCATAATTTCTGATATAATGATGCCAAATGTTGATGGCTACGGCTTGCTAAAATTAATTAGATCTAACTCTAACAATCGTCACAACAATGTACCTTTTATATTTTTAACAGCACTTGGGCAAAGAGATGATGTTGTGAAGGGTGTAAATATGTCGGCTAATGATTATTTAATAAAGCCGATAGATTTTGAATTGATGATTGCAAAAATTCGTGAAAAAACCACAAATTCTCTTAAGTTAGAAGGTCAGCATAATAAAAATATCAAAAACATTAAAAGTCAATTTTCTTCAGTTCTAACGGGGGATTTGATAAATTATCTTAACATAATAATCAGCACCTCTACAAGGCTTAAAGATCAGGCTTATGGCCCATTGCCTCACCGTAAATATCTTGAGGATTTCGAAAAAATATATAAGAGCGCTCTAAAATTAAGGGTTGCAATCGATAACTCATTGGATGAGGGCGTTATTGATCAGAAGCTCAATGCCAATGAGGAGATTTTTGATATTGAGGTATTTTTAAAAGATTTTACCAGTAGTTTAAGTCAAAAATATAGTGAAAAAATTACTATTGAAAAAAGTATTGATGATGAAGATCTGCCACGGATTAAGTGTGATAAATTAGTTATTCAAGAGTCGCTAAAAAAGATTTTATCATCAATATTTAAAATAGATTTTGAATGTAAAATTCTCATAAGAGTAATGTCTGATCATATGGATCAAATGGTGTTGGTATTTATTATTACGAGTAAATTAGGAAATCTAGGCCTGGAAACCAAGATTGATGAGAGTTCCATTGGTCGAATTCTTGATCAACAAAATTGTCGTTTTGAAGTGGTGGAGAGTAAAGATAATGTTGCAGTTTTGATTATCCCATCATATCGACTTGTAAAAATATAAAATATCTTTCAACCTAAATGTTTAAAGCAAATAACGTTCTAAATATATCCAATATATCAAAAAGCTTTATTAATAGACTTGTTTTAGATAACATAAATCTTGAAGTTAAAGAAAAGAATATTTTTGGCTTCATAGGTCTCAATGGCCAAGGTAAAACAACTTTAATTAAAATTATCCTCGATCTTTTAGATAAGGATAGCGGTCAAATTTCTATTTTTCACATCAATTCTTCAAATCCAATAGCCAGAAAAGATGTTTTTTATTTGCCAGAAAAATTTCAACCCTCGCCTCATCTAAGTGGTAAGGAATTTCTTAAATTTGCCTTGGGTTTTTATCAAAAAAAACTCGATTTGCATAAAGCAGAAAATATATGCAACAATTTAGATCTTGATTTTGCCGTATTAAGTCAGCCAGTTAAAAAATATTCCAAAGGCATGACGCAAAAACTAGGTCTTTTAGCTCTTTTTTTGAGTGAAGCTGATTTGGTTATTTTAGACGAGCCTATGAGTGGCCTCGATCCCAAGGCGCGTATAAATCTTAAAAATGAAATGATAAATTATAAAAAACTCGGCAAAACAATATTTTTTAGCTCACATATTTTATCAGATATGGATGAAATATGCGATGAAATTGCAGTGTTAAATAATAGCAAAATTATTTATAAAGGCACGCCAAAAAAATTTAAAACTAAGTTTAAAGAAGATAATCTTGATAAGGCATTCTTAAAATCAATCAATCAATTAATTAATTAATTAATTTAATTACCTCAATTATGAAAAAATCATCAATCTCTGCTTTTTCTTTAATAGAGCTATCTATTGTTATTCTTATAATAGGGTTGTTAATAGCTGGAGTAGTCAAGGGATCACAGCTTTATAGCAATATTAACTTAGCGGCAGCGCAATCAGTAACTAATGGCTCGGTAGTCCCTTCTATTAAAGGTTTAGATGCTTGGTATGAAACTAGTTTGGATCAAAGTTTTGACAATGGCGATATTCAAGACGGAGGCGATATTGAAAGCTGGTACGATATAAACCCAATTTCAGTTTCCAAGAATCATCTAAGGCAAGTTGTTGGCTCTGACACCATTACCACTCCAACAACTAACCCACCGAGCTATCAAAAAAATTGTATAAATAATTTACCTTGCCTGACCTTCGATGAAAGTAATAATGAAAATTTTATTGGTGATAAAAAAATTAATATTCAAGGCAGTGGGTCAGGGTCTTTTTTTGTTGTGGGTCTAGTTGAAAAAGATGATCCAAATTTTAATGATGCATTATATATTGGTAGTTGCGCTTCTGCTGGTGGAGGTCAAGCTAACCGAGCTATTAGATTTGATATCAATACCTCTGCTGATGGCTCGGGAATAAGATTTTCATCTGGCAATAGACTTTTTAATTCTCCTTTTACTACCAACGAGCCATATATAGCTACCGTCACTTTTTCAGACGCTTCTTCTTCTGCAACTTACGAACTATATATTAATGGCCAACAACAATCCCAGGCTTCTATTGCTGATACTGATACTAATAAAGTTAATGATATATTCCTTGTTGGTTCTGGATGTAGAGTTAATGTAGGAGGGTACGAAGCCTTTCACGAAGGTCAGCTATCGGAAGTAATAATATATAACACCAATCTACAAGATTTAAATAGAATTGCTGTTGAGAAATATCTTAGTCAAAAATATTCTATTCCCGTTAATCATTAAAATATAATATATGACAGCAAAAATAATAAATGGCAAAGAAATTGCTTTAGAAATGAGGCAAGAAATTGCTAAAGAAGTTAAGAAGCTTAAAAAGAAATTTCATATCACGCCAACTCTAGCAGTGATTTTGGTTGGAAGCGATCCAGCTAGCGAGGTTTATGTAGGCAATAAAGAAAAAGCCGCACATTCGGTTGAAATGAATTCCATGCAATTTAAAATGGCACAAGATACTTCAGAGGATGATTTAATCGCTAAAATTAAAGAGCTAAATGAAGATTCAGGAGTGCATGGGATTTTAGTACAGCTACCTTTACCAAAACATATTGATAGCAAAAAAGTAATTCATGCCATTGACTACAACAAAGATGTTGATGGTTTCAATATTTTAAATGTTGGAAAATTATCAAGCGGTGATATTGGCGGCGATGATGGCGCCCTTATTCCTTGCACGCCTCTTGGCTGTTTACACCTTCTTAAGTCAGCTGCTGGCAAAGATTTATCTGGCCTAAAAACTCTAGTTATTGGGTCTTCAAATATAGTGGGTCGCCCTCTGGCAAGATTGCTAATGAATGAAAGCTGCACTGTAACAATCGCTAATCGCTCAACCAAAGATTTAAAAGCCGAGTGCTTAAATTCAGATGTTATAATTTCTGCAGCTGGAGTGCCAAATTTAATAATGGCTGATATGGTAAAAAAAGATGCAATAATTATTGATGTTGGAATTAATCGCATTGAAATTGCTGCAGGAAAAACAAAATTAGTTGGCGATGTCGATTTTGAAAATGTCAAAGAAGTTGCGGCGGCAATTACACCAGTGCCGGGTGGAGTAGGACCAATGACTATTGCTTATTTGCTTAAAAATACTCTTAATTGCTATTTAAAGCAAATTACGAAATAAGAAAAAGCATCTTTTAAAGCTTTTTCTTTAATATTACTCTCAATTGTAAACTATCTTAGAAAGATTTCGGTTAATATCTGCATCAAGTCAATAAAAAATTATTATGTCTAAAGAATTGGATCACATCTTAGAAAAAGCTAAGTCCGAAGCCAAAAGAGATGCTGTTAGGGAGTTTTTTATTAAGCGCAGCAGATTTTTAATCAAAATAGCGCTAATAATAATAATCACCGTTGTGTCAATAGTGGCAATCTTTATCGTTAAAAATAATCGTCAAATCCATTATTCCAAAATATTACATCAAGCACATCTTGCCCAAGAATCAAAAGATTTGCAGCAGGAAAAAAAATTACTTCAAGAAATTATAAATTCCAAAAAAGCGCCATCCTCGATCCTATCTTTAGCTAGCTTTAGATATGCTGATTTATTATTGCAAGATTCGAAGAATAAAGAAGCTATTGATATTTTTAATAAAATTGCCAAATGCAATTCATGTGAAGAATTCACGCAAGATTTAGCTAAATTATTAGCAATAAAAACTTGGATTTTAGATGATAATCTTAATCAAGATAAAGCATTAACAAAAAAAATGCATAAATTTGCCGCTCAAGCTAAATATCTTAAACATCATATTAATGAGCAAATGGCGCTTTATGAAAAATCACTTGGTAATTTACAAAAATCTTATGAAATTTTTAACAAAATTGCCAATGCACAAGATGCCACAAATTCTGTAAAAGTTAGAGCGCAGACACATGTCTCTGATTTAATATTAAAAATAGATCAAAAAAGCGATGTCAAAAACTAATATAGCTTTTTTGCTTTTAATATTTCTGGGGCTATTTTCCTGCAAAAAAGACCAAACTTACGACAAGAAAAATGCAGTTTCAGCCTTTTACCAAGTTGACCCTTTATTGACTTCCAAAAATATACAACAAATAGACTTCGAGCCTCAAAAAGAAGCTTCGCAGTGGAATTTTGGTGATAATTTTCATCAAAATGGCCGCATTGGTAATTTTAAGAAAAAATTTTCTTATAAAAAAGACAAAATAACATTTAAAAAATCAAATATTCTTTGGCTAGATTTTGATTTATCAAGCAATAATGACGATGCATTTTTGCCAGTAATAGATGGCGATAATATATATTTTCTTGATGAATCAGGCATTTTATTGTCTTTCAATATAAAGAGTAAGAAAAAGGCCTGGCAACAACGCATCTTTAAAAAATTCTTTTTTAAAGATTATAAAATCACTAAAATATTTGGCTATAAAGATAAAATTTTTGCTATATCTGGCAGCAACGAGATAGTAGCTGTTGCTAAAAAAGATGGTAAAATATTATGGCAAAACTCACTGCCAGCATTGGCGATATCAAAACCAATTGCTTATAATAATTTGGTTTATGTCGCAACAGATAAAAATGAGCTTTTTGCTCTAAATATCGATGATGGCAAAATTTTATGGTCACATGCTGGCATTACAAAAAACACAGCAATTTTTGGCGCCGCTGATCCTGTAATCTATGGTGACAAGATATTTGCCTCATATTCTTCAGGAGAAATATATGCTCTTAACAAAGATAATGGTTCAGAAATTTGGTCTTTTGATTTAAATTTAAATAAAGCTATTGGTTCAGATTTTTATTTGAATGACATCGACGCCACGCCAATTGCTAATAATGGAGTGCTTTATGTTTCTGGCAATGGCGGTTTAATGATGGCTATTGAAGTAGCGAGTGGAAATATTTTATGGAAAAAACAAATTGCCACAGTAATTGATTTTCACCTAGCAGGTAACTTCTTATATATAATCAATAACGACAATAAGCTGATTGCTCTTAATAGAAAAACAGGCGACATTAAGTGGCTAAAGCAGCTTAAACATTATAAAAATGACAAAAAGCCACAAAGCAAAATCATTTATAATGGCGTAATTATGGCTGGAGATAAATTGCTAATCGATAATTCCTTGGGAAATATCTTAGTGATTTCACCTCTTGATGGCAAAATAGAGCAAGAAGTTAAGATTGGCAGCAAAAGTTTTTATGGTATTATCATTAATGATGATAAATTATATTTACACAGATCTGGCTGGTTTGGCAGATATTTCACAGCATTAAAATAAAAGATGACTCTACCCAATAAATACGACCACAAGCTAATCGAAAAAAAATGGCAAAATCACTGGCGTCAGCACGAAATATATAAATGGCAAAATAATAAGACAAAAGATCAAACTTTTGTTATTGATACGCCACCACCAACTGTATCAGGTGTGCTTCATATGGGTCATGTTTTTTCTTATGTACAAGCCGATTTTATTGCAAGATTTCAACGAATGATAGGCAAGGATGTTTTTTATCCAATGGGTTTCGACGATAATGGCCTACCTACCGAGCGACTGGTTGAAAAAATTATTGGTAAAAAAGCCGGAATTTACGAAGCTGAAAATGGCCAAGGTTCTTTTGTTGAAAAATGTCGCTCAATTGTTGAGAAGGCTGAAGAGGAGTTTGAAGATTTATTTAATCAAATTGCCTTATCAGTTGATTGGTCACAAAAATATCAAACAATCTCACCAACATCGCAAAAAATATCGCAAGCTTCCTTTATTGATCTTTATAATAAAAAATTTGTTGAGAAAAAAAACGAGCCAGTTTTTTGGGATATTTCTGATAAAACCGCACTTGCACAGGCTGATTTGATTGATAAAGAAGTTGATGGAGCAATGCATGATATCATCTTTAAAGATGAAAGCGACAATGATTTAATAATCATGACAACTAGACCCGAGCTTTTGCCAGCTTGTGTGGCAGTGATGATTAATCCAGATGATGAAAGATTTAAGCATTTTATTAAAAATAATTTAAACAAAGAAGGCGAGGGTGCAACTGGTTCTTACGCTATTACAGCAATGTTTGGAGTTAAAGTACCAATCATTGCTGATAAATTAGTGCAAATGGACAAAGGAACTGGTGCGGTAATGTGCTGTACTTTTGGTGATGAAACTGATATTTCGTGGTGGAGAAAATACAAGCTAGCAACAAATGTTATAATTGGTGGAGATGGCAAGCTAAATCAAATAATTATCGCTAGCGAGGAATTGTCAAGAATCGATAAAGAGATTCAAGAAGAAGAGTTGGATTTCTTTTTTGATTTAAGCTCTGCACCCGTTATAACAAAAGAAAATTGCTTAGATTGTAAAAAATTTAAGAAATATTATGAAGATCTAGTGGTAAATAAAAAAATCAAAGAAGTTAGAGTTAATATTGTTGAAGAATTAGAAAAGCAAAATCTCCTAAAAGCAAAACAGCCCATTAAACACAGCATTAAATGCGCTGAAAGATCGGGCGTGCCAATCGAGATAATTGTACAGCCGCAATGGTTTATCAAAATTCTTGACAAAAAAGAGCAGTTAAAAGCCAAAGCCAATGAGTGCAATTGGTATCCCGACTATATGAAAGTTAGAATTGAGCAGTGGATCGACGGCTTATCATGGGATTGGTGCATATCAAGACAAAGATTCTTTGGCGTAAAATTTCCTGTATGGCAATTATGTATTAATGGCGTCACTAGATATCCAAACTATAAAGATAAAACTCAAAAGAAAGCCATTGCTAGAATCCAAGATTTGCCAGTTGACCCTATGAAAGACTTGCCTTTTGGCTATGAATTAGTAAAGGAAGATAATGGTCAAGGCAATAAAATTATTAGAGATAAAGAAGGTATTGAGTGGATATTATATCCCGAAACCGACATTATGGACACTTGGGCGACTTCATCAATATCGCCGCAATTATCATCACACGGGATTAGCCAAGATATCGATCTGGGTGAAAATGAACGACATAAAAAGTTATTTCCAGCTGATTTGCGTCCTCAGGCTCATGAAATTATCAGAAGCTGGGCTTTTTATACAATCGTTAAAGCCTTGCTGCATGAAGATAAAGCTCCTTGGAAAAATCTCATGATTTCTGGCTGGTGTTTAGCAGCTGATAAAACCAAAATGAGTAAATCAAAGGGCAATGTTGTAACTCCGACAGCATTGATTGAAGAAAAGGGTTCAGATATTGTGCGCTATTGGGCCTCAACCTCGCATTTAGGAGCTGACAGCGCATATAGTGAAGATGTTTTTAAAATAGGTAAAAAGCTAGTTACAAAGATTTTTAACGCAGCAAAATTTGTGGATCATATTTGTGCTAACAATAAAAATATCGAGTTAAATCAAGAAAAAATCACCGAAGATTTTGATAAATGGGTTTTAAGCAAATTGCACTTAGCCATAAAAGACGCTACCCTAAATTTTGAAAAATATGAATATGCCCGAGCCCGTGAGGTTATTGAAGATTTCTTTTGGAATGATTTTTGTGATAATTATCTTGAGATTTGCAAAGTGAGAGCCTATGGCACAAGCGCTCAAAAATATCAAGATATTGATTTAAGCCAAGAGCAAAAAATTAAGATTGAGAGTGGGCAAATAAGTGCTATGATCACTTTAAATATTTGTCTTCAAAATATACTAAGATTATTCACCCCCTTTGTGCCGCATATTTGCGATGAGATTTACTCATCAATCTATATTGAAGAATTTAAACAAATTAAATCACTAAATAGTTGTGGTAATTGGCCGCAAGAAAAAAATCTACCATTCGATCAAAACTTAAAAGAAAATGGTGATGAATCACTAAAAATCATCGCTAGGGTGCGAAAATTTAAGTCCGAAAACAATCTGTCAATGAAAACCCCGCTTAAAAATATAGCTATCAATAGCCCTAAAGATTTGCTGAATATGATAAGCGATCTCAAGAATGTTTGTAATTGCCAAGAAATTGAGCTTAAAAAAGGGTGTAATGATGATCTGGTAGAGATTAGTATTTGACAAAAGGTACAAAATATAATATAATATTTGGCTAGTTGTATTAATATTTTGTTTCAATTTATGATGAAATTTTTAGAAAATTTTTTTAACCGCTCAGGACTGTATAATGATTATATATACCAAACATTAGGTTCTGGGATACGCAGTTTATATTCTGCAATTCTTCCTAAGTCAGAAAATAAGTGGTTTAAGGTGTTTCCTAAAAAAAATGAAATGCCTACTGAAACCAGCATGCCAAATGCATTTGTTGCTGAAGATGGGGATGTCAGTATTCCTTACGCAATTCTTGCGAGTGATAAATTACCACCACCGCCTCCACCATCAACAATTCCTTGGGCAACTCCTGCAGGAAATTGTGCTACAGGAAAAAAAATTCCTTTGGCAATTCCTGTGAAAGACGATACTCCTTATCCAGCACCTGATGAATCTGGGGCTACAATAACTGATATTAAAAAAGCCAACAAAAATAAATCATCATTAGAATCAAAAGATGGTGGCATAGAGATAAAAGCACCTCTGCAAAGCTCAGCTGTTGATTATGCACTAAGATATCTACCACCAAATATTCCTCTAGTATATGATTGCACAAAATGCACGTCGGAGACTAATTCACAAGATGTTTCAAGTAGTGATCCGGAAAAAACATTACTAGCTACTTCTGCTAATAAAAAAAAACAAACATCATCTTCATCTTCCAGTAGAGAAGGAAATACGGAAGATTGTTGTAATCTTTTTGGTGTAAGTAACATTTTCGATGCCGCACAGAGTTTCTATGATAATATTGTTAATAATATGGCATTAGTTTTTCCAAATAATTCATCTGAAATTAAATCTAATAATAGCAATCCTTCACCAACTATAATAGCTTCATCAGTTTCATCAGCTTCTCCCGCTCTATCGAGAGAGTCGACACAAATATAAAAAGAGTTTTTTTATTGACGGATCTGGGTTAAAAATATATAGTATAGCTAAAGGTTGGACTTGGTATTATATCCTCTCTAGAATTTGAATGACATCACTTTGCATAGACTTGATCTTTTTGGTTTTAAATCTGTTTATAGCTTGAGATATTTTATCTAAAGACAATCCTGCAATCGCTGGTAGTCCATCATTACCTATTATTTTATTACTCCTAATCCATATCAATCTATCAATTCTATCATCTTTGATTAATTGCGTTGCCAAATTTGAGCCTCCTTCGACCAATATTGATTTTATACCGATTTGGTAAATTTTTTTCATATAATCATCGCCATCTTCAAATGTGATATGATTGATATTGGGATTATGCTGCTTTAGATAATAAAATTTTTCTATATTTTGAGAAGATTTTGGTGAAATAAGATAAATATCGGTATTATTTTGTGACAAAACTTGTAGATCATGATCGAAATTAAGATTTTTACTTAAAATAAATATCTTTGGTGAAAATTTTTCCAAGCCTTTAATTCTGCAATTAAGCTGTGGATTATCTATCCTTACTGTTTTAGCACCTACTAAAATAGCATCATTTTGAGATCTTAAAAAATGAGCATATTTTCTAGAATCTTCGCCTGTAATCCACTTACTATCGCTAGTTTTTGTGGCGATTTTTCCATCTAAAGATGTGGCAATTTTAAGAGTGACATAAGGAGTTTTATTTTCTTGATTATGGCAAAAAAATGAATTTACACTTTGCGCCTGCTCTAATAAAACTGGACTTACTACCTCAATTCCATGATTTTTTAGTTTTACAATAGAAGAACCATTTATATCTCTGCTCGGATCCTTCATTGCTATTACCACCCTGTGTATGTTATGTTTTACAATGTAATTGCAGCAAGTTTCTTTGGATTTGTCATTGCTGATGCATGGCTCTAGACTTACATATAGAGTGCATTTCTTAAGAATATCTTTATTTTTAACCTTATCTATAGCTATTTTTTCAGCATGAGGCCGGCCACCTTGAAAAGTCACTCCCGTTGAAATTATTGTATTCTCATAAACAATCACGCATCCAACTGAAGGGTTCTTGCCAGTAATGCCAATATTTCTTTTGGCTAAATTAATGGCATAATTCATGAATTTAATGTCTTGCTTGTTTTTCATTAAGAAAACCTAGTTTTTTCTTGCTTTTTTTTATTATTGATGCGATCAAAATTGATATAATAAACTGCTATTTAATTGAATTAAAATAAAAATTCATTATCTATTTATTCGATAGATCTATGATAATAAAAATAGCTACCTATTTATTTTTTAGATATGTTAATTTAACCAAAAGTAGCAAATTGTGGCATAAATTTCTTGTTAGGAAAATGAAAAATAATAATTTATATAAACTATACCTAAGAATATTTGCTTGCTCTTTTGTTTTTCTATCTTCATGTACGGCCGATGAGGTTTATTTATATGACAAATCAGATTTCTTGCCAAATAGACAAATATCAGATCCATATAGGGGCAATAATTACCAGCAGCGTCAATATAATAATATTGGTGGCTTTACACCCAACTCAAGATCTTACAATAATCCATATGAAATAAGGCAGCAGGGATATTATCCTTACTATGATACTGACAGATATTATGTCCCACCTTCTTACTATAGAAATGTTGAGCCGACATATAATAGTGGTGGCGCCAACACTAAATATTAGAACTTTAAGATATTGTTTTTTTGTGTATTATTATTAAATTGCACATAAGATGCCGTGCTTTTAATAATATTCTTTTGTCTTCTCTTTTTTAGAATTAATTATTAGCCCCAACTTCGTTTTAAAGTGTTAATGACGCTATTCGCAAAGAGTTAATAATTAGCTGGCAGGGATCTAAAGTTTTTAATATAGGATTAGCTTAATATCGATGACATTATGTAATTTTATAATCAAATTATTTCACTACACTTTATTATTATTGATCGTGGGATCTTGCGCTCCTGATGAATATAGAGATTATCTTTACGATATGCCAGGTTTTGATCCAGGAACTAGGCCACGTCAATTTACCACCCAAACATCATATGGGGAAGGTCTTCGATTCAAGGAGTTCTATAATGAGGGTGAAAATATAGACGAGTCAAATTTTTCAAGGCAGGTTGAGAGCGATAGGTATCGTCAACAATATATTAACGCTCCGGTAAAAAACTATAACAGCCAAAATATTCAAGGAAGCAGAGTGCCAAACTCTAGATTTTATGACAATCCTTATGATATACCAGATCCTAATTTTTATCCAACTCAAGATATTGATCGCTATTATGTACCTCCGCCTTACTATCAAAATATCGAGAGATCTTATTCGGTACCAACGACACCAAATCCAAGGTTTGAGCAATATTAATATTTGATTATTAGCCAGTTCACTGGTTAATAAATTGCTTTTAATATTGGAGATGAACTATTAGCTTTATTACAGTTTTTAAAATAATTAAATATTAAATTTATGACCGACATAGTAATTTACTCCAAACAAGTTTGTCCATATTGCGTACAAGCAAAAAACTTACTCAAGAAAAAAGGCGTAAGTAAGTTTAAGGAAATTGATATAACCAAAGATAACAATAAAGAAGAGATGATAAAAAAATCTGGTGGACGCATGACGGTGCCACAGATTTTTATTAATAATAATCACATCGGCGGCTTTGATGATTTGCACGCCTTAGATAAAGCAGGAAAGTTAGATAGCTTATTAAAATAATTTAAAATTTTTATAATTTAGCACTTGTTAAAAAGTGTTAAGTTATTAGATGAAGTTTTAGATGTTGAGTAATGTTATAAATAATGCTTAACAATCAATCAAAAGTATATTTTGGTAGATCAATTAAAATTAATATTAATCAAATAAAATTTAATATTTATGAAACTTAAACCATTAGAAGATAGAGTAGTTGTACAGCGAGTCGAAGCTGAAAGCAAGACTGCGGGAGGAATCATTATTCCAGATAGCGCCAAAGAAAAGCCAGCTGAGGGTGAAGTTTTAGCTATCGGTGAAGGCGCTTATGATAATAATGGCAAGAGAATTCCTTTGGATGTAAGAGTGGGAGATAAAATCCTATTCGCAAAATGGGGTGGAACAGAAATTAAGGTTGATGGCAAGGATCTTATTATCCTAAAAGTATCTGACATTTTAGCAGTTACTGAGTAATTTATACTCAAATAAGATAATCAATAATATTAACAAAATTTTTAAAATATATGTCGAAAGAAATTTTATTTGGAACCGATGCAAGAGTTAAAATAGTAGAGGGCGTTGATAAAATAGCTAATGCTGTAAGAGTAACTTTAGGACCAAAAGGTCGCAACGTTATTTTTGAAAAATCTTTTGGCTCCCCTAGAGTTACAAAAGATGGCGTTTCTGTTGCAAAAGAAATTGATCTAAAGTGTAAATTCCAAAATATGGGCGCACAAATGATTAAAGAAGTTGCTTCAAAAACCAATGATTCAGCTGGTGATGGCACAACAACCTCAACAGTTCTAGCTCAAGCAATAGTTCGCGAAGGAATTAAGTCAGTTGCTGCTGGAATGAATCCAATGGATTTAAAAAGAGGAATTGACATCGCTTCTGAAAAGCTAGTTGCTGAAATCGGCAATATGAGTAAAAAAGTTAGTGGGCAAGATGAAGTGGCGCAGGTTGCTACAATATCTGCCAATGGCGATACTGAAATTGGTTCAAAAATTGCTGAAGCTGTACAAAAAGTTGGTCCTGATAGCCCAATTACAGTTGAAGAAGCTAAGGGCTTAGAATTTGAAGTGAATGTTGTTGAAGGCATGAACTTTGATCGTGGCTATTTATCGCCTTACTTCGTAACAAATTCAGAAAAAATGACTGCTGAATTTGAGAATGCTTATATTCTACTTTTTGAGAAAAAACTAACCAACTTGCAACCAATGGTGCCACTTCTTGAAGCTGTTGTACAATCTGGCAAGCCACTAATTATTGTCGCTGAAGACATTGAGGGTGAAGCTTTGGCTGCTCTTGTTGTTAACAAATTACGTGGTGGTTTAAAAGTAGCTGCTGTCAAAGCTCCTGGATTTGGCGATAGAAGAAAATCTATCATGGAAGACATCGCCGTCCTTACCGGTGGTCAGTTAATTTCTGAAGATTTAGGCATGAAGCTTGAATCTGTAGAAATAGACCAGCTTGGTCAAGCTAAAAGAGTTATAATCGATAAAGAAAACACAACAATTGTTGATGGCAATGGCTCTTCAAGCGATGTGGAAGCTCGTTGCAATTCAATCAAATCTCAGATTGAAGAAACTACATCTGACTATGATCGTGAAAAGCTTCAAGAAAGATTGGCTAAGCTTTCTGGTGGTGTTGCAGTAATTAAAGTTGGCGGCACAACAGAATCTGAAGTAAAAGAGAAGAAGGATCGCGTTGATGATGCTTTAGCTGCAACTCGTGCTGCAATGCAAGAGGGTATTGTTGCGGGAGGCGGTTCTGCTCTTTTATACGCCTCTAAAGTTCTAGAAGATATCAAAACTGAAAATGCTGATCAAAAAGCTGGTGTTGCCATTATAGCTCGTGCTATCAAGGCTCCAATCAGACAAATTGCTGAAAATGCTGGTTTTGACGGCGCAGTTATATGTAATGAAGTTATTTTGAAAAATGATCCAAAATATGGTTATGACGCTCAAAATAACAAATTTGTTGATATGTTCAAAGCTGGAATTGTCGATCCTGCAAAAGTTGTTAGAACGGCTCTACAAGACGCAGCTTCAATCGCTGGCTTGTTAATTACTACTGAGGTTGCAATCGTTGAAGAAAAAGACGATTCTGAAGGTTCAGCTACTGGCGCTGGCTCTATGCCTGGCGGTATGGGTGGCATGGGCGGAATGGGAGGCATGGGCTTCTAATTCACTCAATCTCATTATAAATTACTTTAAAGCCGAGCACTGCAGATGTAGTGCTCGGCTTTTTTGTATCACTAGAAAGCCCCCTACAAATCAACGAATTTTGGTAATTTTGTCGTTATTTTGATTTTTTAAATTCACATAAAGAATTTTGCGCAAAGGTCTTTTATAGTTAAAATAACGATAAATTAGAAAGGAGTTTTAATGTCTAGTAAATTGGGTACCTTTCATATTGCGCGGGTTAATAACAAAAAATACAATTAGGGGCTGTCGCAAAACCCAACTTCCTCTAAATTTCTTTCAAAAAAATATAAACTCACCAAATCGCAGTGAATTTCTCCAGAAATTCGCTATATTTTTATGAGTATTTTTGATTTTTTGGGCTAATTG
>Ga0209223_10002810_pt1 | contig 17041 bp, 15 predicted proteins | sample COG_06_FD_184750 | JGI IMG/M metagenome (GOLD analysis project Ga0209223, IMG submission 184750) | Pelagic Microbial community sample from North Sea - COGITO 998_met_06 (SPAdes) (version 2) | ecosystem: Environmental > Aquatic > Marine > Neritic zone/Coastal water | place: Helgoland, sampling...
ACAATAGACCCCGAAAAATTATTGGTTTTAAAACACCTAAAGAAATAATGGAATCTGAGCTAAATTTTGTAGCTTAGACTCAACTTAAAAAAAGCAACGTTTGTTGCGTTACAAACTTGAATGCAGCAGGATCTACTTGAAACAATTCGCCAGATCCGTTTACACAATATAGAAGATCTGTAACTACACCTACAACATTAGATTTTCTTCTTAGTTCTTTCTTTGCAGGAGATATATAGGAATATCTTACTTCATTATTAACAATAGCTTCAATACTTGCAGAATATTTTAAATTATTATTTCTTCGTATGTAAAGCTTATCATAGTAAATTGGTAAAGTGATGGTTTGTTTCAAAACTCCCCCAGAAGGAACTCCTGAAAATACTAATTTACTCATTACGTCTGACTTATAAAGATCTTCGGTAACAGTTTCTCCCTCTTGGTTTTGAAAGGTTTCAGAACCTGCAAATTGTTTTTCATCTAGGAACGCATAAACATCATAACAAACATTAGCATCAATATCATTAATTGTAACCTCAACCTGATGCTGTGTGCTAAAATCAAAACCATCAGGAACAATAATAGAGTTCACAAATTCTTGCTCCTCTACCACTACATTAGCTTCCTCAATATCCGGAATAAAATTACATGAATAAAATAATAATATGACAATACCTGCCGAACAAAAATAACTTAATGATTTTTTCATAATACTTAATTTTTGAATGACATTTATATGGATTTTTGGGCCCAAGCTAAGCCATTACATTGCTTTAGGAGTAAAATTTAGACATCTTTAGAGCTCATTTTTCAACTATTCTTTGAGTATCTTTTTTACAAGGACAATTTGCATTTTAATATCGATGAATGGTTTTTCCAGATATTATATTTATCTTTTGTAAATAAAAAACTGCAAGCTACATTGTTAGAATTTATGGTTTATTGAGGCTCAAGATTACCTTTTATCAGGTAATCTATCACGCAAAACAAACTTTGAAACATTGTTAGTTTAATTCCCTTCGAATTATAGGGACGTTGATTATAATTTGAAATATCTACTTTGTGTTGCTTAATATCTTTAAATAGGTCACTTAAATTTTGATATTGATTTATCTTTTCGGTCTCTATAAATCCTATGTGCTGTAAATTATATTGACTTAACATAAACCTTGCACCTGCTTTGATCGAAGAGTTACCAGATTTATATTTTTTCATATCTACTATAGATATATTATCACAGCGTTCTTTAATTTCATTTAACATCTCAAATGTTCGATCCTGACTATTGTTATTAACCAAACAAATCTTAAAATCAGTTAATTTATGTAACAATTGAACACAATGATCTATATCAATTTCACTTTCATTATTGTGGCATATTATTATAATTCCTAATTTCATTATATTTTATTTTGAAATGAATAACCTTATCGTTAATTATTGAAGTAAAGCTGTTAAACAGCTCTCTTAGCGCGTTCCCAGTTAACAGATTGAGAATTTTTCATGTACCGCACAAAACCCAGTACTACGGAAAGATTCATGATAAAAAAATAGTAGGGCACAAATAAAGCTTTCACATGTGTTGATTTATTTTCTAGAAACCATCCAACAAGTGCAGCTATATAAAAAAAGAATTGTGACCAAAAGAAAACGGTATAAAGTCCAACTTCTAAAAGCCCCTCATTATAGGCTAACAAAAATGAAATAGGAATCAGAAGCAGTAAACTAGGAGGGGCAACTGTCCAACGTAAAACACGATGTGAAAAATATTGAAACGAAAGCGTACCATATTTAAATATATTCAGCAATGAGCTTAATCTTATTACCGACTGAATCCCGCCTGCTGAAATTCTTACTTTTCTTTTTAGTTCTTCTTCTACGTTTTCTGATGCGGATTCTACAGCATACGCTTCAGGATCATATTTAATAGTATATCCTTCTTGAGCGACTCGCAATGAAATTACAAAATCATCTAGTAAAGTATCTTTTTCTACATGTCTATATAATTCTGTACGGATGGCAAATAATTCTCCGGCAGCACCGACTACAGAATATAATTCTGCATCCCATTTTTTTAACATAGATTCATATTTCCAATACAGTCCTTCACCCGCTCCGGAAGCGACATCACTTTCTTTATCAATAATTCGTTTTTCCCCAGAAACGCATCCAACAGACACATCACTAAACTGATTTACAATTCTTCTCACCGATTCTTTTCCCAACATTGTATTCGCATCACTAAAAATAACAATCGGAGTTTTCACATACTCCATGCCTCTATTCATAGCTCCTATTTTACCATTTCTTGCATCCAAATGAAATACGTTTGCATCTGGGTATTGATTTAACAGCTCTGGAGTTCCGTCATCTGAACCATCAGTTACCCATACAATCTTTAATTTCTTTTTAGGATATTCTAGCTCATGTGAATTTTTCATTTTTGCATCTACATAATCTTTTTCATTATATGCCGCGATGAATAAAGTGACTTCTGGTTCGTAAGATTTATCTATTATTGTTTGTTTTCCAATCTTAAAAAATCGTCTCACTTTAATAATTAGATACAATAAAATTCCATAACCAATATAAGTGTAGAAGGCAATTCCTAATAAGATCCAAAATGCTATTTTAAAAATTTCCATAAGTCTAGTTTTTTATTTTGTTCCACGTTTTTGACTCTAAATCATACTGTTTGATAATTCTTGCTGGATTCCCTGCAGCTACTGAATATGCGGGGACATCTTTAGTTACAACACTTCCTGCAGCAATAATGGAATGCTTTCCTATTGTAACACCTGCTACTACCACTACATTTGCCCCTATCCATGTTTGATCTTCAATAATTATTTGTGAAGTAGAAATACCTTGTTCATGAATTGGAAGTGATACGTCTTGGTAATTATGATTTAACCCAGACAATGTTATATTTTGCGCAAGGCGAATATCATTACCAATTGATACAGGACCAATAATAGTATTGCTCAAGCCTATTTTTGTTCTTTCTCCAATAATTACATGACCCACTCCATTATTAACTGCAGAGAAATCTTCTATTGTTGAATATTTTCCTAGTTCAAATTTATTCCAAGGAGTTACATCTAATCTTGTTCTTCTTCGAATACAAGATCCTTTTCCTCTTTTATGATAAAATGGGTTTATTAACCATTTTATCCATAATCGCGGTCTTGTTTGATTTGGAATCAAAATGGACCAGTGAACTATATTTTTTAACCTCTGATTAGATTTTATTGTTTCTTTTAAGCCCATGAATAAATGTGTTTAGTTGCTCTTGTGATAGCATTATATATGGCAGCTACATTATTTACCCAAGTATGACTTTTTGCAACTTGGATTCTTTTTCTCGAAAGTTCTTCAGAATTTTCAATCAATGCCTTTTCTATGAGTGTTATATACTCCTCTTTTGTTGACCCCAAGTAAACAGAGTCTTTAAACATTTCCATTGCTTTTGTTTTGGTAGCAATTATTGGTTTCCCCATAGCTAAATATTCATCAATTTTTCTCGGATAATTCCCTATTGTTAAATTATTTATTTGCTGTGGATTCATAGCAATATCAAATCCTTTTACATAATTTGGTAATTCTCCTTCATCTTTTCTACCCAGAAAATGTACGTTAGATAACTCATGTAATTTTGATTTTTTAAAATTTTCATCTTCTGGTCCAACTAAAACTATACTCCAATCTTTTCTTTGTTTTGCAATGAATTCTAATAACTCTATATCTAGCCTCAACGTTGTTAAGGACCCCACATAGCCAATTATCGGAGAGGAAATATCCTTAAACTCTTTTGGGATTTCAATAGAATTATCTGCATCACTAAAATGAGAAACATCACAACCTTGTCCCACCATATAGCTATGCGAATTGTATTGCAAACTAGTTTCTTCAAAAAACTCAGAATTCGTTGTAACTAGATCTGCTTTCTCAAGTACTTTCGGCTCTATTCTTCCTCCATGTTTTGACCAATATGGCACCTTGACCAAGTAATCTCTCATGTAATACATATATACTTTAGGCTTAAGAAATTCTTTTAAATGCAGCCCTAAAAACATAGAACTATCATTGAATAATAAAAAATCAGAAAAACCAAGACGACTTATTGCAGATTTAATATCACCAGACAACAATCTTGAATTTCGTCTATTTAACATTTTAAAAATATTATGTGATCCAATCCAGTTTATAGATTCAACTGTTCTTTTAGGATACAAATTCCATAAATTTCTATCAACCTCCTCAATATCAGATTGTTTTCCTTTAGAGATTCTAATACGTTTTTGAATACGCTCTTCCTTTTTCGATTTTATTTTAGTAAACCTATCCATTGGTGGATTCACGTATAAAACACGATGGTTTTTCGCAAATTCTCTAGCAATATTTTTACAATTACTCCCTATTTCAATATCCCAAGGTTGTATTCCAACAATTACAATGTCTTTTCTTTTTTCCATAATATTTAGTTTACTGTTCGTTAAAGAGTTGTTGATATTCTTCCAATACACTCATTGCCATAGATTTCCATGAAAACATTTGATAGCGTTTTTTACCTTTAACTATAAGTTCAGTTTTATATTGACTATCTGATAGTATTTTAAGGATACCGTTGCTAATTTCATCTACATTATAAGGATCTATTATATGAGCTGCATCACCTGCTACTTCAGGCATTGCAGATATGTTTGAAGTAATTACTGGTACTCCACAAGCCATAGCTTCAATAATAGGAATTCCAAAACCTTCTTTTAATGAAGGGAATAGAAACACTTGAGCCAAACGATAGAACTCAGGTAAATCTTCATCAGAAACATACCCCATTAACAAGATATCCTCATAGATTTCAGAAGCATCAATTTCATTTAATAAAACTTTTAAATCTGCCTCTTTATACCCCAACATTACTAATTTATAACTAGTACCTATTGTTGACTTTAAAAATTGTTGAAATCCTTTCAATACTCTTTTTGTATTCTTCCTAGGGTCTTTATTGGCGATATGAAAAACATAACTATCTGGAAGATTATACTTCGTTTTTACTTTATTCGAATGGATAGAATCAAAGTTCAAAAGGAATTGAGAACTTACACCATTGTGAATTGCAGTTATCTTAGGTCCATTTATAGTAAAATGAGCATTAATATTTTGTTTTTCATAGTTTGAAACAGTAATTATTCGACGACTACTTTTCACTACATTAGCAACTATAAATCTTCTATATAGATTTCCAAATTTCTGATAAGATGAAGCACTACTAGTTACTAATTTCATCATATTTTCTTGTAAGAATATAATATCATGTAAGGTGGTAATCATTGGTGTTTTACTAAATATAGGCCCCGTATTACTTGTACAATGTAAAATATCACAATTATATTTCTCTACCATTTTTGGCAGTTTATATTGCTCCCAGTATGGATATGAACCTCCGGGTATCTCTACAACAGTAAAATTTGATGTATTAGAAATTGCCTTTGTATCTTCATCTGATTTTACAAAAATGAAATACTCATTTTCTTTATCAATTTCTTGAAGGTTTTTAATCAATTCAAGAGCAACTCTATCCATCCCATGTTTATGCGAACGTTGCAGTCTTTGTGCCTCTATCCCTATTCTCATTTTTTTAATTTTTAAGTGCACTATGCTTTGTGTGAATAAAATTTTTATTAGCTCCTTTTAATTTGAACAACAACATGAACATTGTAAAAAAAGCTGTTGGCAAAGAAAGTATAGCTTTTAAAGTATTCGAATTATAAAATGATCTTGGCAATGCCAATAAAAATGCCGAGACAACTATTAATAAATTTGCTAACCATAAACTAAAAGGCACATTTGTTTTAAATCCAAAACCAAAAACCAAAAAGAAGTAGATAATAACAACCAGGAATGTAATTCCTAAAAGAAGAATTCTTGGTGGTATTGTAAGTTGCCAAACTTTATCAAAAAAATTAATGTTACCATTTAGAAATAACTCTTTCCAACTTTTTCTAAAGTATCTATGTAAATAAACAAATTGAGTAGAAAGCCATCTTCTTCTTTGATTTGAAAAATCTTCCGATTTTTCAATTTTTTCATCAAGTACAATTGCATCTTGTAAATACTCTATGGTAATTTTCTTTTCTGCAAACTTAAATTCTAATTCTTTATCAAAACCACCGATAGCTTTAACAGATTTCATCATCGTTTTAAATAGAGTATAATCGAACCCCATTCCTGAACCTATTAAGCCTGATGAAAGACCAAAGGTACTATGTCCTTTTCTGAAAATTTGGTTATTAATTTCCTCACTTGCTGCATCCAGTATTGCGAAAGAAGTATTCATATTTTTAGCTTTTCTATGCCCCTGAACAATTTGGAACCCATTATTAAAAGCAATATTCATTTTGTATAAAAAATCATCTTCCATAATATTATCCGCATCTAAAACAACGGCATAATCGTAGTTACTATCTATAGTTTCCATTGCGGCATTAAGAGCTTTGGATTTTGTGCTTTTTTCAAAAGATACCTCCACTACTTTAACTGATATTTTACTCAGTTGTTTTAACGTTTCCTGTTGTAAAGAGTCTGCAATTATTACAACATCAAACATGTCTGAATGATACTTTTGTTGCAACGCAGATTTTGCTACTTCAACAACAACAGCATCTTCTTTATAAGCAGGAATAAGAACCGCAATTTTATTTTCGATTGAATTTTTAACTACTTCTCTTTTTGTATAAAAATGCCCAGCAACTGCAAACACAAAGACATATAAACATGACATTGAAAAATAGGCAAATGCAGTGTATTCAGAAGCTTTTATTATGTATTCTATAGTTTGCATATTGGTTAGAATTATAAGAGTTATTATTTTTTATACTTTCTAATTAGGTTTCGAACTTTAAGAGCTATCTTACGTAATCTAGGAAGGTGTTTTCCACTTTTAAGATTGTAAACAAATGATTCAGCATCATAAATCATTTCAAAATTTTCTGTACAAAAGACTGGCTTTTTTGTAATTCTGTTTATTTGTATCGCTTGATTTAAATCACTCTCAACAAATAAATTATAATTATATTTTTGATATTCTTTTGCTTTATGACCTCCATGGTTATTTGCCTTTTGTCTAGCTTTCATATCAGGTAAATCAAGCATTACTAGTTTATCATAAACTACTCCATTTGCTTTTAACCAAATTTCTGTTTCTTTTCTATATTTTTCTAATCGTGAAGTTACCACGGTTCCAATTTTACTACCTGGAATATACAACGGAGCAGCATTTATCAAAAAAGATTTGTACCTCTCCCCATCATCATTTTGATCCTCTGAAGGATCTATGCACAAAACACCATCAATATCAAAACAAGCATTCTTTAATGTACTATGGTTAAAAATATTCCATTGAAAGTATCTTGGAGTGGCAACTGACTCAAGTGCATAATCTGCTAAGTATTCTTTTTCTGGTGTTGTATAAACTACACAATATTTGATATCATACTCAACTTCAAATTGGGCAAGATTCTTTTTACATTCTTCAATTGCTAAACCTGATGCAATGCTATCATCTACCACTAATATTTTTTTATAGTCACCTTTTGTAAAAAATTGTCTTCTTGCGCCTGATTTAAAAACATAACCTTTCATGAAGGAATGAATATCAGTGTATGGAAGGTTAAGGTAAAGTGCCATTAAATTTGCTGGTAACATTCCACTTCTTGGAACCCCAACGATTAAATCTATATCTCTAGGGATTAAATGAAGCTGTTTTAAAATTGTATTGTTTAAGTCGTTTATGCTTCTATAATTCATAATAATTGTTTTATATGACAAATCTACGTTTAGAATACACCATGCTTAGATACATTTCGATGGATAGAGGTTTAGTGTCGTTCAATAGCATTATTTTGTTTTGATTGATCTATTTCAGGACCTAAAAACATAAAAACCATGCTTACATACATAATAATTCCTGTAGGCATTTGACCAAATACACCATTCCCATATGATGCCAACATGATTCCAGCCATACCACATGTTAAAGCAGTAATTTGGCCCTTTAGCCAATCGTCCTTTATTTTAAACATTACGTTATAGGAACCTGTTAATAAAATAAAGAAGAGCATAAATAGATAATAAACTAATCCTATTATTCCTGTATCTGCCCAAATCATCACATACCAACTATCTGTAGCTGTATTTGCTAAAAAAGTATGTGGTGTAAATCGTTGTCCCCAGTTTCCTGTTGCTCCAACACCACCTCCGAAAGGACGCACTGCCATGTAGTTTTTTAATTTATTTTGATTATCCAATCTAACCTGTAGAGAAGCATCATTTGGATCAAAAGCAGTACGCATTCTTCTAATCTCTGCATTTCCTTGTCCAATATTTGTATAGGCAAAGAATATGAAAATAGAGATTCCCATAGCGGCTCCAATAGAGAGAATTTTTATATTCTTTTTCAAAATTAAAAAAGTAATACCTCCTAAAGCTGGAACGGCAATTGCGCCCCTTGTTCCAGAAATTATCATTCCAAAAAAACCTGTTAATGCAACTAAAATAAAAAAGGCTTTTAACTTAAAGTTCCCTTTTTTCATCAAGGCTAATATTCCGAATACAACACCCGACTGTGCTTGAGAAGCTCCAAATTGGCCAGCATCAGAATAAAACGAAAAAACTCTTAATTTACCAAAGAGAATATGTGTTTGTGCTCCACCTTCATTCAACCACCTTTGCTCAAAAGGATCTACTCCAAATTGAAACTGCTGTATTCCTTTTAAAGTCCCTAAGAGAGATAGCATTCCCCATAAAACAAAAAACGTATTTAAATCTCTTTGCTTATTGAAAAGAACAAAAAGCAATGGTATTGAAAGCCATTGATATAATGCTACTCCCCTCATGGCATAAAACCAAGCTTGGATACTTTCTGCCTCTGGATTTCCGATTTGCAAGAAAATATACCCCATCCAAATAGACACGAGTAAGGTTAAAGAAGATTTTGCCTTAGACCATTGAATTTTTTCTCCGAAAGCTTTAAAAAAAAGTGCTACATATATTAAGACTAACAAGCCATCTATAGACAATCCCCATGGAGCTGTAATATATCGAGCCAACCCAGTAACAAAAAAACCCAGCACAATGAGCAACAAAACTCCTTTTTTAGGATCGTTAAAAATACCATATACAATTCCAACGGCTATAAATAGTCCCAAAAATAGTCCTACTCCAATAATACCCGTTTTTACAATGACTACCGCAAAGATAGCAGCAACAAAAAACACTGATAAAAGCACATTTGAATTTGCCAACCGATCCGCACCTGCATTTTTTTCAAAAGGATTTATATTATGCTGAAATGAACTCATGCTAACTTTTATTTTTACACAAAGTTACATTTAGCCTACCTTAGCTCTATTATATTTCGATGATTGAACCATAAGTGTAGGTGACAGGAAACAAGAAAATGATGATCCGGTTCAAGGATTTGTTGTTAAAAGACCTAAGACAATTAGGAACTTATTTTATTCAATTTTGCATATACTTGAAACCACATAGCACTGTAGAACTTATTTGCACTTTTTATTATTTCAAAGGAAGAAAAACAAAACTCTTTTTTTAAAAAATAAATTCCCAAAATGATACCTACAGAAGTAAAAATAAGTGTTGAAAAAGCAACCATCTCTAGAGACTCAAATACATAAACCGCAATAAGATCTCCAATAATATTTGAAGCCAACATTACACTTACTTTTAACGCATTAATTTTAGGTTTATTGATACTATCGAGACCTATCCCAGTCATTCTATCAATAGGAAGAAGTAATCCATAGATTGATAATATTCTTACAATATTTACTATGTCGAAACCAGAAGATGTATCATTCAGATATTGATTTCCCGAAATAATAATCACAAATTCCTCTGCAAAAATAAAAGTAATGGTAGAAATCAATAAAAACAAATAAGTCAAAGCTCCAGAATATGTATAAAAGAGCTGTTGAACTGTTTTTACTTTTCCTTCTAAACTTGCTTTTGACATTTTAGGGAATGCCGTAGCGGCAAAACTTCTCAAAGGAATTTGTTGCAATTCGGTCAGTTTTAAAGGAATACTAAATAATGCTACTGCTTCACTTCCCAATGGACTGATACTAATGATTAAAATATCAGCGTTTCTTAATAAATTAGTTCCTATTAAAGTAAACGTACTGTATTTACCAAAATTCAACAGTGTCTTAACTTTTAGTCGATTTGCTTTTCTAATAAGTACCAATCCATCCCATTTTTTTAAAACACAAAGTACAGAAGTAATCAAATTTACGGTTATCAACGAAAGCACCAACGTTGTCAAAGAAAAGTCAATTACCATATTCAGAACTAATACCAAAAAAAACACACCACTATTCAAAGCTTTAATTAATAATATTTTTCCGTATTCCATTTTCGCTTGTAGCACTACCATTGCATTGTTCCAAGCAAGATTAATAAAGACTAATAAAGGGTACCATGAAAAAAACAAATTATAATCTGAGTTCTTTATGCTATCTTCAAAAATCAGCTTAATTGCAATAAGCAACGCTGAAATTAATAGGGTAGCAGTAAAACTAATCAATACATTTGCCCCTATAAACGCTTTGCTATCTTCTTCTGATGAACCAGATAAAAATCGAACTAGTCCATTATTTGTGATACCAAACCGAATCATTTCTACCAAAGAACCTCCAGAAATAAACAATACCCATTGTGCAAATTGTTCAGCACTTAGACTCCTTGCTAACAATGCAAATCCGGCAAGACCCAATGCCGCAATCACAAGGTTTCCTGCTAACGACAAGAAATTATCTTCTTTAAGTAATTTTGTTAATAATTGATACATTTAGATTTGACTTTTAGAAAAGAATTGTAATTTTAAGATGTTCTTAATATTTTTTCTGGCTTCAGATCTCTTTCTTGGTAACTCTCCTAGCATTACCTCTACTTCTTTTATTTCTACTCCATTAATTATAAATTGGATTTTCTCTGCTGCCAATTTTTTTATTTTGTCTAATAAAGTATCATCTGCTTTTGACCAAAGTCGATTAGATCTGCAAACTAAAAGCACTAAATCAGATTTTGAAATTAAATCTGAAGGATATGTTAGTTCTAACAAACTTGGTAATTCTACGATTACGTAATCTGGTTTTTTCTCTAACTCTACATCTTTTAATAAGTCCACATGAGTTACTGCATCTTTAAATGAACTATCTATCTTGTATGACTGTTGTTCTGAATCTGATAAATAAGTGTCAACATCTTCAAAAAAAGGTAATGAGTAGTCATTTCTTGGATCTTGATATCCCAATAATTTATGCAACCATGATATTTTCGATTGAATTTTCAGTTTCTTTTTATCCGTTGTATAATTTAAAACAACTACTGAACTACCAGATTCTTTAAGCTTTCTTGCCATATTATTCGCTATAACTGTTTTTCCCTCATTTTGTCTTGTGCTTATGAGAGTTATGAGTTTGGTTTCTGTTTGTTTTTCTGGACTTTTTAAAAATTGATATAAATTTTGCATCATAAATTCCATAAGTCTAGATTCCGCTTTCTTTAAATCTAATTCTCCACTGCCCATAAATAATTTTGGCATCATTCCAAAAACAGTAAGATTTAATATTTCTTTTGCTCTTTCAATATTTTTCAATGTGCTATCAAAAAACTCCATAAATAAAATGGCTGCTAATAGAAAAATAAAACTTACAATACCTAAGGCTAAAATTATTATTTTTCTCTTTGAAGGAACGGATTTTAGAGGAAAGTATGGGGGATCAACTGCTTTAAGGTTGCTAGACAATTGCGTATCTTGAAATTTCAATTTAGCTAAATTAAGACCATGTAAAATATCCAAATACTCTTGTTCCGCCACTCCAATTTCTCTTTCCAATCTTTTTAAATTAGCTCCAGCAGGAGCATATAATGCATATTGTTCTTGAAATTCGATATTACGCTTTCCCATAACATCCAACTTTGCTTTAATATTTTCAGTTTCTACAACTTTATCAACCCATTCAGGTATCATTTCATCCAATGGCACTCCTTCTACAGAGTTATGATATTTATAAAGTTCTTCTACATTTACCTTAATTTCATCTTCTAGAACATCTATTTGACCTCTTAACTTATCGAGTTCTTTTATTTCCTCTTCTGTTCCAGAAGATCTAGCTTCGACCATCGTATATTTGTAACTTAATTCCCCCAGTTTCTTCTTGCTATTCAAAATTGTACTACTTTTTGCTTGCACTAACTCTTGAATATCTAATTTCTGTTCTAATTTTCTCGCAGAAGCTTTTGAACCAGCCAATTCAGCTTTTTTCCTATTGTACTCAACCTCCATATCTTCTTTTACAATTGCAACTGCCTTGCTTTGCTCAAAAAAATTGATAATATTATAGTCTTGGTTGAATTTCAATAACTTTTGTTCTCTTGATTTTAATTTAACTTCAGATTTAGCCAATTGAGCCTCAAAATATCTTACAACTGCGTCTGACCCATTTTCTTTTAAAAATTTATATTTCCTTATACAGACCTCATTAAAAATTGCAAGTGTTTGTTGACAAATTCCAGGATCATCCGTAGTATAACTTAATTTCAATAAATCACTATTAGAAATACGTTGTGCTTTAATTTCTTTAATAGCCTCTAAAGAATAATAAGGCTGATCAAAATTCAACAATGCGTATAAAAAATTATAATTGTCACTATTCATTAATGTCATTAAATTTTGAACCGTTTGTTCGTAATCCTCCTTGGAGATTTGTTCTGGTATTGTATTTACTACACCTTTTGCATTCATTATTATTCTAGGAATCTCATTAGACCTAACTACGTATTCATATAAACTATCTGGTAGAACCTTTTGCAGTGCCACAAAAGCTTCCCCGGATATATACTTTGTGTTTGGTTCTTTGAAATATAAATGCTGCGCTAACAACCTAATAGCAACTTCTTCTTGAGTTTCTCTAGAGTTTATGATATTAATTAAATTATCAAACCCGATATTTATTGCAAAATAATTGAACGATTTGTCCATCTCTATTGATGAACCTGATGCCAAACCTGTATATAACATGGTCTGAGAATAATAATTTCTATCCCCGTTTCTTGTCAAAATAACAGCTAGTACAGCTGTAAATAATGGCACCACAAAAAGTATAACTTTATGCTTTAAAAGTAACTTTATGAATTCTATAAGTTTCATATTGATTTTATTAATTGATTTTTACACCGGTTAAATTTTCAAGAAGTTTTTTAGACACAAAAAAATCAGATTTTGCTTTTTCAAAGTCAGTTGCAATTCTGGAAGTCATGTCAGAAATTCTTACATATTCAGAAATTGGAATCAACCCATTTCTAAATCCTTTTTCAACCATTTCCATATTCACCCTTGCACTTCCCTGATTAGATGCTTTTAACTCCAATAAATTTTGCTTTAAAATTAGATCCTGATAATATCGTATTACTTTTTCTACAATTTCTTCTTTCTGAAACTCTACAAGTTCTTTTGCTTGCGCTATTTCTACTTTTGCTTGCTTAATTTGAGACCTTCGGTTGACAACATCAAAAACTGAAAACTTTAAATAAAAACCAACATTATAATTCATTTGTTGCGTATCACTCGCTAAGTTAATACTAGAGTTATCACCTGAAATTGTCGAGTAGTTATCAAAAGTACCATACCTAGAATCTGCTTGTATCCCAAAATTTCTTGTCCAATACCGTTTCTTAGATTTTAAATTTGCTTCTTTTGCTTGAATTTCTAATAATCTATAAGAAACCATTCCATTATTTACCAAAGCAGAGTCTATAAGTACGCTTAGTTTAGGTATTAGTAAGCTATTGGAAGTATCCGTATAAGAATTTTCTTGACCCTGTGCCTTTGCGGTAAAAACACAAAAAGCTGTCATAAAAAAAATTGATATTATATTTGTTAAGTTTTTCAAAATTGTTCTATTAATCTTTAGAAATAAATCTTTTCCGTTACTCTTTGGTACAAACTTATCACGAAAAGAAGCTTTTTACTTTATATTTCGATGGATAGAAAATAAGTGTAGATAAGTGGTAACTTTTTATTGTTAACAAAGTATATTCTGAAAAACGAAAAACTATATTGCGAGTGTCTTTTTTAAGGTTAGTATGGAAATAAGAAGGTTTCACTTGTAGAAATTTAACAAGTGAAACCCATGTACCTTTTTTTAAAAGCTAAATACTACAATTAAATATTTTATTTATACCGTACTTTTTTGGAGTAAAGCAGGTATCGTTCTTAAAATCAATTTCATATCATACCAAAATGAATAGTTATTTTCAGTAAAGTGACTGGCATATTCATTGTCTAATTCTATCCGTTCCGTTTCAGACATTTCTCCACCCTTTCCTCTTAGTTCAACCTGCCAAAGCCCAGTAATTCCTGCTGGAGCCAAAAACCTTTTCGCCATTTTATCTTGGGTAAGTTGTTCCGCTTCATACACCGGCAAGGGACGGTTTCCAACAATTGACATATCTCCTTTGAGAACATTAATTAGTTGTGGCAACTCATCAAAACTGGTATTTCTGATAAACTTACCAATCTTTGTAATTCGTGGATCATCTGTAATTTTTATAAAAGTAGAAGTGCCGTTATTAATTTCTGTTTTTTGATAATTGTACCAATAATCACATATAATATGATCTCCAATGTGTAAGTTTGGAGAACAACTTTCCCCTAATGACAGTTTATTACATTTAGGACATTCTAAATCAAAATTTATCTCTGCATCTATTTTCTCTTTGTTATATTGATTTTTTTCTTTTGCTAACTGGTTTAACAACTCATCGGAACCAGTTCTCATTGATCTCAGTTTATAAAAATCAAAAGCATTTCTGCCTACTCTCTTCGCCGTATAATAAACTTTTCCTTTCGATTCTATTCGGATAGCTAGCATTGTTATTAATAAGAATGGTGACATAATAAGCAATACGATAGAAGCAAAAATAATATCAAAAATTCGTTTGGAAAGAGGCAATTTATATTCTTCTGTTTTCCTTATGGTATCAATATTTTTATCAGTAATATTTTTCAACTTACGCAATGACACACACTTCTTGATAATTTGATTAGAATCTGTAGCTGAAGAAACAAAATAATCGCTCACACCGAGTTTAAATGAGGAGGTATACACCTCTTTTCTAAACTCATCTGAAACAAGAATAAAAGATACATCTTTGTCTTCTAGTTCCTTTTTTAGTTGGTCAAACAGAAATAGACCCGAATTTCCTGGTAATTTATACTCACATATAATAACCTTAATATCGTTGTCATATTTTAGTTTGCCAATTGCCTCAACACTGTTACCAACGGATACAAAAGACATATTACTTTGTTTTACAGAAAGTTCATATGTATTTGGTGAGTTTCCTATATATAATATGGTCATCTTAATTGTGTTTTTATATTAACTTTAATAAAATTAATTTACCAAGAAGTTGCATAATGGATTGGGTATAAATTTTTCTTCACAACCTCTTTTAATTCCTGAGGGTTAAAAGGCTTGCTTAAGTAATCTTGTGCGCCTAGTTGATAACATTTTACCCTTTCTTTACTTTCCGTTTTCCCGGATAGCATAATAACGGGAGTATGCTTTGTATATCCCATTAACCTCACTTCTTTCAAAAATTCAAAACCGTCCATATTAGCCATTTGGATATCGCTAATAATTAAATCTGGAAGATTCGTTTCTAAACTTTTAAGTGCTTCTATACCTGAATTCGTAGAAATAACACTGTATTGATCGGACAAGAAATTTTCTAAAATCAAGCAAGAGGTTACCTCATCATCTACAACTAAAATATTTTTTTTCATGTTTTTATATTTTTTCTCAAATTTGAGATTTAAAGAACTCTATTGTTTTAATCAAACCTTGCTCAAGCTTTATTTGTGGAGACCAATTCAGTTCTTTTTTAGCTAAAGAAATATCTGGTTGTCTCATCATTGGATCATCAGCAGGTAACGCATGGTAAACAATTTTTGATTTTGACCCAGTTAGCTCAATAATTTTATTTGCTAATTCAAGAATTGTAAATTCATCAGGATTTCCAATGTTTATAGGACCTGTAATAGCATCTTCAGAAGACATCATTCTAATCATTCCTTCAACTAAATCATCTACATACTGAAAACTTCTGGTTTGACTTCCTTCTCCATAAACTGTAATATCTTCATTTTTTAAAGCTTGAATGATAAAATTTGAAACGACCCTCCCATCATTTGGATGCATTCCAGGACCATAGGTATTGAAAATTCTGATTATCTTAATTTTTACGTCATTTTGTTTGTGATAATCTCTAAATAATGTTTCCGCTGCTCGTTTTCCTTCATCATAACAAGAACGTTCTCCCATTGGATTTACACTCCCCCAATAGCTCTCCGGCTGAGGATGTACCTCTGGATTTCCATAAACTTCACTTGTCGATGCCTGCAAAATTTTTGCATTTACCCTTTTAGCCAACCCCAACATATTAATAGCTCCCATTACCGAAGTCTTAATTGTTTTAATAGGGTTGTGTTGATAATGACCTGGAGATGCAGGACATGCCAAATTGTACACTTCATCCACTTCAATCAAATATGGGTTTACAACATCATGTCTAATTAATTCAAAAAATGGATTATCCAATAAGTGAATTATATTCTGTTTTTGTCCAGTATAAAAATTATCCAAACAATAAACCTCATTTCCTTCGTTTAATAAACGTTCGCATAAGTGTGAACCAACAAAACCAGCTCCTCCTGTTACAAGTATTTTTTTTCGTATCATAATAAATAGTAAAACCCGTTGTGCATTTAGGGATATAATGTAAAAAAGTTGTGCAACCTGCTAAATAACAGTAGATTGAGGTTTAGACACAACAATTTTACGATGCACAACTTCCAAGCAAATTACGACAAAATTCTTCAAGTATTAAATAGTATTGAACCAAGAAATTCGTTTCTTACTCAAATACGTAAACCTAAAATGTCAGATAAAGA
>Ga0209223_10002811_pt1 | contig 17041 bp, 9 predicted proteins | sample COG_06_FD_184750 | JGI IMG/M metagenome (GOLD analysis project Ga0209223, IMG submission 184750) | Pelagic Microbial community sample from North Sea - COGITO 998_met_06 (SPAdes) (version 2) | ecosystem: Environmental > Aquatic > Marine > Neritic zone/Coastal water | place: Helgoland, sampling...
CCTTATCTCTGACCCATCCGTTTTTATGGTAGAGTAATTCAATCAACTCGCTTGAGCTTGCATTGTCTAACTCTGGGATTTTATGGACTCCTTGCGTCTCGTTGGTAATTTTAAGAATGCGACCCATTCCAATGATTTTGTCTAGGCCTTTTTTCTCCAGATGCTTCCTCAAATAGGGTGTCATATAGGCACTATGTTGAATAATACCACGGTGCATGTCAACCACATACATAGCACCATCTGGGCCATTGAATAAGTTGACCGGTCTGAATGCTTCATCGGTAGAAGCTAAAAACTCTTTGTTATCCCAGGCATGTTTTCCCGTGGTACGGATCTCATCAAATGAAAGCTCAATCCTTTTAATGATATTAACCTCAGGGGCACATACAAAGCCATTTTGGTCGTATTCAGCAGTGAATTGACCTCCTCGGTAAATTAGTGGACCACAGGCAGAAGTCACATTCACAAGCATGCTGTCTGCATCCAATACATTTTTTTGATAACCCCTATTGACCGACGTAACGTGTAAAGGATATACTTTTTGACTATTAGTAACTCGCTTTCCGAGAGAATGTTCGGGTCTGTAATATTCATTGTTGATGGCTACATTAGGCAAGACATAGTCCCCCTGCATTAGGGTAGAATTGTTGTTGTAATATAGCCTGCCAAAATTGTCTTTGCTTATTCCCCATTGGCCACGATAGGAGGTTGGTTCCTTTAGCCATTCTCCATTTTTTCTTTGGTACCTGAAATAAGATTTTGAGTTATAAATCCAATTGTCAATGTTCATCATCAGGCCATTTGGCTGATGTTCCACATTGCCTTCATCAGCATAAAGAGAATCTACCAATACTTTTTTTCCAGGTGTATCGTCTTCATTGATTTCTACAAACCATAACATTGGTGGTTCTGCATAGAGCAAACCTCCATAAACATGTGCTAACGCACGTGGTAGTACTAGACCATCCAAGAATATTTTTGAATGATCGGTAACACCGTCACCATCTAGGTCTTGCATAATGGAGATTGTGCCACTAGGCGCATCTTCATCGTCACCATCAATATTGGTCATGTAACCACGCATTTCTGCTACCCACATTCTCCCTTTAAGGTCAAAGTCCATGGTGACTGGGGCTTCTAAAAATGGCTCAGCAGCTATTACCGAGAGCTCAAACCCTTCTTCAATATGATAGGAATCTAAAGACACTTCAGGCTCTTCATATTCCTTTTTACACGCAGTTAAAAATAGTGCTGCAATGCCAAGTGTCAGACAATGTTTAAGTTTTATATCCATTCAAATTTTAATTTAACCTATTCAAATCAGCTTCAGCTGCAATATAACCAAAGGAAGCCCAGCCTTTTTTAGCTAAAATAGCTACATACACTTCACGTGCTTTTTCTGTATCATCATTATAAAGAAACCAGTTGCCAATACCATAATTGACAGCATCATTACTACTCAATGCGCCATCTCCTGCTTTGGTAACTTCCTCTAGTGTCATTTCGCCTTTGTAAAACAGACACAGTTCGTGATAAGCAAAGTTTTCAATAATCTTCATGTCTTTATTAATGGGTTCAAGCGCAGCTTTAGCTTCTTCATCTCTTCCCATTAACCTGAGCATCATGTAAATCCAATGTGTGCCAGAGACAATATTATCATCCATTCGTGAAGCAGCAACCGCATTTTTATAGGCGGCTAGTGCAGGTTCCAGTTCTCCCTTTAAATAATGGGCAAGACCAAGGTGATAGTAAATATTTCCATGAAGTGAGCTTACAGGAATGTTCTGAGCATTTGGTGCGCCATCAGGCTCAATTTCATTTTCCATGCCTTGCCTTAGCTCAGCCGCCTTAGTAAAATCAGCAATGGCTTTATCAAATTCACGGATGGAGATGTATCGATGTCCACGATGTCTATAGAGTCGAGCATCATTTGGAAATTTTTCAATGCCTTTACCATAAAATGCAATGGCTTCATTGTATTTCCCTTGGTAAGCGATGAACCTTCCATGCCAAATCCAGTTGTCTACAGAAGGGTCAGCTTTGAAATTTTCTTCATACACTCGAGCACGCTCAACTAGTTCCGCACTTGGAGGGTTTGATCTAAGCGTATCACCAAGAAGAGAGATTGCCTCGTAAGCGCTAATGGTTGATTCGGATTTATTGTCCGTTGAACAGGCTACAAAGAGGATTGCAACTACTAGTAAGGGGTAAATTGATTTGTTCATATGGTTAAGGTTGAAATAAAAACACAATTTAATGAATTCTAATTGACTGCAAGCTTCATAAATGATACTATAACAATGCATTATGATTGCCGCATCAGGTAATTAGACACCTTAGTATTTAACAACTTCGAAGAATACATAGAAGGTGGCTAGCTAAGCTTATTGCTTCTTTGAATAAAATTTTGATAATCAGAAGAATAAAATTGATCATTTTATGGACTTTATTGTCACACTTGCGTTGAAAGCTGAGATACATTTTTGGAAATTGATATAATGAAAATGAAGAGGTATTGTCTATTAACAGCTTTGGTTCTTTTTATTAACGTAAATGCTGGCCGTGCACAAACAGATGGTTATCCTTTGGAAAGTGATACCAAAATTGGAACCACTTATACTTTTCAATCAAAGAGCTTGCATGGGGCATGGAAAGTCAATGTTAAGGTCCCTAAAGGATATGAGCAATCAAATGATAAGTACCCTGTTGTATATGTTTTACATGGGGATTATTACTTCAGTTTTGCAACAGGCGCATTGCAGCGTATGATGGATTTCGGAACGATGCCAGCGTCCATAATCGTAGGCATTACGAATGAATCAAACGCTTACTTTGCATTTGGCACTAAAAGGGCCGACCAGTTCCTTGACTTTATTGAAGAAGATGTGTTTTCACTTATAGAAACCGCTTATCGAACGCATCAAGATCGAACTGTTTTAGGCTGGCACTATACTGCAGGATTTGCTTTTCATGTATTAATAAATAAGCCAGAGATGTTTGAGAATTATATTCCAGCGAGCCCTTATTTGGGTGGGATTGATATAAATGAGATCAAATTCGAAGGGCTTAGTAAGATTTATAACAATAATCCAAACTTCAAAAACTCCTTATACTTTGGGTCTATGGACAATGAGAGAACAGTGAAATCAGCCGCGCTAAGCTTAGATTCATTATTGCAACTGAATAATCATGAAAGTCTAGATTGGCAATTTGAATTGTTAACACCAGATTATGATAAAAGCAATGAAGTATCTGTCTATCGTTTTTGGACAACCGGTTTGAAGACCTTCTATGAAGAATATAAAAATGAAGAATTGGAGATTTCCGATCTTGATGAATACAAGGCTAAGGGTGGGTTGACATTTGTAAAAGAGCATTATAAAAAACGCGCTACAAAATTTGGAGGCTCTTCCGATATAACTAATATATTTTCATTGTTAAGATTGGCTACTAGGGCTGATAATTACAAAGTCTTTGAAGAATTAATGAACGAACTGCATGGTGAGTATCAAGATTTAAACCTGAATTCAGTCTTGAGTTATGCGCAGTTTTATTTATCCAATAACAAATCGGAAGAAGCACTGGCCATGTATGAAAGTATAAATGAATTCCATCCGAATTTGATATCTGTCCACGATGGCTTTGCGCAGGCCTATCTTTCTTCAGGCCAAAAGAAAGAGGCTATTACAAGTTATCAATTTGCAATTGAATTGGCTGAGGCGCAGGATGATGATAGATTGGAAGCCTTAAAAACCAAATTGACCAAGCTTGATAATTAATTTCTGGTCAATTGAATCATTCCAGATAAAGGAGCTTCTAGTTTATTTAAACCTTCTTTTAGGTTTACTTTTTTCGAAAGCACCAATGAACCTTCACAATCATAAATATTGATTTCACCATTCCAATTCTCGCTTAAATCTAAGGCAATTGTTTTGGTTCCTTTGGCATTAACTATATCCAAATTCTGAATATTGTTACTCTTTAGGTCAACAATCACATCATCATAGAGTGTTGAGATCTGCTTCTGATCATCATGAGCAGTCAGAATCGGGAAATTGCCTTGGGGGTTTCCAGGTATAAATTTAGCATCCAAAAGGACATCTCTATTATCGTTCCAGTATTTGAACCAATACCTGATCATGTTCAAGTGTCTTTCTGGCATTTCCTCAAGTTTTACAGAAAGCTGTGGCACACTGTATAGAATATTAAGTATCTGTAATGCAGCAGACTCAACCGGTTCTTCTTTTCTCCAGATAAACATGTCGGAATGCACAGCAGTACTGCCAGCCATTAATCGAAGATTAGTAACTTCAACCTTATTTCCTACGCCATCGTTTGGTGCATCAGTCCCTCTCAGCATATTGCCGAATTTTCTCATGAGTGGGCCGATATAAGGCTGTCTGAATTCAATCATGATATCGGGCTTCATGGCTTTCAACCTGTTCATTACTTCGGTCATTAAATGATCCGTAGCTTCATTCACAGAAGCGAAATCACGACCCTTTCTAGCAGTCAAGTCAGTATCTTTTTGAGCGGAAAATCTTCCGATGAAATCTAATTTGAATCCGTCTAGTCCCCATTCTGTAAGAGCAGTTTCATAAGTGCTGATGATGTATTCACGTACTTCCGGGTACCTTGGGTCCATTATCCATGTTCCTTGTCCATTCCAATAGCCAAGGTATTTACCTTTAAAACGCTCATAGTTCTTGGCGTTTTCACCCATAAAAGGAAGCGAATACCAAAGGATAAACTTCATCCCAGCATCATGAACACCATCAACAAAACCCTTCATGTCTGGAATTCTATCTGGCTCCCAATCTCCTGTAAAGGCATATCCTCTTTGCGCATCCATTGTTTGCCAACCGTCATCTACAATCACTGCTTCAGCGCCTAAGGATTTTGCCAGTTTGCTTTCTTTGATTATTTCTTCTGCTGTGATGCTTTGGTGGTAGCTGTACCAAGTTGAATACATGGGTCTTTTGGCAATACTTGGGACATATAAAGGAGCATACTCAGGCATTGAAGCCCACCAATCACTTACTTCAGCAATAGCTTCGTAATATGGTTTTTGCCTTGTATCAACCCTTAATTCAATCTCATATTCGGTTGTTTTGGGCATTTTTTCAGAAAAGAGCCTAATGGCAGGATGAAAATTCACATCCTCTTCTTTAATGTAATTCCAAAATTCAATTTTATTCAGAGCATCAGATAACGCATAGGTGATCCTATTTTGAGATCTGTTATTGTACAATGTAAATATTGGTGCCCAGGTAGAAGCTTTTGAGCTGAAAGCGCTCCTCCAATAATTACTCTTATCGGCAAAGGTTGGATTCCAATAACCGCTAACATCCACAGAAGGAAAATTAAACCTAAGTGTTACTGGTTTTAATTCCGATGGAGTAGGCGAAGAGAAATTGAAGGTAATTACTTGCAGTCCTGCTTCAATGTGTAGCGTGCTCTTTGTCACTTTAAAATTGCCTAAATCACCATCAACTTTGATACTGTCCGCTAAGACAACAATTGGTGAGTAGTCAGTTGCTGATGAATTAAGTTTAATGCCTTGATTGGTTTGGCTACATGCCACCATTATGACAAGAATGGCGAGAGATAGGATGCGTTGAATCATGATATAAAAATACATTAATAGCTGAATGATCAAGGTAATTAATTAAGTGTATATTGTACACTTATAATATTTTACATAAGGATTAAAGTTTGTGAATTTATCTGAGCTATGAAAAGACCATTTATCCTTCAATTCTCATTACTCTTCTGCCTTTTTAGCTGTGCTAATATGAAAAATGAAAATGCCATTATAAAAACGGATTTTGGAAACGCGAATGGCAAATCTGTGGATTTATACAGCATCCAGTTTCCAAATGAGTTAGAAGTTCAAGTGACTAATTATGGTGGAATTGTCACGAGTCTTAAAGTACCTGATAAGAATGGTGTTATGGAGGATGTTGTGCTCGGCTATGACGAACTGCAAGGTTACCTCAATGAGACACCATATTTTGGAGCTTTGATTGGCAGGTATGGCAATCGAATAGCTAAGGGGCAATTTGAATTAGAAGGTGAGACTTATGACCTGGCCACGAATAATAATCAAAATCATCTTCATGGTGGAATCAAAGGCTTTGATAAGGTGGTTTGGGAAGTTATTGAAGTGGTAGATGAAGAAAATAGAAAAGGCCTCAGTTTAAAATATGTGAGTGCTGATGGAGAAGAAGGTTATCCTGGTGAATTAACAACTATTGTCGACTATATATTTACTCCCAATTCTTTTGAGATTACTTATGAGGCCACAACAAGTAAAACAACGGTGGTTAACCTAACTCAACACAGTTACTTTAACCTTAGTGGTAATGCCAGTGAAGATATATTGGGTCATGAGTTGACGATTAACGCATCTCTATTTTTACCTGTTGACAATACATTGATTCCAACAGGAGAACTGAGACCAGTAAGGGATACCCCGTTTGATTTCACCAATCCCAAATTAATTGGTGAGGACGTTAATGCAACTAATGAGCAAATTGGATTTGGTGGAGGCTTTGACCATTGTTGGGTTATGACGGAAGCACCAACCGCCCAGATTAGAAAGGTGGCAACTCTGAGTCATCAACAAAGTGGGAGGTCAATGGAAGTACACACGAAAGAACCAGCAATACAATTTTATTCTGGTAATTTCTTGGATGGAACAATAACTGGTAAAAATGAGAAGGTATATCACCAGAGGTATGGACTGTGCTTGGAAACACAACATTTGCCCGATTCTCCTAATCAAGGTCAGTTTCCGTCAACAGTCCTAAAAAAGGGAGAGACTTATTCGACAGCTACCAAATATGTATTTTCAACGAGTAATTAATGTTGAATTTATTAGCAGAAAAATGACTTAAAATTTTAACCTTTTTTATTGAATAAAGGACATATGATTAATCTACGAGAAAAGGAAATTTGGTTTGTTACCGGTAGTCAACACTTGTATGGCGATGAAGTTTTAAAAAAAGCTGCTGCAAATGCCAAAATCATATCGAGCAGTTTTGATGAGGATGGACTGATTCCTGTTCAAGTCATATATAAATCAGTTGTTACAACCCCAGAAGAAATATTAGAAGTCTGTTTGTCTGCAAATAACAACGAGAATTGTATAGGTCTAATCGTTTGGATGCATACGTTTTCTCCTGCCAAGATGTGGATTAGAGGTCTTAAAATATTGATTAAGCCATTACTTCATTTACATACTCAATTCAATTCTAAAATACCTTGGGATACCATTGACATGGACTTTATGAATTTGAACCAATCGGCTCATGGGGATAGAGAGTTCGGTTTTTTGACTAGTCGAATGAGGAAGAGTCGAAAAGTAGTAGTTGGACATTGGCAACAACCAGTCGTCAGAGCTCAAATTGCAATTTGGAGTAGAGTAGCTGCTGGTTGGCATGAAATGCAGAGCTTGAAAGTAGCTCGGATTGGGGATAATATGCGAGAGGTGGCAGTAACTGAAGGTGATAAAGTTGAGGCACAGATGCGTTTTGGTTTTTCAGTCAATGGTTATGGATTAGAAGATGTGACAAAGCATATGGATTCTGTCGATGAGAATGCCGTGAATACTTTACTTGAGTCGTATCAAACACAATATCACATTGAGGATGAAGTACTCAAAAGTGAATCTTTGCGAGATGCCGCAGTAATAGAGCTAACACTACGAAGCTTTCTTAATGAAGGAGGTTTTAAGGCCTTCACGGATACTTTTGAAAACCTGGGTAGCTTTAAACAACTTCCAGGTATTGCAGTACAACGATTAATGGCAGATGGTTATGGTTTCGGAGCAGAGGGAGATTGGAAGGCTGCTGCACTTCTTAGGACTATGAAAGTAATGTCCTCTGGTTTGGACGGAGGAACCTCTTTCATGGAGGATTATACTTATGATTTTCGAGATGAAGGATCAAAGGTTTTAGGAGCTCATATGCTAGAGGTTTGTCCTTCAATAGCTTCGGAAAAACCTAGCTGTAAAATTCACTCTTTGTCGATCGGTGGTAAAGAAGACCCAGCAAGGTTGGTTTTTGATGCAAAGGCCGGACCCGCCATTAATGTTTCGTTAATTGATATGGGTGACCGCTTTAGACTCTTGGTGAATGAGGTTGACTGTGTAGTACAAGAAAATGACTTACCCATGCTCCCAGTTGCAAGCGCTTTGTGGAGACCAAAACCAAACCTTGAAATTGCCGCGCAATCTTGGATAATTGCTGGAGGTTCACATCACACCGTATTTAGTCAATCATTAACAGTTGAGTTTATCGAAGATTTTGCTGAGATGGCTGGAATAGAGCTAATTATTATTGATGCTGATACGAAAATTAGAGACTTGAAAGATAAAATCAGATATAACGAGGCCTATTATTACTCGAATAAAAATATGCATTAACGCTTAAGTCGATAAAATGAAAAGTTTAGACAGTCTAGATTGGATCATCATTTCAATTTATTTTATTGCTCTTTTTGGTGTAGCCATATGGGCAATGAAAAAAAAGAGTAAGACCACTGCTGATTATTTTTTGGCTGGGAGGAATGTGGGTTGGTTCATTGTTGGTGCTTCCATTTTTGCCTCGAATATAGGTTCAGAACATGTAGTGGGTCTTGCCGGTACTGGAGCTAGTAATAGGATGCCAATGCTGATTTACGAAGTACAGGCCTGGGTTGTCTTAATGTTGGGCTGGGTTTTTCTTCCTTTTTATGCAAGGAGTGGTGTCTTCACCATGCCCGAATTTCTTGAGAAACGTTTTGATTCTAGATCGCGCTGGGTATTGTCTGTGTTTTCATTGATTGCTTATGTGTTAACAAAAGTGTCGGTTACTATCTATGCAGGAGGGATTGTCGTCTCTTCCTTACTTGGTATAAATTTTTGGGTAGGAGCACTATCAACTGTAGTACTGACAGGGGTTTACACAGTACTTGGAGGGATGAGAGCGGTGATTTACACCGAAGCGATTCAAGCCGTTATATTGGTTATTGGCGCTTGTGCATTGACATTTATTGGGCTCTCACACGTTGGTGGTTGGGGAGAACTAAAATCTGCGTTGGAACCAGAGTACTTTAGTATGTGGAGGTCAGCGTCCGACCCTGAGTTTCCGTGGCCTGGCTTGCTCATTACAAGTACCGTGGTAGGAATCTGGTATTGGTGTACAGATCAATACATTGTTCAAAGGACCTTAACAGCAAAAAATTTAAAAGAAGGTAGAAGAGGCACAATTTGGGGAGGATTTCTTAAACTGCTGCCAGTCTTCTTATTCCTGATTCCAGGGGTTATTGCACTGGTTTTAAAACAGCGTGGAGAAATTCATTGGGATACACCAGATCAGGCATTCCCTGTTTTGATGAGTAATTTATTGCCTTCAGGTTTAAGAGGCTTGGTTGCTGCAGGACTGTTGGCGGCATTAATGAGCTCGCTAGCTTCAGTATTTAATTCCTGTTCCACCTTGTTTACTGTGGATATCTACAAGAAATTAAGACCAGATACTCCTGAGAACAAATTAGTTAGGGTTGGTAGGATTGCAACAGGAGTAGTAGTGGTTCTGGGCATCCTATGGATACCCATCATGGCCAATATTTCAGGCGTACTTTACGAGTACCTCCAAAAGGTGCAGTCTTACATAGCACCTCCTATAACCGCGGTTTTCCTATTTGGCATATTTTATAAACGAATTAACGCTAGAGGTGCTTTTGCAGCATTGGTTTCTGGTTTTCTGATTGGTGGAGGAAGGATAATCCTCGAATTGATGAAAGATAGGCTTACCGAGGGAAGTTGGTTACACACATTGGGAACCATGAACTTTCTAAACTTTGGAGCTTACTTTTTCCTTGTAAGTATTTTGATACTCGTTGGTGTGAGTTTGGCAACTAAAGCTGATCCAGTGGAGAAGATTAAAGGGCTTACTTTCAATACACTTACTGAAGAACAGAAGGCAGTTACTAAGAATAGCTACAATTGGATAGATGTTGTAGCCTCTCTACTCATTATAGGAATTGTGGTTTACGTAATGATCACTTTTTCATAGTGCGTGTTCAAAGAATGAATAAATTTAGTAGGTGCTTTCTTACGAATCTTCGTCTAAAGCATTTTAACATTAAAAGATTAATACAATGAAAAGTGAGTATTTGAAACAATTATTTAGCGCTGGGCTCTTATTGATTTTAGTAGTGTCATGTGGTCAGTTTGAGGAAGCCGAAGATCAAAGCGTGAAAGCTTTTGAACTAGATCAGGTCACTTTGTTAGATGGTCCATTTAAACGAGCCACTGAGCTAAATAGGGAGTCTTTGCTTCAATATGAGCCTGACAGGTTCCTTGCGAATTTTAGAAATGAAGCAGGATTGGAGCCAAAAGCGGAGAATTATGGCGGTTGGGAGGATCAGTCTCTAGCCGGTCATAGCTTAGGACACCACTTGAGTGCTTGTGCTTTGATGTACTTAACAAGTGGAGATGAACGCTTTTTAAATAGGGCGAAATACATTGTGGATGAATTGGCCATTGTTCAGGAAGCAGATGGGGATGGTTATCTGGGTGCTTTTCCAAACGGGAAGAAAATATTTGAAGAAGAGGTTGCCAAAGGCGATATACGAGCTCAGAGTTTCGACCTTAATGGTATTTGGGCTCCATTCTATACACACCATAAAGTGCTGGGGGGCCTTAGAGATGCGTACCGTTTGTTGGGTATTGAAAAAGCCTTAGATGTAGAAAAGCGATTTGCAGATTGGATAGGTACCATTGTAGAACCATTAAATGATGAAGAAGTACAACTGATGTTAAACTGTGAGCATGGGGGAATGAATGAAATGTTGGTGGACTTATACACCGATACAAAAGATGAACGATACATGAACATGTCGTACATATTTCATCATAAAGTTGTTCTCGATTCATTGGCCAACCACAATGACATTCTTCCAGGAATTCACGGTAACACACAAATTCCAAAACTCATTGGATTGGCTAAAAGGTATGAAGTCAATGGCGACCAGGAAGATTATGAGGCGGCTACATTCTTTTGGGACAGGGTTGTAAATCATCATTCGTATGTAACAGGAGGACATGGTAATCATGAATATTTTGGGGAACCTGATGAATTGAATTTTCGATTGAGTGCTGGTACTACCGAAACTTGCAATGTTTACAACATGCTCAAACTTTCAAATATTCTTTTCCAATGGAAGCCGACAGCTGAAGTAGCCGATTTCTATGAGAGAGCGCTTTTTAATCATATATTGGCCTCTCAGCACCCAGAAAATGGAAGGGTTATTTATAACCTTTCTCTAGAAATGGGCGGGCGTAAGCATTACCAAAATCCTTATGGGTTTACTTGCTGCGTTGGTTCAGGAATGGAAACACATTCAAAATATGGTGGAATAATTTATTACCATAATGAAGATCAATTTTTAGTTAGTCAGTTTATAGCTTCAGAAGTAGATTGGGTACAAAAGGGCATTAAGATTCGTCAAGAAACGAATTTCCCTGAAGAGCAAAACACGACTATCATTATTGAATCGCAAAGTCCACAACGATTTGATCTGAAGGTACGACATCCTTATTGGGCAGAAGAAGGAATCACTGTAAAGGTGAATGGAAAAACTCAAAATGTTAATTCTTCGCCAGGTAGTTTTGCCAGTTTGGATCGTGTTTGGGAGTCGGGTGATAAAGTGGAAGTAGAACTACCATTTACTATACATACTGCTCCAATGCCTGATAATCCAAATCGACTAGCAATAATGAATGGGCCACTCGTTTTGGCATCAGATTTAGGCCCAGAAGATGATTCTAATGCAACTAATCCAGATTATGTTCCGGTTTTCTTAACAGAAGAAAATGATCCAGTTCAATGGCTTAAACCTACGAATGAGCCAAACACTTTTCAAATGGATAATGTGGGCAGCCCTAGAAATGTAACTTTTAAGCCGTTTTACACAACCCATGAAAGAAGATATTCTGTGTACCACGATAAGTTCAACGAACAAGAATTAGAAGATTTTAAGAATGGACTCGTTGCAGAGAAGGAGAAAAAGAAAAGGTTGGAGGAAATGACCTATGATCATTTTCTACCCACCCAAGGTAAAGAAGATGAGGAACATAAATTTGAAGGGGATAGTGTATATGTAGAACGATTTCGAGATAAAAGAGCACATGTTGCAAGTCGAGGAGGTCGGTTCTCTTTTGAGATGAAAGTAATGAAAGGCCAACCGATGGCATTGGTTGCAGAATATTGGGGGGGGTATACAGGATCCAAAACTTTTGATATTGTTGTAAATGGAGAAAGAGTCGCTACAGATAATATTTCGGGTAAGAAGGATGGGCATTTCATCGATGTTCAATATGATATACCAGAGTCCATAACTGAGAACGTGAGCACCATAAAGGTGGAGTTCTTGCCCCATGTAGGACATCGGGCGGGGCCACTATTCGGAATGCGCACAATCAAGAGGTAAAACAATATTATAATGAGAAAGAACATTTTGGTATTTAATCATAGCGGTATAGTTGGAATACTCCTGCTGCTGGTATTAACGTCTTCCTTTAATCATATTCACGCTCAAGATCGATGGAAGGAATTGGAAAAACGACCAAAGACTTTAGGTATTGAGAAGGGATATACCAGTTTAGAGACTAATGATTTTATCCTCAAACTGGTGAATGCCTCTCAAACTGTTGCAAGCCTTGGTCATAAGGGCAATCCAGATTTTGATTATACACCTGGTGACCGGATTGAAGTTCGTGACAAGGACAGTTGTTATCATTTGGGTGATATTAATCTTAGGCTCAGAACTGGAAATAACCAAGCATGGAAGGACTATTCTACTGCTACTAAAAGACAAAAAATTACCAGTTTGAATGTGAGTGGTGCCTTAGCGGCTGCTGACCTTTCCAATTCACTACCTTTTGATATTCCTTTAAAAGTTATTAGGTCTTGGGAAATGCACCAAGGTGATTTGGTATTGAAATTTGATCTAAGAAACGAGTCTAATGAAGATGTGGAAATTGGTTCACTTGGAATACCATTAATTTTCAACAATATTTTGACTGGTAAATCTTTGGATGAAACTCATGCGGAGAACGTATTCTACGACCCGTACATTGGCCAGGAAGGTGGCTATTTACAAGCTGTTCGTTTGAATGGGAAAGGCCCTGTGTTGTTGGTACTTCCTTACGGAAAGACCGGTTTTGAAGCCTACAACCCACTGAACGATGATCCAACACCTCGTGGAATTGCGTTCGAAGGTTTTCATGAATGGATGGTGCATTCCAAGGCACATGCTGAAAATGAATGGAGAGATGCTGAACAATGGAACATACCTTCTTCTGCTATAATTAAACCGGGGAGTTCCAAGACATATGGCATCCGACTAACATTGGCTAAAGATGTAAGGTCAATTGAAGAGACATTGGCGGTAAAATCCAGACCAGTGGTGGTTGGTACTCCAGGTTATGTTTTGCCTAAAGATGTTAAGGCTAAACTATTTTTGAAATATCCAGAGACGATTAAGAACATTACTGTCTTTCCAGAAAATTCAATTTCGCTTCATCATGAAGGCGTTACTAAAAACGGTTGGCAAAAGTATGAAGTGAAAGGTAATATTTGGGGAAGGGTCAGAGTTACCATTACCTATGCAGATAATCTAGTTCAAACAATCAATTACAAAGTGGTCAAAGAAGAGTCGCAAGTCATAGAGGATTTTGGTAATTTTTTACTCACTGAACAATGGTATGAAAATGCCGCTGATCCGTTTAATCGAGATCAATCAGTTATAAGCTATGATTATGAAGCAAAAGCAAAGGTTCTTCAGGATAGTCGGGTATGGATTGCGGGATTGAGTGATGAAGGTGGGGCTGGTTCATGGCTGGCCGCTATGATGAAGCAGTTAGTTCAACCGGATCGACAGGAATTAGAAAAATTGGAGCGGTTCTACAACCAAACATTATGGGGAGGCATTCAATACAGCGAGGGAGATTTAAAGTATGGGGTTCGGAGAAGCTTGTATTACTATGAACCCGACAGTGTAGAGAACTGGACTTACGATGAGTCAATTAACTATGGCACCTGGGCCGCTTGGAGTAAGGAGCATTCAGAAAAAACAGAAAGGTCATTTAACTATCCACACGTGACTGCTGCGCATTGGGTGATGTATCATCTATCAAAATACTATCAAGGGTTCATAAAAGAGCATAGACCCAAGTGGTACCTTGAAAATGCAGCCATGACAGCCATTACTATGGTAGAACAAGCACCATATTATGCTCAGTTCGGCCAGATGGAAGGAAGCATATTCCTCACGGTTCTTATGGACTTGAAGAGAGAGGGGATGACGGATTTGGCCGATAACCTAGAAAAGACCATGAAGAAGAGAGTGGATTTATGGAAATCGCTCAACTACCCTTTCGGAAGTGAAATGGCTTGGGACTCAACAGGTCAAGAAGAAGTTTATACTTGGACGAAGTATTTTGGTTATGATGACAAAGCTTCAGTTACCTTGAATGCTATTCTATCCTATATGCCTACTATGCCTCATTGGGGTTATAATGGAAGTGCAAGACGTTATTGGGACTTTTTGTACGGAGGGAAATTCCAACAAGTTGAAAGGCAATTGCATCACTATGGCTCTGGAATCAATTCGATTCCCGTTCTGTCAGAATACAGGGAACATTCTGACGATCTCTATCTATTGAGAGTAGGTTATGGGGGTGTAATGGGCACAATATCTAACATTACTGAAGACGGTTTCGCACCTGCGGCATTTCACTCTTATCCGTCATTACTAAAAATTGATCCCTATTCTGGAGATTATGGGCCTGGTTTTTTTGGTTATTCTGTGAATACGGCATCCTATCTTTATTATCATGATGAATTTGACTGGCTTGGATTTGGTGGAAATGTAGATGTGCAAGAGGGTGTTGTGACATTAAATTTAACTACTGCGGCAAAGTCTAAAGTATTCATTGCACCAGCTAATCTTTGGTTGACGCTAGAAGCAGGAAAGTTTGAAAGCGTAAGTTATGATACTTACTCAGGGGAGGTAATGATCACTCTTGAACCAAAGAACCAATACACACCAAAAGCTTTTCTGAGAATCAAGCAACCTTCAAATGCTGAAGGTAATCCTCAGTATCAACTAGCAAAATCTGTCAAGAAACTTAGCGGGGCACTTGTTATTCCATTGAAAAGGAAGAAGATGTTGATGAAGTTGATTAAATAATTGTTGGCGTCATGTATATTAATATAATCTAGGTTTAGACACTTTAAAATAGATGAATCATTTTCAATTCTAAATTTCTTGAATGCCATACCCCGGAAATAAATTTTTGATTGCCGTTGACTGCGTGATTCTTGGTTTCGATGGAATACAACTTCAATTGTTGTTGGTCAAAAGAGGTATTTCCCCTGAAAAAGGAGCATGGTCATTAATGGGTGGCTTTTTGACTGAGAATGAAGACCTAGATGCTGCTGCTATAAGAGTTTTAAAATCACTAACTGGTTTGTCATCCGTATATATGGATCAACTGAGAGTCTATGGCCAACGAGATCGCGATTCAGGCGGTAGAGTATTGTCATCTTCCTTTTATGCCCTAATCGATTCATCAAAACAAAGACAAAATCTCTCTTCTGAATTTGAAGCGTCTTGGTTTGCCTTGGATGAATTACCAAGTTTGATTTTTGACCATAAGAAAATGGTGAGCGATGCACTTAGCAAATTGAAGGAGCGTGCGACAACCAAACCAATTGGATTTAATTTGTTGCCGAAGAAGTTTACCTTGCCTCAATTACAATCTTTGTACGAGGCGATTTTTGATAAACAATTTGACAAGCGTAATTTCAGCAAGCGCTTATTGTCAACAGGTGCATTGATTAAGCAAACTGATAAAGACAAAAGTGCTTCCAAAAAAGGAGCTTATTTTTATAAATTCAACCCTGAGATAATTTCAAAGGACTTTAAATTTCTTTAAAACTATATTATGTCGTCATTAGATTATACCGTATTCGTCGTTTATTGTTTGATTATCGTGGGCGTTGGCTTGTACCTCTCTTTTAGAAACAGTAAAAAAGAGAAAACTTCGGAAGATTATTTTTTAGCAGGAAAGTCATTGACTTGGTGGGCCATAGGCGCTTCATTGATTGCTTCAAATATTTCCGCGGAGCAGTTTATTGGCATGTCGGGTTCTGGTTTTGCACTGGGGATTGCAATATCTTCCTATGAATGGATGGCCGCAATAACATTGCTCTTAGTAGGTAAATTTTTACTCCCCATTTTTATAAAGAAGCAGATTTATACGATGCCTCAGTTTTTGGAGCAGCGTTATAATAGTAATGTGAAAACAACCATGGCCATTTTCTGGTTAGGGGTTTATGTCTTTGTGAATTTGACCTCAGTACTGTATTTGGGCTCATTGGCTATTGAAACAGTCATGGGTGTTGAAAGAATGTATGCGGTGATTGGATTAGCGCTATTTGCTATGATTTATTCTATCTATGGTGGGCTTACAGCAGTAGCTTGGACCGATGTAATTCAAGTGGTTTTCTTGATTGCAGGAGGTTTAGCAACCACCTATTTAGCATTGGACGCAGTTGGTGACGGATCTGGGCCATGGGTTGGTTTTCAGACATTGTATGATGCTGTACCTGATCGTTTTGATTCAATACTCAGCGAGGACCATCCGTTTTATGGAGATTTACCAGGTTGGGGTGTAATTGTAGGAGGCATGTGGATTGCTAACATCAGTTATTGGGGACTAAACCAATACATTACACAGCGCGCCCTTGCCGCCAAGTCATTAAGAGAAGCACAAAAGGGAGTAATGTTTGCTGGCTGGTTAAAATTATTGATGCCTGTGATTGTTGTTTTGCCAGGCATTGCAGCTTACTACTTACTAATGAAAGAAGGTGCCGCGGATTTGGCATCCATGACAGTAACTGACAGCGCTTTAGCAGGTCTTCCTGATGGCAGTGTTACCAAAGGAATGACTGATACAGCAACAATGGCAATTAAAAATGATAAAGCC
>Ga0209223_10002816_pt1 | contig 17021 bp, 13 predicted proteins | sample COG_06_FD_184750 | JGI IMG/M metagenome (GOLD analysis project Ga0209223, IMG submission 184750) | Pelagic Microbial community sample from North Sea - COGITO 998_met_06 (SPAdes) (version 2) | ecosystem: Environmental > Aquatic > Marine > Neritic zone/Coastal water | place: Helgoland, sampling...
CTATCTTATGTCATGGGCCTATTTATTGTATACGCTACAATAAATTTAGCATTTGAGCAAAGAAAAGGTATTTTAAAAAGTCTGCGGAGCTTAGGTTTTTCAGCCGTGACAGTAACTAGTTTGATGATCGTTGAAGTCCTTATAATTTCGTTAATTGCTGGTAATCTAGGAGTTATTCTTAGTTACTTTTTAGCAGCAGCTTTGTTACCAGATGTGGCAATTACGCTCAATGGGCTATTTGGTGCAAACCTAGATAACGGATTGTCGGTGGAACCTTCATTTTGGTTTAGTAGCCTGGGAATCTCAGTTTTTGGTGCCGCATGCTCGTCTGCACCTTCACTATTTAAAATTGGAACTTTAAGCCCAATAGAATCTTCAAAAAAAAATGCCTGGTATAAAAAAACAAAAAGTAACCTCAAGTATCAATTTGCAACTGCAATCGCACTTATGATCTCAATAATTTATTTTTTTAAGTTTGGGGATGGGCTTATTAGTGCTTTCCTACTTTTGGGCTCTACCCTAATTTCAGCAACATTATTATTGCCAATCTTCCTTTGGCTTTCAATATCGCTAATTCTTAAGTATAAATTTAAGAACCCCCTAGTGCACTGGTTCTTTGCCGACAGCAAACAACAAATTAATAGTTTGTCCGTCAGCCTAATGGCTTTGCTTATCGCTTTAGCAGTAAATGTGGGTGTTGGCGGAATGGTGGAGAGTTTCCGAAAAACATTTATTGGGTGGCTAGATCAACGATTAGTCTCAGAACTATACATTCTAGCTCCAGATATAGAAATAGCTAAAAAAATTGAAATCAATTTAACAAATAAAGTAAGTGCTATCCTTCCTATAGTTAAGGTGTCACAAAAGATTTTTGATACATCAATTGAAATCTTTGGTTTTGTTCCTCATAGTACTTATCAAGAGCATTGGCCCCTCCTTGAAGAGAATACAAAGGTATGGGAAATGTTGCGTCAAGAAAAAGGTCTTATAATCAACGAACAATTATCAAGGCGCCTAAAATTAAGTGTATCAGACATGATCGAATTTCAGTCATCTACTGGAAAAAAATTGAGTTTCGAAATACTCGGTGTTTACTCGGATTATGGAAATCCCAAAGGACAACTGATGCTACCCTACGGCCTATTCAAGCGTTATTTTCCAGATGTCCCAAAATTGCGTTTTGCGATCCGTTTACCAAAAGAGATGATTCCTCAAATTAGAAGCGACTTAAAGTCTGCGTTTTCTAAGAAGAAAATCATAATTACTGATCAAACTGAAATTAAGTCTCTCTCAACTAAAATTTTTGATAAAACGTTTAGTATCACCAGAGCACTTTCATTGTTAACTCTGGGGGTTGCGGGGGTCGCACTGTTTACATCGACTGCGGCCTTAAGCGATAACAGGAACTCACAACTTGCACCATTATGGGCTATTGGCGTACAACAAAATACACTAGCTGCTCTCGAGACAATTAGAGCATTAGCACTCTCAATGTTAACTTTTATTTTTGCATTGCCCATAGGCCTTTGTGTTGTGTTCCTACTGACTAACTACGTAAACCTAGAAGCATTTGATTGGAAATTACCAATTTATTACTTCCCGTATCAGTGGCTATCACTGCTGCTATTAACTCTCATCATGACTTTTCTATCAACGGCTTTGCATTCTATAAAACTGTCAAGAGCTTCACCATCTGAACTACTAAAGGCTTCATTATATGATACTTAAGACTTCAGTTCTTTTTTTAAAAATTATCACTCTATTTTTTATACTAAGCAACTATGGCATTAGTGAAGATTCTAACAAACTGAGTAGCAACCATAGTCGTTTTTCAACTATTTCCAAAAATTTATCCTTGCAGTTTCCTAAAGATCATGGATCACACAATCAATTTAAAATAGAGTGGTGGTATTTGACGGCAATCCTCGAAGACGAATATGATAACCCATTGGGGCTGCAGTGGACATTATTTAGAGTAGCATTGGAGCCAACATTTGAGAAAAGGAATTGGGACAGGTCAGAGATTTGGATGGGGAATGCAGCCGTCACCAGCAAAGAATTGCATTCATTCCAAGAAAAGATAGCCCGAGGAGGTGTTTCTCAGGCCGGTGTAACGACGTCACCCTTTGAGGCTTGGATTGACGATTGGAATTTGAGCGGAGATAGTTGGAATAACCTTACCGTTTCAGCTACTGGAGACAATTTTAAATATGCCCTAACTTTAGATGCGAAAGGCCCTTTAATTAAGCATGGGGAGAATGGAAGAAGTGTTAAGTCGGCGTCTGGGCAGGCTTCAGCTTATTATAGCCAGCCATTCTTTCAGGCTAGAGGGTGGGTTGAGCAAAACGGAAAAAGAAACAAGGTAACAGGAACGGCATGGGCGGATCATGAGTGGTCGAGCCAATTTATGTCAGACACCCAAAAAGGATGGGATTGGTTCAGTCTTAACTTCAAAACGGGTGAAAAGATTATGCTGTTTAGAGTTCGCGAGAAAAACAAAGCTCACTTCTATTCTGGAACCTATATTAATGCAGATGGCTCCCATCGACCAATCAAAGCCTCTGAGATAACTCTAACGCCAGTAGAAGCTAAATCCAACCCATCACCCTATACCAATACGTGGATTATTAAAATCGATAGTCTAGATATACATATCAGGACTGAGGCGTTAAATCCATTATCAGAAATGGAAACAATTTATCCCTACTGGGAAGGGCCAATACTCTTCACGGGCAGTCATAGCGGTAAAGGGTTTCTCGAGATGACAGGCTACTATGATTAGACGTTGAGGAAGCTAAGCAGCTCGAGCCTCTAGCACTTCATCAACCTTTGCCTGAGCTATAGTTTCTTCCACACCATCTACGACCGCAAGCTCCCTCGTTAACCGTTCTAGTGCAGCCTCATAAAGTTGTCGTTCAGAATACGACTGCTCACGTTGCTCGTCGTTTCTGTGTAAATCCCTAACTACCTCGGCAATAGAAATTAAATCTCCCGAGTTTATTTTTTGTTCATATTCCTGAGCACGACGAGACCACATTGCCCTTTTTACCCTAGCACGGCCTTTTAAGGTATCCATAGCCTTAACCATAATTTCAGGTGATGAGACTGACCGTAACCCTATAGAGGTTGCTCTTTCAATTGGTATCCTCAACGTCATCTTATCTTTATCAAAAGAAATGACGAACATCTCCATTTCTATTCCTGCGACCTCATGTTTATCAATTGAAACAATCTGTCCTACACCATGTGCTGGATAAACAATATATTCATCAGTATGAAAATCATAATTTTTTTTAACTTTATTCATTCTTTACCTTTTAATTACTTGGTTTTAAATATAACAAGCATATCAATATTAATCTTACTAACATAAACCGTATTGAGTAGTATCCTTTTATAATTTTTTCAATCTAGGGCCGATCATCCATTTAACTAGATGTTAGGCATTGTGCTTAATTGTAAGATAGCAAAAAGGAAGCCGAAATTGAAGACCTTAGAAAAATAACTATGAGCAAGTAGTTATATCATCCAGCAAATATATTTTATTTTAACCTCTAAGGCCTTTAATCTCCCTCACCAGGATTTTCAGAGAAGTATTTGTCTAATTTACCTTCCTCACCATTTCTTTCTTCAGCATCAGGTAACGGATCTTTACGTACCGTAATCACAGGCCAGATTTCTGAATACTTACGATTAAATGAAACCCATTTCTCCGCACCTGGTTCAGTATCTGGAGTTATTGCATCGGCAGGGCACTCGGGCTCACAAACACCACAATCAATGCATTCATCTGGGTGAATTACCAGTGTATTTTCACCCTCATAAAAACAATCGACCGGGCACACTTCAACACAGTCGGTATACTTACACCCAATACAATTATCATTTACTATATATGTCATAAATAAATTCCGTCGACAAATGCGAATCTAATCAAATTACCAAACCGCCAAGCCACCCTTCTTAGACCAATTCATAATAGAGGATCAAGCATTGAGTTCTACCATTATTCTCCAACCCCCAATACTAATCAGTATTTTTCCAAGAGCGGTCAATTTATATTTACAAGACATGTAGCTGAGACATCCTCGTAAAAACTAAGGGCAACTGGGGCAGAGCCTCTTTGTTTGGCTAATATTAAAACTTTTATAGCTTTAAGCTCAGACCCATACGAAAAAATTATCACATCACCACATTTTAAACGCATTGCTGATTTTTTTACTTTAATTCCATTTATTCTAAATTTACCAGATCTTATATATTGAGATGCCGAGTTTCTACTCTTGTAGAAACGACAGAACCAAAGCCATTTATCTAAGCGAATTTTATCTACCGACAGATTCCAAGGTTCCTAAAGCTTATTTTTCAGCTCAAGCAAAGCTAAAAATGGGTTATCTGGATCAATTGGCTGTTCTTTCTTTATTTTCAACTCTGAACTATGTTTATTGAAACTTTTTCGGTTTTTATTAAATTTTGAAGTCGTTTTAAAGTCACTTCCTTTCCTATTTTCACTACTATTTTTTGTATCAGTTTTACTCTTAAACTTGGGTTTTTTTTGAATTTTAAAAACATAATATACTTCGACATCGACTTCGACTTCGGCTTCAACTTTCTTAACTATCTCCACCTCTTCTTTTTTTTCATTTAAAAGATCAACCCCAGTAGTTTCAATTATTGGGGGTTGGTCATTAATATTAATCGACTTTAAACTCTTCTTACGGTTTCTTTTTTGTGCCACATACCCTAGGTTTCTTAAAACTTCTGCAAACTGTTCTAAGGTTAAACCTGTTATAGACAGCATATCAACATCTGCTTCAAAACCATTCCAAACATCTTTTGTACGAATTAAATCAGCAAGCCGCTCGAGCATATCAACTCTCAGAGCTCTATCACCCACTAACTTGTACCCTGCACGCAGATAGTAATCTGGAGGTGCAGTATCAACTTTTGGAACAGTTACTAATCCAGCCGGTGGAGGTACAGCATAGTTGGTGTTAAAAAACAGAGACCATAATAACAATCTTAATTTTGTCGGCGCAGGTTTTAACATCAAATAGTGAAAAATGGTAAATTGGCCAAACCGAAGCCCATGTTTTCTTAGTAAGGCCCTATCTTGTTGTTCAAGTACTTTAATATCTGCAGAAATCTCATTTCTAGAGATTAATCCAAGCGCTTCAACTATTCTGTATGCAACGCCTTTTGATATTCCTACCAACGCCTCGTCCGATCGCATCTTTAGTAGTGGTTCGAAATGCTTTTCAATAGTTCTATTAACAAAATGATCTAGCCGCCGTGTTATGCTCTCAGTGATTTCAATACCTGCCTCGCCATCAACGAGAGGTACTATTTTTGGTGACAAGATATCTAAACCCGCAGTTAATTCACCAACTGCGGCAGCCCGCCAAAAAATTTGACCAGACTCATCAAAAGAAAATTCCTCATCTGAAGAATTGTACAACTTTTCCGATTTTAATTGATATTGAGGTCCAAGGACAGCATGAGCAGTAGCTCTTAATGTCTTACTCTCTTCATTTGAGGCAGATTTATCTCTTTCAAAACAAAACCCAACTAACTTACCTATAAGTTGGCCTTCTACAAATATTTCACTGTTTTGATTGATTTCAGCCACTAGAGAATCCCGTTGTTTTAAACCTTTTACAAGAACTGATGTCCGTCGGTCAATAAACCTTTGCGTTAATTTTTTATGCAATTCATCCGATAGTTTATTTTCAATTTTTCGAGTTTCAGCTTGCCAACTTAGATTATCGTTAACCCAACTTCTTTTATAAGAGATATAAGTCCAAGTCCTAATAAATGCGAGCCGCTTTGAAAGAGTATCAATATCTCCTTCAACCCTATCAAGTCGTTCAACTTGTTCCCTCAACCATTCATCAGGTAAAACGCCTTTATTTCGCACAAAATTAAATACTACTTCCAAAAGATTTGAGTGATCAAACTCTGAAAGTTTTCTAAAGTCGGGGATTTGGCACACCTCCCAAAGCAATTTAACATCTTTCATAGAGTCAAGTTTTGATGTGATATTCAATTTTTCTGACAATGACTTTAAAACGTTCAAGTCCGTCCCCGCTTTGGCTTTTACAAAGTTTTCGTTATCCGGCGAAGCCTCTAAGGATTTAATTAAAAAATCAACAGAACTGAAGTTTAAATTTGAATTTCGCCACTGTAGAAATTTAATAGGAGAAAACCTATTTGTTTCTATAGCATCAGACAAACTTTTCTCGAGGCCCTCAGCTTCACCCGTCACGCCAAAAGTACCATTCGCTTTGTATCGACCAGCACGACCGGCTATCTGAGCTAACTCATTGGGGTATAAATTACGCTCCTTTCTTCCATCAAACTTTGCCAATTTTGCAAATGAAACATGTTTAATATCAAGATTGAGTCCCATTCCAATGGCGTCAGTGGCGACCAAATAATCAACGTCACCATTTTGATAGAGCTCTACTTGAGCATTCCTAGTTCGAGGTGAAAGTGCTCCCATAATTACAGCCGCTCCACCTTTTTGACGCCTAATGAGTTCCGCTATTGCATAAACTTCAGATACCGAGAAACTTACAATAGCCGAACGCCCACCTATTCGAGAAATTTTACTTTTTCCCTTATATGTCAAATCTGATAACCGTTCTCGTTTTATTATTGTAGCATCAGGGATCAAGCTCTGTATCTTACGAGTTATAGTCTCTGAGCCCATGAACATTGTTTCTCTTTTTCCACGAGAGTTCATTAGCCTATCTGTAAAAACGTGACCACGCTCTAAATCGCCACACAATTGTATTTCATCAACAGCAACAAAGTCAGCTCCGACATCAGACGGCATTGCCTCCACGGTGCAAACCCAATATTTTGGATTTGGAGGTATCAACCTTTCCTCTCCTGTAATCAAAGCGACTACATTCCTTCCTCTAATAATTACAAGTTTATCAAAAATCTCACGTGCGAGCAACCGAAGTGGGAGACCAATAACACCAGTGGAATGTCCAAGCATTCTTTCTAATGCAAAAAAGGTTTTACCGGTATTTGTTGGTCCTAATACTGCTGTAACTTTACTAAATTTTTTCATCTGATGAGCCTTTCGAAGGCGAGAAACGAGGACCCACTTCAAGAGTAGAATAGTGTGCACAAAGTTCTCTAAACCAGTGACACAACTTAGATAGTAATTGAGAAAGTTTTTCAATAAACTTTATAAAAAAGCGTCACTTATATTTACTTAATTATTTTTATTACTGATGGCTACGCCCATACCAATCTAGCTAAAAAACAGATGATGACGTTACGTAATTAGTGACGTATGCGTCAACTTTCTCCTTGAATACAATTCAGTTTCCTTCAATACAAGTAATAAAGCAGTTGTCACATAAACTTAAGGAGAGACTTATGACAAAAGAAATTCAAGAGGCTATTAAGTCATTACAAGAAAAGATGCATAATGAGGAAATAGATGGTTCTATAAAGTTTGAAATTGAAAATGTTGGCTCAATAGTAATAGATGCGGGCGTTGTGAAGGAGTCAAACGACGAGACTGATTGTACTCTAAGTGGAGAGCTAGAAACATTTATGGAAATTTTTAGAGGCGATACAAGCTCCACGGCTGCATTTATGGGTGGAAAATTAAAAATTGATGGATCCATGGGAACAGCTATGAAATATAATGCGATCTTGTCATAGATGAATTCACCACAACCGCCCAAGAGTAATTATAAAGCTTTGAGTGGAGCTCACCTCGCATATGCACTTACCAATGATAAAAAAAAAATTAGATATGCCCTTTGGCCAACTGGAGACAGAGGTCTAATAATATTTTTAAACGGAAGAAATGAGTACATTGAGAAGTACAATGATGCCTACGCTCGTTTTCAGGCTCTCGGGTACGCAGTGGTTACTCTAGATTGGCGTTCACAAGGTTTGTCAGAGCGACCATCATGGAATAAAACACTTGGTCACGTAGAAAAATTTCAAGAATATCAACTTGATTTGTCAACAGTATTAAATCAAATTCCAGTTAGAAAAGTGAATGGAGAGCGCATTCTAGTTGGTCACTCTACAGGTGCCTGCATTGGTTTAAGAACGGTTTTAGATGGTAAGTTGAGCATTGCAGGCGCTATATTCCTCTCTCCCTTTTGGGGCTTTGGGACTGGGTTTGGTAGACCCTTAACTATAAGGATTCTAACTTTCATTATTAAAATTTTTAAAGCAATAGGTCTTGGAAAGATTAGTTCAGGACCACAGCCAAAACAACCTTATGTAATGAGTAAAACTGTTCGAAATAATTCACTTACATCTGACGCAGAGCAGTTTGAACGACTTCAAAAAATAGCCGCGCTAGATCCTAGATTGAGTATTGGACCACCCAGCTTTGCTTGGATTGCAGCAGCTTTGAATGAAATAAAACAATTACAAGTTGAAAAAAGAATTGGGATCCCCAGTATGGTTTTAATAGGAGCTCACGATATTATCGTTTCTCAGGAAGCCGCTAAAGCTCAATTAATTGGCGATCCTCAGTCAGTTTTTAGACTATATAAAAATGCTAAACATGAACTACTAATAGAAAAAGCGGCTATAACAGAAGCCGTTTGGGAAAATATTGAAGCATTTTTGACTGCTCCCCGAAAAAATTAAACATGATTATCTAATATGTCTAGAATTTCTTTATGGAGGCGTTTGTCCCCACAGGCTAGCACCTGTCCACCCTGCAATGCAGAACCACCCGTCCAATTTGAAACCACCCCTCCGGCGGCTTCTATCAAAGCGATCGGTGCTTGAATATCGTAAGTCTTCAAACCAGCTTCTATGACAATATCAATATAACCAGATGCTAAAAGAGCATATGCGTAGGCATCCATACCATACCTAGTCAATCTAACACTTTTTGATACCTTTTGAAACGCAGTATGCTCATATTCTGTTCCAATTTCAGGAAAGGTACTCGCTAACACCGCATTTTTTAAATTATGACATTGACGAACGGAGGTTTCTAAAGAAAACCCACTGCGTAGATAATCTGAAACACCTAATCCTCCAACAAAAATTTCTTGCGTAAATGGTTGATGAATAATTCCGCAAATCGGTAGCCCATTTTGTGAAACCGACACAAGGACTGTCCAAACTGGAATACCGCTGATAAAAGCTCTTGTCCCATCTATCGGGTCAAGCACCCAGGTAAATTCACTAGAGCCTTGAAAGGTATCTTTTTCTTCACCAATAATAGTATCGCTCGGTCTAACCGATCTTATGCATGACCTCATGGCATTTTCAGAAGCAAGATCCGCTTCAGTGACGGGGTCAAAACTATCAAAATCTTTATTACGAATTCTTAAGTCTGGATCTCGGAAATAACTTAAAGCCTTTTGACCACCAATTACTGCAACTCGCTTGGCTAAATTTATAAAATCCATTTTTTCTGAGGAGTTCATCTTATCAACATTCCAAAACTTAATGTCTAAAAAGTTATTAGCTCGCAATCTTTTGACTTCGCTTTCGCTCGTGTGGATCTAAAAGTCGTTTCCTAAGTCTAATACTATTTGGCGTTACCTCTACCAGTTCATCATTATCAATGTATGCAATTGCTTGTTCAAGACTAAACCGAGTCGGAGTTGTAAGTTTTACCGCCTCATCAGTTCCTGATGCCCTAACATTTGTAAGTTTTTTACCTTTGAGCGGATTAACTTCAAGATCATTATCCCGAGTATGCTCACCAATTATCATTCCTTGATAAACATTCTCACCGGCACCAATAAAAAACCGACCCCTGTCCTCAAGATTAAAGATTGCATATGCAACTGAGTTCCCATTTTCCATCGAAATAAGTACCCCCTGTCGTCTTCCTGGGATAGAGCCTTTAACCGGTTCCCACGAATTAAATACTCTATTAAGGATGCCAGTGCCCCGAGTGTCGGTCATAAACTCACCATGATAACCAATCAATCCTCTCGAAGGAACTAGTGACACTATTCGAGTTTTTCCAGAACCAGACGATTTCATTTCCACCAATTCACCTTTTCTCAAAGACAATTTTTCAATAACTGAGCCAGAGAACTCCTCATCAACATCTATAGTTACTTCTTCGATTGGCTCATTTTTTATACCTTCAATATCTCTGTAGACTACTCTTGGACGTGAAATAGATAACTCAAAGCCTTCACGTCGCATATTTTCGATAAGGACACCCATTTGCAACTCACCACGGCCAGACACATCGAATGCCTCCCCACTTGTTGTATCGGCAACCTTTATCGCCACATTGCTATCACATTCTTTTAACAGTCTGTCGCGAATAACCCGGCTTTGCACTTTTTTACCATCTCTACCTGCAAGTGGACTATCATTTATGCCAAATGTTACAGTGATTGTGGGTGGATCGATTGGCTGTGATGGTATAGGCTCAACGACCGTGGAGTCGGCAATTGTGTCAGCAACAGTTGCTTTACTCATCCCAGCTATTGATACAATATCACCAGCCTCAGCCAAATCGATTGCTTGTTGCTTTAGTCCTCTGAATGCCATTATCTTACTTACTCGAAATGTTTCGATAACCTCTCCACCCCTTCCCAAAGCTCTTAAATTTTGTCCAGTCTTCAAAGTCCCACTTTCTACTCTTCCAGTTAATATTCTCCCCAAAAAACTATCCCCACTTAACGTCGTCGCAAGCATCCTGAAATGTTCCGAACGTTGCAAAACCTGAGCTGGAGTTGGCACGTGAGAACCAATTAAATTGAAAAGAGAGTCTAGTGTCTTTCTAGGCCCATCGAGTGACTCGTCAGCCCAACCAGATCTACCAGACGCATAGAGCACTGGAAAATCAAGCTGCTCATCATTAGCCCCCAAATTAGCAAACAGGTCAAAAACCTCATTAAGAGCTCGGTCAGGTTCGGCGTCCTGTTTATCAACCTTATTAAGAACTACAATAGGTCTCAACCCCAAAGCCAGTGCTTTGGAAGTCACAAACTTAGTTTGTGGCATTGGCCCCTCGGCAGCGTCAACCAATAGCACCACTCCATCTACCATAGATAATATCCGCTCAACTTCTCCTCCAAAGTCAGCATGTCCAGGAGTATCTACAATATTATATCTTATGTCTTTCCAGACAACGGAAGTGGCTTTGGCAAGAATGGTAATTCCCCGCTCTCGTTCCAGATCATTACTGTCCATAGCGCGGTCAACAGTGGTCTCATTGTCTCTAAATTCTCCTGATTGTTTTAGAAGTTCATCGACCAGCGTGGTTTTACCATGATCGACGTGAGCAATTATCGCAATGTTTCTAAGATCCATTTCAGTTCCTACAATTTTGATTGAAAGAGTTTTGTTAGACCTTGCCATACTTGCACATATAGAAAAAGGCAAGTAATTTGCGTCCTATTCATGTTGTGGTAAAAAAAACCCTAAGTTTTAAAGAGAGAAAGTGTATTTGATGAAATCTATGTTGCTGAACTCATTTAATGAAAAGTTGAGGATGGCTGATTTACCGAAACCCACATGTAATGCGAAAGAAGTGTTAATACGAGTTTTAACTACCAGTTTGAATTTTGCAGATATCTTAATGACCAAAGGTAAATATCAAGAAAAGTATGACTTACCCTTTTCACCAGGAATGGAGGTGTGTGGAATAATAACCCTCTTAGGAGAGGACTCTTCAAGTTTTAAAATTGGTCAACGCGTTGCAGCTTATGTGGGCTTTGGTGGACTGTCAGAATTTATAACTGTTTCAGAAAATCTATGTTTTTCTGTTCCTGATGATATATCCGACGAAAAAGCCGCTTCTTTATTAATTGCATACGGAAGTACCGAATTAGCTCTAAATTATAAAGCAAAATTAAAAAGTGATGAGACTCTTTTAGTACTGGGTGCTGCCGGTGGAGTGGGTTTATCGGCAGTACAAATAGGTAAGGCTATGGGAGCCAATGTCGTTGCGGTAGCCAGAGGAAAAGAAAAATGTAAACTAACGCAATTGATGGGGGCTAACCTAACTTTTGATAGCGAGAGCGTGAACCTTAGACGCGATTTAAAAAAATTAGATAAAATAGATGTTATCTATGATCCCGTTGGAGGCGATCAATTTCAAGTAGCGTTAGCAGCTGCAAAACCCGAAACAAGAATACTACCAATAGGGTTCGCCAGTGGGGAAGTTCCACAGATTCCTGCAAACATTGTTATGGTAAAAAATATTACTATAATTGGATTTTATATTGGAACTTACAGAACGCTAAATCCCAACATACTGCGCGATTGTTTTCAGAGGTTACTAGAAATGTGGTCTCAAAATTTTATCAATCCACACATCAGCAATGTGTTTTCTCTAGAAGAGGCCAACTTGGCTTTAGATATCATCGAAAAACGAAAATCGACTGGAAAAGTTGTAGTGAGAGTAGGAACTTAATTATTAAGAATGATATGATTTAGAAAATTTACAAATGTGGGGTAAAAGTCATTAACAATCTGTTTTACCCCCTCCTCATTGGGATGAATGCCATCGCTCTGCATATAAGACAAAAACTTCGTAATATCGGTAGGGTGTAACGCACTAAAAAAGTTTTCATAATAAAATAAATTAAATTCTGCATTTAATTGTTCAAAAACACTATCAAAGGCTTCTTTATATTTCATCCCAAAATTGTTTGATGCCATCATACCCACTAATAATACTGGAATTTTCTTAGTTTCAGCCATAAGGATCATGCCCCTAAGATTATCATATGAATGCTTAGGTGAAATACCGCGTAAAAGATCATTCCCTCCCAATATTATCACTGCACCCGAAACTTCAGGGGTCATACTCCAATCAAATCGTGCCAAGCCACCCGCCGTGGTGTCTCCAGAAACTCCCAAATTTATTAACTTAAAAGGATACTTATCTTTGACCACAAATGCTTCTAATTTTGATACAAAGTTATTAGCTGGCATTAGCCCATACCCCTGCGTAAGACTATCGCCCAGCATTACTATTGTTGAGTGCTTTGTCTCTTCCGCACAGACCACAGAATTGGTTATAGCCGATACTAGAAGACACAGCACAAAAAACAGATCCAAAAAGGCACTTGCTTTTCTACTAATACCACACATATCAATTATAGCCACTGCACGGTACAGAAAGAATTTTTTTATGTTGCAACCTTTCGTTGAGATCAAAAACATCAAACTTTCCTTTAAGAGTAAAGCAGGGTCTATAAATGTTCTAAATGACGTAAACTTAAATGTTATGCAAGGGGAAGCTATTGCATTAGTCGGGCCATCAGGTTCAGGGAAATCTTCACTGCTGATGCTCATTGGAGGGCTCGAACAACCGTCAAGTGGACAAATATTCATTTATAACAAAGAAATCAGTGGCTTAGACCAAGGTACTATGACTGCGTTCAGGAGGAAAATGATTGGAGTAATATTTCAATCCTTTCATTTAATGCCGACAATGACAGCCCTTGAAAATGTGATGATTCCGCTGGAGATTATGGGTGCAGAAAATATTTATGATCGAAGCAATGAAGCATTGAAAAAGGTGGGTCTATCAAAAAGAATTACACATTACCCAGCTGAATTATCTGGCGGAGAGCAACAACGGGTCGCTCTGGCTCGGGCTATAGTGACTCGACCTAAGCTCATTCTGGCTGATGAGCCAACAGGGAACCTAGATAAAGACTCGGGAGACATGGTTACTGAAATGCTTTTTGACCTAAAAACCGAAGCTGGTTCGACTATGATCATCGTGACCCACTCAACGAACCTTGCAAAAAAATGTGATAGGCAAATATCAATCAGTAATGGTGAGATTCGGCAAAATAAAAAAAAAGATAACGAGACTATTATTTGATGAACACAGCTTTAAAAATTGCACTCAGAGAAATCCGAGGCGGCGTTAAAGGATTTCGCATATTTATTATTTGTCTTGCTTTGGGTTCAATGGCTTTAGCGGCCATAAGTTCAACAAAACAATCGATAAATGTCGGATTAGATCAAAAAGCAGTGGAAATTTTGGGTGGTGACGTATCAGTTAATTTTACCTACCGATTTGCATCCAAAAACGAGCTCGCCTTTATTAAAGAGAACTCTTCTTCTTTCACAGAAACGACCGATTTTAGATCAATGGCTATCGTCTCAGAAAACAATCTACCAGTGGATAGTACTTTAATTCAAGTGAAGGGCGTAGACAGTAACTACCCACTCTACGGAGAGATTAAAACAACTCCCAACATACCAATTAGTAACGCACTAAAAGAGGTTGATGGGGTTTACGGTCTAATTGTTGCAAAACCTCTATTGAATAGACTGAATTTGGTGCTTGGGGATCAAGTGCAAGTAGGAAATAAACGCTTTGATGTGCGGGCCCTATTAGTGACAGAACCGGATGCGGGTGGCAGCACATTCTCGTTTGCACCTAAAGTGATAGCTTACAATGATGGCCTAATAGATAGTGGCCTTCTAACGCTTGGAACAATGTTCGACACTGATTACAAATTAAAAGCGCCCGAAATTGATTTAAAACAGGTAGAAGAAAAAGCTACAAGGCTCTTTAAGCAAAGTGGGATGAGATGGAAAGATAGCTCCGAAGCAACTCCTGGAATCGATAGATTTGTAGATAGACTAACTTCATTTCTATTATTAATTGGGATGGCTGGTCTTGCTATTGGTGGAATTGGTGTCGCATTATCAGTAACAGTCTACCTTGAAGGTAAAAATGTAACCATTGCGACCCTTAAAACCCTTGGTGCGAATGATAAGTTGATTTTTAATAGCTACTTTCTAATCATTTTAACCTTTGCACTCACCGGCTCAACTTTTGGCGCTTTTTTGGGAGCACTGATACCTATCGGCTTTGGGCCACTCTTGGCTTCAAAATTTCCAATTCCTATTGTTTTTGACATTTATTTTCAACCTATACTTAACGCAATTTTTTATGGCATATTAACCGCTGTGGTCTTCTCTACTTGGCCACTCGGAAGAATGATTAATAATAATGTATCAACACTTATCAGAAACACCCCAAGCCAGAATATCGTGTTGCCACGCCTCCGCTACCAATTATTATGCATTTTTATTTTAGTAGTACTTATTTTTTCGTTTTCAATTCGATCCCCACAACCCCTTATATCCATTGGTGTTTTTTGTGGCATTGCAATCTCATTAGTCTTACTATTGTTAATGGCAAAAGGAATAAAAATCATATGCTCCACTTTAGCTCGAAATAATGCTTTTAAAAATAGTCTACGGACACGACTAGCATTATCATCAATTAGTGGTCCAAATAGCGAAGTAAGTCTCACTATGCTATCAGTTGGTTTGGGCTTGATCGTGTTGGCAACTATAGGACAGATCGACCATAATTTAAGATATAATATAGATAATGACCTCCAAGAAAAAGGTCCGACATTTTTCTTACTTGATATACAAAATTCTCAATTAAAAAATCTTGAAGACTTAATGCTAAGTTCAGGAAAAGTTTCAAACTTTTCTTCGGCGCCAATGATGCGCGGAATCATTTCTAAAATTAATGGTATACCCGCAGAGGACTTTGCCGGTGATCATTGGGCAATTCGTGGAGATCGAGGACTAACTTATTCGAAATACCTTCCGCAGAATGGAAAAATAATTGAGGGTAACTGGTGGGAAGAGAATTATAGTGGTGACCCTGTGATAAGCTTTACTGCAAATGAAGCAAAAGAAATAGGATTGTCCATAGGAGACAAAATAACAGTAAATGTGCTAGGAAGAGATATCGTTGGAACAATAACCAACTTTCGAGACGTCAATTGGGCGTCAATGCAAATTAATTTCTTAATGATGTTCAACCCGTCAGCTCTTGAGGCCGCTCCTCATTCACATATTGCGACAATTTTTTCGGATGGCGCGTCAGAAGCAGCCTTGCTCCGTAAAATTAGTAAAACTTACCCAAACATTACCGCAATACCAATGCGTGACACCCTCACACAAGTTTCTGAAACACTTGCAACCATTGCGTCAATAACAAGGTGGAGTTCAATCATTACAATTGTAATAGGTTTCGTTGTCTTGGTTGGCGTATCAGCAGCTACTGAACGAAAGCGAAGCTACGAAGCCTGTCTGTTAAAAACCTTGGGGGCGTCCAACTCTTTAATCTTACTTAGCTTTACACTAAGGTCCACTATAATTGGTGCCGGAGCTGGCATTATGGCTATCGCTGTAGGCAATCTATCAGGATGGGCTTTTGTATCACTGATAATGGGGTTACCTTTTGATTTTGATAGTAAGACAGCAATAACAATTATTTTTCTGGGGATTATAACAAATTTACTTGCAGGGTTAATTTTTGCTCAAAAGCCTTTATACGCAAGTATAGCCCAAACTTTACGTCAACGAGATTGACGTATGTCCGATTAAGTTTAAGAAAAGAACTTTTTTAAAAAAAAACCTTGAAAAAATTGTCATGCGGTACGATATAAGATATAGATAATAATAATAGAATTAAACAACTAAGGAGAATGTAATGGCCGATTATCAATCTGCTCGGGCAACCAGTACCGCCGAAAATATCTCGCTAGACGCGGGATTAAGGGCACATATGACAAAAGTATACGGTTTAATGGCTGTAGCAATGTTAATAACGGGCTTAGTAGCCTACGCCGTCGGTACATCGCAGACTATGCTCGCCGCAATTTTCAATACACCTTTAAAGTGGGTCGTTATGTTTGCACCACTGGGTGTAGTGTTCTTTTTTGGGGCTAAAATTAACTCCATGAAATATGAAACTGCGCAATTAGTTTTTTGGGTTTTTGCAGGGTTGGTTGGGTTATCGATCTCATATATATTTGCAGTTTACACCGGGGTTTCAATTGCTTCAACTTTCTTTACAACGGCGATCGCATTTGCATCACTTAGCCTTTATGGTTACACCACGAAAAGAGACCTAAGTGGTATGGGAAGCTTCTTATTTATGGGTTTAATTGGCCTGTTGGTGGCATCAGTCATAAACATTTTTGTAGCAAGCTCTGCAATGCACTTTGCAATTTCTATTATTGGAGTGCTAATATTTGCTGGTCTTA
>Ga0209223_10002822_pt1 | contig 16994 bp, 13 predicted proteins | sample COG_06_FD_184750 | JGI IMG/M metagenome (GOLD analysis project Ga0209223, IMG submission 184750) | Pelagic Microbial community sample from North Sea - COGITO 998_met_06 (SPAdes) (version 2) | ecosystem: Environmental > Aquatic > Marine > Neritic zone/Coastal water | place: Helgoland, sampling...
GCTTTACTGGCTAACGCCACTAATGGAAATGGTGCGCCATATAATTATAACTGGTCTCAGGGTATAGCAAGTACAGCGGGAACTCAAAATGTAAGCCCTACGATAAGTACTATTTACGATGTCTACGCTCTTGATGTGCTTGGGTGCAGCTCGGATACCTTAAGTGTCACGGTCAGTTTGTTTCCTCCAATATTGACAACTGCGAATCCGGATATAACTGTTTGTCCAGGAGATTTAGGTTTGATTGGAGTCCAAGCAAACGGAGGAATTGGCGGTACCTATTTCTATGAATGGGCAGATGCTTTTGGAAATGTTGTAGGAAATGGTAGCAATATTAGTGTGTTAAGTACTTCTAGTCCTCAGGTGTTTTATGTAACTGTTACAGATAATTGTGAGACTCCAGCCACTACAGATGAGGTTGAGGTTACATGGTATGATGAGCCAGTAGTATTGTTTGAAGCAACTGCTGTTGATGGATGTTATCCCGTAGCTACGACTTTTAATAATACAACCAACCAAGCAATGATAAGTTCTTGTTTTTGGGATTTTGGAGATGGAAATACATCTTCAATATGTGGGACAGTTTCTAATACCTATTCAATTCCTGGTAGTTATACTGTTAATCTAATTGTTACCAGTCCTGATGGTTGTGTTTCAAATACAACTGCTACGAATATGATTACAGTATATGATTATCCAAACTCTTATTTCTTGTCGGATCCAAATCCAACAGATGTATTAAATCCAATGGTTAATTTTACGGATTCATCATCAAGTGATGTTGTAAGTTGGTATTGGTCTTTTGGTGAAAATGGAGAATTAGGAACTTCTGCAGAGACGGATCCTAGTTTGGTTTTTCCAGATGCTGAGCCTGGAACTTATCCGGTTGAGTTGATTACAGTAAATGTAAATGGTTGTTCGGATACGAGCATGTTATATGTTGTCGTAAACGGAGTTTATAATTTTTATGTGCCAAGCGCTTTTACTCCAGATGGAGATGGAATCAATGACTATTTCTTCCCTCTCGGGGAGAGTGTTTCTGACCAAGGGTATGAACTTAGGATATTTAATAGATGGGGTGATGTTGTTTTCTTTTCAGAAGAGATGTCTGTAAAGTGGGATGGCACCTATCAATCTGGACCTGCTGAATTAGGCGTTTATGTTTGGATCGTTAAAACGATAGATGGTATTACAGGAGAGTTTAGAGAATATACAGGGCACGTCTCTCTAATAAGGTAAATACTTTATTTCATAATAATAACAAACTAATAGCTATCAAGTAAAACATGATTTTTATCTTTGCTCCTTATGGGATATAAAAATGACTTGATTTTAAGAGCAGCAAGAGGAGAGAAGGTTGAAAGAACGCCGGTCTGGCTAATGCGACAAGCAGGCAGGATTTTGCCTGAATACAGAGCAATTCGACAAAGTTTGAGTGGGTTCAAAGAATTGGTAGAAACGCCAGAACTAGCCGCGGAAGTTACAATTCAGCCAGTAGATATTTTAGGAGTGGATGCCGCAATTATTTTTTCAGATATTCTAGTTGTACCTGAAGCAATGGGTCTGGAATATCAAATGATTGAAAATAAAGGTCCTTATTTTGAAAAAACAATTCAGACTTTATCAGATTTAGACAAAATTAATGTTCCAGATGTTGATGATACGTTGCATTATGTATTGGAGGCGATAAAAGTCACGAAAAAGGAATTAAATAATCGGGTTCCGCTTATCGGTTTTGCTGGAGCGCCATGGACAATCTTTTCCTACATGATTGAAGGGCAAGGTTCCAAAACTTTCAGCAAAGCAAAAAAGATGCTTTATACGGATAAGCAGCTGTCACATCAATTGCTAGAAAAGATTACGCAAACAACAATTAAGTATTTAAAGGCACAGATTAAAGCCGGGGCAGATATTGTTCAAATTTTTGATTCTTGGGCTGGTATACTGAGCCACGAGCAGTATTTGGAGTTTGGAATGAAATATGTAAGTATGATTTGTAATGCGATAAATGAAGTGCCAGTGACTGTTTTTGCTAAAGGAGCATATTTCGCAAGAAAAGAAATGGGTGAGCTGAATTGTAATACAATAGGATTGGATTGGAATATGGATATTCAGAAGAGTAGAGAGTTGATTGGAAAAGAGAAAACCTTGCAAGGTAATTTGGATCCTTGCATGCTTTATTCTGATTTTGATACAATTAAGTTGGAAACAAGTAAAATGCTTAGTAGTTTTGGTCCAAATCGTCATATTGCAAATTTAGGGCACGGAGTTTATCCAGATATGCATCCTGATAAAGTAAGATGCTTTGTTGATACAGTAAAAGAATTTAAAAGCTAAAAAGATGAAAAAGTTCGTATTTTTTGGAATGCTTGGTATGTTTGCAATTAATACAGTTGCTCAAGATGATAATAATTTGGTAACAAACCCAAGTTTTGAAAGTACGGGTAAGGGGAAGTTGAAAAAGTTGAAACAAATTACTGTGGCAGAAAATTGGGAATCACCAACAGGATTAAATGCTGATTTATTTGATAAAACCAGACCGCAACCCTGTTCAGCACCAAACAATAGTTTTGGCAAAGAATTTCCTATGGATGGAAATAGATATGCTGGAATAGTTGCTTACAGTTATAATAATAAAGAGCCTCGTACTTATATTCAAACTCAATTATTAGGTTCTCTTACAAAAGATGTTGAGTATTGCGTTAAATACTATGTGAGTTTATCTGATCTGTCTAAATATGCAGTAAATAATGTTGGTGCTTACCTTGGCAAGAATCCTTTGGAGGAAGAGTCAAAAACCGATATTATTTTCGAAAAAGAGAAAGATTTTAATCAAGTTGTATTGATTCCTGGAAATAAAGTTATAAATGCTCGCTACAACTGGGAACCTGTTTGTGGAGTTTATAAGGCGTCTGGAAAAGAAAAGTTTCTAGTTGTTGGGAATTTCCATAACAACAAGGATACTAAATTTGAAAAGTTAAAAAAATTAAAAAACTTTCAAGGGACTCAAATACCTAAAGCATATTATTACATTGACCAGGTTGAAGTTTTTATTATTGAGGATATGGCAGATTGCGACTGTTCAAATAAAATGAAAGCTAAAGTCTTGGAATCAATGGTTTATCATAAAGATTTTATTTCTGAGGATGGCTATACGGTGGAAGAACAAATAAAATTGACAACCGTTTATTTTGATATTTTAAGTGTTAGGATTGAACGTTTGATGATTAAGGATTTAGATAATTTGGGGGCTATAATGAATGGAGATCCAGAATTTAAATTAGAGCTTACTGGACGTACAGATCAAGAAGAATTGGATGCTCAAAAAGCTGATCCAGAAAATAAAGACATAAAAAGATTAGGGGACAAAAGAGCAGAAAAAGTAAAAGCTTATTTAGTAGGAAAAGGTGTGGATGAAAGTAGAATTATAATTAAATCTGTAGATGAAGGAGCTTCAAATTCAAAAGGAGTTACGAAACTTGATAAAGCTAAAAATAGAAGGGTTGAAGTCGAGTTAGTAAAATAAGAATTCAAATATTTTAATTTAAAACCGTCCAGACTTCTAGGCGGTTTTTTTTATGAATAAAAGTTATATCTTCATCCAATATTAAAAGTAAAAAGTGTCATTTAAAAAAGGAGATAAAAAAGTAATTAAAGCTTGGGTCATGTATGATTGGGCTAATTCGGTTTACCCTTTGGTGATAACTACGGCGATTTTTCCTCTATTTTATAAAGGTAAGGTTGGGAGTGATGCGTTTGTGTTTGGTCGTCAATTTGACAGTGTAGAAATATACTCTTACGCTATAGCTGTGTCATTACTAATCGTAAGTGTTTTATCTCCTATATTATCTGGTATAGCAGATTTTTCTGGGAGTAAGAAAGTATTTATGCGGCTTTTTAACTATGTGGGTGCTGGAGCTTGTTTTAGCTTGTTTTTTTGGGATTATTATCCTGTTGAGGTTGGGCTGATGTTATGTATGATGGCTAATATAGGTTTTTGGGGAAGTTTGGTTTTTTATAATGCTTATTTACCAGAAATTGCTGAGCCTAAAGATCATGATAGGATTAGTGCAAATGGCTTTTCTATGGGGTATTTTGGTAGTGCAATACTATTAGTAATGTGCTTAGTTTTGGTGATGGGGTTTAGTGTGCCGCCAGAATACAGTTTTTTATTAGTAGGCACTTGGTGGGTTGGTTTTGCCCAATTAACGTATAGTAAACTGCCTGGAAATATGTATCAGAAAGATTTTGCCGGTACGAAAAGAGAATTACTTTCAAGAGGGTTTAAAGAGCTAAAAGAAGTTTGGAAAGAGTTTTCTAAGATAAAAAGATTAAAAAGATATTTACTTTCTTTTTTTGTTTTTAGTATGGCTGTTCAAACTATAATGACAATGTCTCAATTTTTTGGTACAGAAGCGGTTAAATGGTCTCATGGGTTGGGTATTGATTTTAAGAATTTGGAAGAGCAGGCGCAGGTGAAGATATTGAATAGTGTTGATATTGCGAAAAACTATAAAGTGAACAATGGCTTTGATTTGTCCGAAGCCAATTTAAATGACTACACTAGAATAACGAATGCACACCCTGCTTCACAAACTAAAATGCAGACGGATATGATACTTTGTATTTTGTTAATTCAATTAATAGCTATTCCTGGAGCAATGTTGTTTGCGTTTCTGTCGTCAATATGGGGAAACATAAGGGTGCTGGTGATAACTTTGGTGATTTGGATTTTGATGTGCATCTCTGCTTATTTAGTTGAGCTACCTATTCATTTTTATATTTTAGCTAGCGTTGTTGGTTTTGTAATGGGAGGTGTTCAGTCTTTGTCGCGTTCTACCTATTCGAAATTTTTACCTGATACAAAAGATCATGCGTCCTATTTTAGTTTTTACGATGTTTTGGAAAAAATCGGAATGACTATTGGAATTGTAAGTTTCGGTTTTTTAACAGGAGCATTCAATATTAGGTATTCTATTATGGCGTTAACTGTGTTTTTTGTGATTGGTTTAATATTATTACTTTTTGTTCCTAAAGAAGAAAAGTCACGAGAAGTATAGTGCCAATTATTCTATTGCTTAAATTTGTCCAAAATTTTATTACATGACATACGATATTGCTATAATTGGCGGAGGAATTATTGGAGCGGCTACATTTTATCAGATTCAAAAAGCTTATCCTGATTTAAAAATCCTTTTAATTGAAAAAGAAAAAGGATTAGCAAATCATCAAACTGGAAATAATTCAGGAGTAATTCATTCTGGCTTATATTATAAGCCGGGTTCTTCCAAGGCAAAATATTGTGTGGAAGGACGGCATGAATTAGTAGCGTTTGCAAAAGAGCATGGAGTTGATCATGATGTTTGCGGGAAGGTTGTTGTTGCAACTAGCGAAAAAGATTTGCCGTTTATGGATCAAATTTTTGAAAATGGAATAGCGAATAATACGGAAGGCATTAAGAAGATTACAGGAGAGGAAATAAAAGACTACGAACCTGATGTTGTAGGAATTGCCGGGATTTGGGTTCCTTGTACAGGGATTATAGATTATCGACAAGCTACTGAGAAAATGGTTGAGGTTTCATTAAGGTTGCAGCCAAAAAGTAAAATGCTTTTAGGTACTGAGGCAAAAGGGTTTCGCCATGAAGAAGAACAAACTTTAATTGAGACTACAAAAGGTGATTTCGCTGCGAAAAAGCTTGTTTTTTGTGGTGGCCTACAAGCAGATAGATTGGCTAAAAAGGATGGGGTGAAAATTAAAGAAAAAGTAGTCGGATTTAGAGGTGATTATTATGAATTAACTGAGCAAGCTAAACACAAAGTAAAGAACCTAATTTATCCAGTTCCTAATCCGGAATTTCCTTTTTTGGGAGTTCATTTTACGCGTATGACAAATGGTGAGATTGAATGTGGGCCAAATGCTGTTTTTACTTTTAAACGAGAAGGGTATGGCAAAACAGATTTTAGTTTTCGCGATACTGTAAGTGCTCTTTCTTATGGAGGTACATGGAAGTTATTTCTTAAGAATATCAGTTTTGGTATCAATGAATATAGAAGGGCATTTTCAAAAAAGCTGTTCCTTAAAACGTTGCAAGGGTTAATACCGTCATTGACAATGGAAGATATAAAGCCAGGTCGAGCCGGAGTAAGGGCTTTGTTGTTAGGTACTGATGGCGACACAAGAGATGATTTTAGAATAGAATATGGGGTAAATAGTATTCATGTTTTAAATGCCCCTTCTCCTGCTGCAACAGCTTCATTGGCTATTGGGAATGAAATCAAAGAAATGTCAGTAAAACATTTTGGGTTAAAGTAATTTTATCCGCTGCTTCCGGTAGACTCCGAGTTAGAAAATGCTTAAAATTCCCTAAGCGCCTGATAGATTGAATTTGTATTTGTCAAAAAAGGTGTCCCAGTCCCATAGGAAATTTTCCATAACGTTGTCCATTCGTTTTAAAAGAATAGGGCTTGGAGCATTAAGTTGAGAAAAATAGGCGTCTTGATATTGGCCTAGGTTGTATTTAAAGAAAACAGCTTTACTCATTCCGTACAATGTGTTTCTGGACGGATGATTTACTCTGTGAATGAAAGAGCTGTATTCGTCAACTATCGCTTTCATGTCTGTGTAAGACAAGCCGTATACAATGCCAAATTTTTCAGTAATCTTCCCTTTTAAAACGATTTCTTCGGTCGCAGATAGGTGTCTAGAAAGATATTTTAAATTTCCTGCTAATACAATCATTAAAAACTTGTCGCTATCTGTGGTTGAGATTGATGGAGTTTTGATGAACTCACCATCAGACTTGATGTTGTCAACTATGTCAGGGAAGCTGCTTTCAACAACTTGAATTAAGCTGTTTACGAAGATATTCGCCGCTTTATCTTCTGTAAGTTTCTTTTTTCCAAATAATGTAGCTAACATAATATTGTTCCTTATGTGATTACATACAAAACTAACGGTTGATGTTTGTGGTTTGCATCAGTCATGAAGTATGTTCTTAACAAAGTTTTCAACGTGCTGTGAAATATTTGCACTTTAGATAAAATGTTTAGTTGCTTTATTCGTCATAAAAAAAACAGGAATAATCGTGGGTTAAGGGGAATAATGAATAACTTTGCCGACTAAATTTTTCGATAGGAATGGATAAGAATACAATTATTGGATTACTGCTAATAGCAGGAATACTTTTTACTTTTACTCTGGTAACAGAGCCAGAGCCAGTGAATGAAGAGACCAGTACAGAAACTTTAGTGAAGGATGGTTTAGATTATGATGCGACTTTAGCTGATTCTGCGGATGTAGTGTTCAATGATGTTGCTACATTAATTAATACAGACTCTGTTCCTGAGACTATTAAACAGAATCCTGCAATGCTCAAGGAATATATGGATTCTCTTGAAATGGTTGAGAAAATAGCGGCTCAACAAGAGAATTTTGGAATTTTCACTCCCGGAGTGGTAGGTGAAAATCAGTATTCTACTTTAGAAAATGATAAAATAATTGTTCGTTTTTCAAATAAGGGAGGTAGAATTGTTGATGTTAAATTGAAAGAGTATCAATCTTGGAAAGATTATAATGCTGGAGGAACTGATATTATCCCCATGCAGTTGTTCGAAGAAGAAACTTCAACGCAGTCATTAAGGTTAGTTCACAATAATGCTGCGGTAGAAACAGGTGATTTGTATTTCGAAAAACAAAAAAGCAGTAGTAATAAGTTAGTGTTTAGAACGAAAACGAGTGATCCAAGTAAATACGTTGAGTATACATATACAATATCCGAAAATAAATACGATGTTGCTTATTCGGTAGCTTTTATTGGTCTAGATGCAGATGTAGCTATGGGAGATGTTAGTCTTACTTGGCAAATGAATGGTTTCTGTACGGAGAAATTAGCAAGCGACGAGAGAATGATAACAACGATAATGTATCGTCGTTTTAATGAAGGAAGAGATTACCTTTCTGAAAGTGCGGATGATGAGTTGCTAGCGGAAGATTGGGAAGGCAATATGAATTGGGTAGCCTTTAAGCATAAGTTTTTCTCTTCAGTATTAATGAGTGATGATGGTTTTAAATCGGGTCATCTAGTGAAAAAAGTGCTAGAGGGAGAGGTATATACTGATGATTATTATGCTAATCTTACTCTTCCAGCTCAATCAGTATCTAACTACACATTCTATTTTGGTCCTAATCAACAAGAGTATTTGGAAGCGTATGATAATGATATGGAAAGCATCGTTAATCTTGGGTGGGGCATCTTTAGATGGGTGAATCAAATCATGATACAGCCAATGTTTAACTTGTTGCGGGGAACAGGCTTAGGTATTGGGTTAATTATTTTATTGGTTACGTTATTTGTTAAAATAATCATTACGCCACTTACTTATAAAAATTATAAGTCTTCTGCGAAAATGCGTGTTCTAAAGCCTGAAATTGACAAGATTAATGAAAAGTATGTAGATAAGAAAGATCCAATGAAGAAACAGCAGGAGACCATGGCGCTCTATAAAGCTACTGGTGTAAATCCTATGGCTGGTTGTCTGCCGATGATAATCCAGATGCCTATTTTACTGGCTGTGTTCCGATTCTTTCCTTCAAGTATTCACTTGCGACATGAACCTTTCCTATGGGCAGATGACTTATCATCTTTTGATTCCGTTTGGGATTTTGGTTTTGATATCCCTATGTACGGCGATCACATGAGTTTGTTTGCAATTTTAATGGCTATATCTACATTGTTTTACACATTGATGAATAGTAGTCAAATGAATACCAGTCAACCGGGGATGCCAAATATGAAAATCATCATGTATTTTTTTCCGATAATGATGTTGTTCTTCTTTAATAGTTATTCCGCAGGCTTGAGTTATTATTATTTGTGTGGTAACTTAATGAACATGGGGATAATGTGGGCAATAAAGAAATATATGATTGATGAAGATAAAATACTATTGCAATTGGCAGAGAATAAAAAGAAGCCGAAGAAACAATCTGCTTTTCAAAAACGATTAGAGGATATGTCTAAAAAGCAACAACAAGGGAAAAAGAAAAAATAAAAAAAGGCTCACTTAAGTGAGCCTTTTTTTTGTCAAAACTGTCTAATCTGAAATAGTAATACACTCAATAAAGTAGTTATGAAAAATAGAATCTTATTTATTACAATAATATTTTTATTTATTATTGGTTGTAAGTCCAAATCGGATGTTACCACGACTGAGATAAATTCGTTAGGTAATATTGATGTTGACCATAAAGATGTGAATAGTCCATTTAGAGTAGAGCATGGATTAGAATTAAATGATACATTGTTTGCTAGTATTGAGAAGGGTGTTTGTTTTGGTAATTGCTTGGCATATGAAATGCATATTTACTGTGAAGGGTTTGTTGCATTAACAGTGCTAAGAGGAAGCAAGATGAATGGGTCATTTAGGTCTCGTATTGCTCCTGATCAAATGAATTTACTATTAACAAAAGCCAAAGAAATCAAATTTGGAGATATGAAGTCGGTTTATGATAATACATCCGTTACAGATTTGCCAATGGTAAAAACATCGATAGTGCTAAATGGGAAACACAAAAAAGTTCAAAGAAGATATGAATATCCAAGGGAGATTTTGGAGCTTGAAAAAATGTTCGATAGCTTGCTGGATTTACTGGAATGGGAAAAAACAAAAGGAGTGATGCTTAATTATTAGGACTAATCGCCTTCTATGTTCTACTGTCTTTAAGGGTAGTTTACCGGTAAGAGTAGTAATGTTAAGCGTGTAAAAAATTAATCGTTGTTTCATATTTTAAAAACAAAGTAGATATATTTAATAGGCAATGTTTGTGTAATAGAAATATATTGCCGTTATTTGCGCTCCCAAAACAGACTACTAAAGAATAAAAAAATATAGAATCATGGCTAGAGCTTGTCAGATAACAGGAAAGAAGGTAATGTCAGGAAACAATGTTTCTCACTCATTAAGAAGAACTAAAAGAAAGTTTTATCCAAATCTTATTACGAAGAAATTTTTCATTCCAGAAGAGGATAAGTGGATTACATTAAAAATAGCAACTTCTACATTAAGAACTATCAACAAAAAAGGTATTTCTGCTGTGCTTAAAGAAGCAAAGGCGAATGGAATGATGTAAAATTATATTGTATTTGATAAAATACCTTGTTACTGTTGTGACAAGGTATTTTTGTTTATGGCTATGGGTAAAATAATTTTCACTTTTTTGTTACTTGTTTCATTTTTATTGAATGCGCAAGAAATTAAAGTTTTTCAGGAAATTGTACAGGAGAATTACGGTGTGTATGATACGGATATTCTTACACCTAAGTTTCATGCAGAAAGAAGACAGGCATTGAGAACGTTAATGCCGGAAAATTCAGCATCTGTGTTTTTTGCTAATCCTATTCGTAATCGTTCAAATGATGTCGATTTTGAATATCACCAAGATCCTAATTTTTATTACCTCACTGGAATCTCTGAGCCACATGCTGTTGTGTTCGTTTTTAAGTCACCAGTAACCATTAATGGCGAGAAAGTAAGTGAATTGGTTTTTGTGCAAAAGAGAGATGTTGATGCTGAAGTTTGGACAGGTGAACGTTTGGGGATAGAAGGAAGTGAAACGTTATTTGAGATTGAAAAAGCTTATGAAAATACAGCTTTTAAACAACTCGATTTAGATTTTAAGCAATTTAATTCTATTCATTATATAAAGCCTCAGAGTGATGTGCGGGATAATACATATAGTCAATCTGACTTACATGGTTTGTTGTTGCAGTTTGATAGCTTTATTGAAAATGTAGCTAAAAACAAAATTAAAAATACAGAAATTCATCAATGGGTGTCTGAATTGCGAGAGAATAAAAAAGAAGAGGAGTTAGTATTAATGAAACGAGCTATAGAAATTACTTGCACTGCACAGAAGGAGCTAATGCGCGCCCTTAAGCCTGGAATGAAAGAGTACCAAAGTGAGGCGATAATTGAATTTATATTCAAGAAAAATGGAGCTGAATATCCTGGTTTTCCTTCTATTTTGGGCAGCGGGGAAAACACATGCGTATTGCATTATGTCTCCAATCGTAAATTAATGACAGGGAATAATCTTTTGGTAAGTGATGTTGGAGCAGAGTATCATGGTTACACTGCGGATGTAACCCGAACTTTGCCTGTTGACGGTAAGTATTCTGAAGAAGAAAAGGTTATTTATAATATAGTATTGGAGGCTCAGCAAGCTGGAATAGATGCTTGCATGCAAGGTAATAGCTTTTGGGCTCCAAATGTTGCGGCTACTACTGTCCTTTCTCAAAAAATGCAAGGGTTAGGGATTATTAAATCCCCGGTTGAGCTACGCAAGTATTTTATGCACGGAACATCACATTATTTAGGGTTAGATGTCCACGACGTTGGAATGTATGGTGATCTTGAGTCAAATCAAGTAATTACTGTCGAGCCAGGAATATATATTAAAGCAGGTTCCCCATGCGATGAGAAGTGGTGGAATATTGGCGTAAGAATAGAGGATGATATACTAATTACAGATAAAGAACCTATTGTGCTTTCCGATTGTGTGCCAAGAACCATAGCCGAAATTGAAGCTTTAATGGAAGAAGAAAGTTATTTGGACAAATAGATCGTTAAATGAGCCAACTTTTTATTAATATTATAGTCTTGTCTGTATAAAGAAACATTATGAAAACATTATTACTCTTTTTATCATTAATAGGTTTTGCTTGGTCAACTTCCGCGCAAGTTGCGTCGAGTTGTCAAGCTGCATATACTGATACGCTAAAATATGTTGATCAAGTGAAAACATCTAGTTGGACCGCAATACCTACAAATGTCACTAATGATGGAGGCATCTATGGATATGCTGGTTTTGGACAAAGGTTTGAAGCTCCGGATTCTGTAAAGGTTTTAGGGTTCAGTTTTAGAGGATTTGTTTTTTCAGGAGCATCAGATACTGTTGTTTGTCGCCTTTATGAAGCCAATGGTTCTGGGTTACCTGGGGTTCAAATTGATTCAGTAATTCATACAGTGCCTTTGGTGTCTGGTTTTACTGGTCCTTTGGATTCAGATGTCATTAAGAATACGGTAATGTTTGGAAATGGGTATGTTTTGGAGGGTGATTATATTGTTACGGTAGAGAATTTTGCTAGCTCAGAAATGTACCTTGTGCGAAATGCAGATGGTGATGGAGTAGGTGAAGATTTATGTATGACTTATTATAGAGGATTGTCAGACCCTAGTTTTGATGGGTGGTACTCAACTTTTCCTTTTGGTTCTGGATGGAACTTTGACATGCCGTTTGAACCGATTGTTGAATATTCATTTGATTCAGAATTAACAATTTCAGCAGATTCTATTTGTGGTTCTGATACATTAATTGTGTTCGATACAATTGTTTCCTTCGATGATTCTATATTGTACAATAAAATGTACAACCCAAATTATGCTACTTACACAGGGTATAGTACATCTGTGAATTATGATTATGGTGATGGAATGTCTGATGAAGCAGGAATGCACGTTTTTAGTGGGAGTGGGAACTTCGTTGTTTCAGCTTCAGATACAATTCTTGCTTCAGGTTGGACAAATAATAGTTTTGTATCAACTTGTAGTGATGTTGTTTTTGTTGAGCCTGGTGCTTCTTTTGGTGCTGATACAGCCGTTTGTATGCAAAGTACTATGGTTCTTTCACCGGGTAGTTTTGATTCGTATTCATGGAATACTGGTCAGTTCACAGATTCAATCATAGTTGGCCCCATTTTGAATCCTGGTGTCATTTTATATGTTGTTGATGTAACATCGGCTTCATGTAATTCAACGGCATCTATTACGATAACATTTGACAATTGCATAGGGATAGAAGAAATGAAGAATCATAAATTAAATGTATATCCTAACCCAGCAAATGATAATTTCACTATTAATACTGATTTTACACAGAACTATGCATTAAAAATTTACGATAATCAAGGTAAAATCGTAATTGTTCAGGAAATGATTGGAACAGTTCAAAACATTGATGTTTCAGTACTTGAAAAAGGTGTATATATCCTTACAATTTCAGACGGAAATCAGATTGTACGTAAAAAGCTGCAAATATTAAGATAAGTTGTTGTCAGAATAAAAATAATAATTATCTTTGCAGCCCGAGTAAAATTAGAGCAAAATGGCTAAGAAAGGAAATAGAATACAAGTAATACTAGAATGTACCGAGCATAAAGAGTCTGGAGTGGCTGGAACATCAAGGTATATTACAACGAAGAATAGAAAGAATACTCCTGACAGAATTGAGTTGAAAAAATTCAACCCAATTTTGAAGAAGTACACAGTTCATAAAGAGATTAAATAATTAAGCGATGGCAAAGAAGCAAGTAGCATCACTGCAAAAAGGTGGAGGAAAGCAACATTCAAAAGTTGTAAAGATGGTAAGGTCTCCTAAGACAGGGTCTTATTCATTCAAAGAAGAAATTGTCCACAATAACAAAGTACAAGATTGGTTCGCTAAGAGCTAAATTGCTTTATTGTTATTGAATGATATTTAAGCTTCTTCCGTAATTCGGGAGAAGCTTTTGTTCGTTTTTAGAGAATGAGTTAATCTTTAAAGAAGCAACTATGGGTTGGAAAAGTTTTTTTACACGCGAAAAAAAAGAAGATTTAGACAAAGGCCTTGAAAAAACGCAGAAAAGTTTTTTATCGAAGTTGGCCTCATCTGTAGCTGGAAAGGCTAAAGTTGATGAGGAAGTTTTAGATAGTTTGGAGGAGATTTTGGTTTCTTCTGATGTAAGTGTTGAGACAACGTTGAAAATCATTGATAAAATTGAAGAACGTGTTTCTCGCGACAAATATGTGAGTACTTCGGAACTAAATGGAATTCTCAAAGAGGAGATCGCTAATTTATTAAGTGAAAGTAATATCGGTGAATCCACAGATTTCGAAATTCCTAAAATTGATAACAACCCATATGTTATCATGATTGTTGGCGTTAACGGAGTTGGTAAAACCACAACAATTGGGAAACTAGCTTATCAATTAAAAAAGAAAGGCTTAAAAGTGGTTCTTGGTGCTTCCGATACTTTTAGAGCTGCAGCAGTGGATCAACTAAAAATTTGGGCAAAACGAGTAGATGTGCCAATTATAGAACAGGGTATGGGAGCTGATCCCGCTTCTGTTGCTTTTGATACTTTAGAAAGTGCTAAAGCACAAGGAGCCGATGTGGTGTTAATTGATACTGCTGGACGTTTGCATAATAAAATTAACTTGATGAATGAGTTAACCAAAATCAAGCGGGTTATGGATAAAATAATTCCAGGTGCTCCGCATGATGTTATGTTAGTTTTGGATGGTTCTACCGGTCAAAATGCAATTGAACAAGCAAAACAATTTACCGCTGCAACTGAAGTTACTTCTTTAGCGATGACAAAGTTAGATGGGACTGCAAAAGGTGGTGTTTTAATTGGGATTACAGATCAATTTAAAATACCGGTAAGATATATCGGTGTTGGAGAAGGGCTGGAGCATTTACAAGTATTTAATAAGCACGAATTTGTTGATTCCTTATTCAAGGGGTCTGATATGGAATAGATCATGAAAACGAAGACACTAAAAAAAAATAAAGTTAACGTAGTTACTTTGGGTTGTTCTAAGAACATTTTCGATTCGGAATTGTTGATGGCGCAGTTAAAAGCAAACAAGTTTGAAGTTGAACATGAAGCTCAGCAAGATGATTCCGAAATTGTAATTATTAATACATGCGGTTTTATTGATACGGCTAAGGAGGAGTCAATAAATACGATTGTGCGTTATGTTGAAGCTAAAAAGGAAGGTCAGGTAGATAAAGTTTATGTTACCGGTTGTCTATCTCAAAGATATAAAGGGGATTTGGAAAAGGAAATTCCAGAAGTTGATGCTTATTTTGGGACAAAAGATTTACCAAAATTGTTGAAGACTTTAAAAGCTGATTATAAACATGAATTGGTTGGCGAAAGACTGTTAACGACACCAACGCATTACGCTTATTTTAAAATAGCTGAAGGATGCGATAGACCTTGTTCATTCTGTGCTATTCCAATAATGAGAGGTAAGCATAGGTCTACACCAATTGAACAATTAGTAGAACACGCAAAATCTTTAGCAGCCAAAGGAGTGAAAGAGTTGATGCTTATTGCTCAAGATTTAACTTATTATGGATTAGATATATACAAAAAGCGGAACCTTGCAGAACTATTAGAGAAATTAGTTACGGTAGAAGGTATTGAATGGATCCGACTGCATTATGCTTATCCAGCTGGTTTTCCAATGGATGTGTTGGATGTAATGGCGAAATATGATAAGGTTTGTAATTATTTAGATATGCCACTTCAACATGGTTCAACTAATATGCTCAAAGCGATGCGAAGAGGTATTACAAAAGAAAAAACCGTTGAATTAGTAAGACAAATTCGCGCGAAAGTTCCAAACATAGCTATTCGGACAACACTTATTGCAGGGTATCCCGGTGAGACAGAGGAAGATTTTCAGGAAATGTACGATTGGGTAGAAGAAATGAAGTTCGACCGATTAGGTGTTTTTCCTTATTCTCACGAAGAAAACACCCATGCTTATAATTCAGAAGACGATGTCACAGAGGAGTTAAAGCAAGAAAGAGCTGAGCAAATTATGGAGTTGCAATCCGGTATTTCATATGAATTGAATCAAGAGAAAATAGGTCAAACTTTCAAAGTTTTATTTGATAAGGTAGAAGGTGATTATTTCATTGGCCGAACTGAATTTGACTCTCCGGATGTGGATAACGAGGTGCTTGTCAAAAAAGCAAATACTTATATTCGATTAGGCGACTTTTCTGACGTAAAAATCACATCCATAGATCATTATGATTTGTATGGGGAAGTGGTTGAGTCTTAGTAAAAGTTGACTTGTGTTTAAACTCCTCTTTTTATTATTTCCGGTTTTTCTAAGTTATTCTACTTGTAGTCAGTCTTACACTTCTTATTTTACGGGTAATTCTACAGATACGGTAACTTCTCCTTTTGGAGGTGTTTGTATAATGGGAGGTGCTACCGAACACGACGAAGCCATGAAATGGTTTTTGGAGCAAGCAAATGGAGGGGATATATTGGTTCTAAGAACTAGTGGTTCGAATGGATACAACAACTATTTGTATTCTCAATTAGGAATTGGAGTTAATTCGGTAGAGACAATTGTATTTAATAACACTACAGCGAGCAATGATCCATATGTACTTCAACAAATTCAAAATGCTGAAGCCATCTGGTTTGCTGGTGGTGATCAATGGAATTATGTTTCCTATTGGAGAAATACACCTGTAGATAGCCTAATTAACTTGGCGCTGGTAGACAAGAAAATTGTTATTGGCGGGACAAGTGCTGGAATGGCAATTCAAGGCGGGTATTACTTTTCTGCTGAAAACGGAACTGTTACATCCGCGACTGCTCTCAATAATCCATATGATTTTGATGTCACAGTAGATTCTACTAAATTTTTGGTTAATGATTATTTAGGTGACGTTATAACAGATACCCATTATGATAATCCAGATAGAAAAGGAAGGCATATTACCTTCTTAGCAAGGATTTTCATGGATTATGGTGTTCAAGCAAAAGGAATCGCATGTCAAGAGTATACAGCAGTCTGCATAGATACCAATGGATTGGCAAAAGTTTATGGTGAATACCCAGCGTATGATGAAACCGTTTATTTCTTGCAAACAAATTGTGAAATACTTGATATTACACCAGAGGAGTGTTCACCGAATAATCCATTAGATTGGAATAAAGGAGGTGAAGCGGTAAAAGTTTATGTGGTAAAAGGAACAATGACAGGTATTAACACATTTGATTTGTCAGATTGGCAAACCGGAAGTGGAGGAGTTTGGGAAAATTGGTACGTAGATAATGGAGTATTGGTTGAAGAGTTAGGTTCACAAATTAATTGTTCCCCGGTTGGTGTTGTCCAAAATAAATTTGAAAATGATATCAG
>Ga0209223_10002843_pt1 | contig 16910 bp, 13 predicted proteins | sample COG_06_FD_184750 | JGI IMG/M metagenome (GOLD analysis project Ga0209223, IMG submission 184750) | Pelagic Microbial community sample from North Sea - COGITO 998_met_06 (SPAdes) (version 2) | ecosystem: Environmental > Aquatic > Marine > Neritic zone/Coastal water | place: Helgoland, sampling...
GCTGAAAGATTCCACGAAAATCTTAAGCCATAGTAGCTCCTGGTCAGCTCTTTGTAAATTTACTGATCCGGCCGCCAGTGTTCAGCTGATTGTGAATGCACTGACTGCAGCTGGTCTGAAAGATGCCACGAAAATCTTAAGCCATAGTAGCTCCTGGTCAGCTCTTTGTAAATTTGCTGATCCGGCCGCCGGTGTTCAGCTGATTGTGAATGCACTGACTGCAGCAGGTCTGAAAGATGCCACGAAAATCTTAAGCCATGGTAGCCCCTGGTCAGCTCTGGGTAAATTTACTGATCCGGCCGCCGGTGTTCAGCTGATTATGAATGCATTGAATGCAGCAGGTCTGAAAGATGCCACGAAAATCTTAAGCATTGATAGTTCCTGGTCAGCTCTGGGTAAATTTACTGATCCGGCCGACGGTGTTCAACTGCTTGTGAATGCACTGACTGCAGCAGGTCTGAAAGATGCCACGAAAATCTTAAGCATTTGTAGTTCCTGGTCAGCTCTGGGTAAATTTACTGATCCGGTCGCCGGTGTTCAACTGATGATGAATGCACTGACTGCAGCAGGTCTGAAAGATGCCACGAAAATCTTAAGCAAAGGTAGCTCCTGGTCAGCGTTAGGAGCACAAGAAGATATGAATAATTTTATTACTCACACAGTTGCAACTGTCCCAGAAAAATGTTCGGCAGTATTCTCTATTACGGACTGCATATGGAGTCGTATGAAGGAGTTTCATCTGGAAAATCCTACTCTACAGTTCTGGCCAAGTAAATTGACGATGGTGAACACACTAGGGCTACCAGCTCAAGTTATGTCAACGGGTTATTTCTGGAAAACATCGGGGTTGTTGCAGAAAACGTATACAAAAACAATCCAAAGAGGTATCTGCGAAGATGTTATCACACGGACGTGTAAAAGTCTGACAATTGGAACTGAAGGTAACGGTAAGCGATTTAATGCTTTTGTCATCGCGATGGAAAATCTTTAGAAAATTAATAATATTCTAGATATTTAATAATGTAGACTAAAAAATGAAATATTTTATATATCAACTTCCAGAGGATTTAAAGAAATCGGCTCCCCAATATCCTCCAAGCTCCAATATCGCGGAGGAGTCGACGGGCATCTGTACTCGGCTGGAATGCGGTCTTTGTACGCAACGTTGTCTTGTCTGTACGATCGGATGTCGCCTTTCACACGTCCAGACAAGATGTCTTGAGACACATGATCACACACATGTTTTGACAACTTCATTTTTTTGCAGTATACGTCGACATCAGCTGTTGTTGCGAACACGAGACCTCTGGAATTTTGTTGGGTCTGCTTGTTTTGCGGAGATCTTGGTTTTCGTTTCTTCGTGGTCTTGATCTTTGTTGTCCATGCAATATTATCACCAAGCATAGTTCTCCAAAAAATATGGACGGAACTAGGAGAATTAATTGCACATGTATCCATCATTGTAGTTGTCTAGATGAGATTCACCCAAAGAGTAGAATTTACTAAAAAATAAACTTTTAAATGATTTGAAAAACAGGTGTCGTTTTATCACTCTAAATAAAACAAAAATGAACCAACAATTAAAAACGAGTCCGAAAGAGTCCACCCGGGTAGGGCTTCTGATTGTCGGCATCGGCGGCAACAACGGATCAACACTTGCGACCACGATGCTGTTACAACAACAACGTGGTATTGCACATGAAAGGTTATATGGTAGTGTCAGCCAGAGTGGTAGTGTCTCTGATGCATCTGGGAAGGTGCACAGTATTAAAGATGTGACAGAGCCGATCTTGAAGGATCTCTCTGAGTTTATAGCAGTAGGAGGGTGGGACGTACGTAGCGATGTCAGTACTCTCAACGATGCTGTGCACAACGCAGACGTCATACCTCTGAAAACCCAGGAAATATTGTCGAAAATTCCACAGATGTCTGACAAGACATCAGTAATGCCAGGTGTGTGGTTGGCTTCATCAACATTCATCGAAAAAGAAGTTCGAGAAGAGTGTGTCTTTGAGAATAACATGAAGGCATTTGAAAAGATTACTACTGACATTGATAATTTCGCAGAGACAAAAAATTTAACCAGCGTCGTGGTTGTGTACTCTGGATCGACTGAACGCAATATTGACCCATGTATCGTGGGTGTAAATGATACAGTTGAAAATTTTTTGAAGACATTGAATATGCCAGGCGATCAAAATATCAACTCAAGCCATCTGTACGCTTTTGCGGCTGCTTCTTCGAGAATAACATGCTGCTTTATCAATGGTGCAGCACAAAATACATGTGAGATAAAGGCTATTCGAGATAAGTTTTCAGAAGCTGGTCGACTGATGGTAGGTAATGATCTCGCGACCGGCCAAACGGTATACAAGAAAAGTGTCGGCGAATATCTACTCTCGAGGGGAGTTCCTATCATCTCAAATTACTCTTGTAACGCATTACATAACCATGACGGATTCACCATCGCGAACGTCGAGCAAAACGCCGTGAAATGTGCATCGAAATCTAACATGACCAAAAATTTCGAGAGAGCGACGCCTTCACTGTACAAAGGAAAAAATTCGGAACAAGACATATCGATAAAAGTGCAAATTGACCGGCTCCCTGGAGTTCATCCAGACAGAAAACGAGCGACCGATGAATTTATCGGCAAATTGACATATGAGAAATACTACGAGATGTATCTTGTATCGCTGTGCCCTGACACACAGCTAGCATTAGGTGTGATGATCGATCTAGTGTTATCGGTGGAGATGATGATGAGGCTAGAGACACAGTTAACTTGTGATCAAGCTTGTGCCTTGCTGTGTTTTTTCATTAAGAGCCCGGAAACCCGTTATCCCACATCAAGCTTTTTTTCCGATGAACGACATTTATTCACGTCTTTTCTTCTTCACCTATGTGACATTGAACCAGTACATATTGCTTACAAAAATATCCTATATAATTCTCCGAGATCGGCATTATAATAAATACATAAATTTATTTTATATATTGTATTGTTTGAAAGCGCTCACATTCATTCATCATCATCAGAGCTTGTATACTCATCATCAGTAATATCTACTGGCGTCACAGTAGTGACTTCGAAATTGTACATGCTCGTGAAGAGCTCCCCATAAGTAGCCTTACAGTGGTTGAAGATCTCGAAATCTGGCTTATTATCTCTGGTGATCTGTGCGCGTATGTTCTTTAGCTTATTGAAGAGTGACCACTCCTTTTCAATTATGCATTTTTGCCGTGGAGAGCTGTTGTCCATGAAAAACACCTCAATTGTGCCACCATACTTCCATGTGATAGAACGCTTGAACACTGTTATCTTACCGCCGCGCTTGAGCTTGTCGAGATGCCACAATAAATACAGATTCTGGAATTTCTATTTGTACGGTCAGCCAGAGGCGGATTTCCGTGTGTCGTATTACAATGTTACGTCTGGAATCTCTATTTGTACGGTCAAATAGGATTTCCATGTGTCGTATTACAGTGTTACGTCTGGAATCTCTATTTGTACGGTCAAATAGGATTTCCATGTGTTGTATTACAGTATTAAGTCTGGAATCTCTATTTGTACGGTAAAATAGGATTTCCATGTGTCGTATTACAGTATTAAGTCTGGAATCTCTATTTGTACGGTCAGCCATAGGCGGATTTCCATGTGTCGTATTACAGTGTTGTTATTGTGTCGTATTTCCATGTGTCGTATTGCTGGTGGTGTTCGTAACTTTGTATGCAAAGAAGTATCATGTGGTTTCACTGTTAATCGAGATACAAGCTCTGATGATGCATGGATGTGAGCGGTTTCAAACAGTTCAATATATAAAATGAATTTATTATTTACAATTTAATTGAAGTATAAACAGAGACCCCTCATGGAATTCCGCCTCTGGCTGACCGGAGATTCCAGACTTAGCTAGCACTGTAATACGACACACGGAAATCCGCCTCTGGCTGACCGTATAAATAGAAATTCCAGAATCAACACTGTAATATAACACATAGAATTCCGCCTCTGGCTGACCGTACAAATAGAGATTTCAGACTCAACACTGTAATACGACACCTATTTGACCGTACAAATAGATATTCCAGACGTAGCACTGTAATATGACACATGGAAATCCTATTTGACCGTACAAATAGAAATTACAGACTTAACACGTGTGGTGACAACTAGAAATACAATTGTGACTAGTAAGAATTTTGATATTCCTGGTGCAAATACGTTATATGCATTTATTTATTAAAAATAAAGAATCCGATAGTCATCGTGCTCCTCCGCTTATTGCTGCTCTCCAATCATACTCGCTGTCTGTGCTGTCCCCCTCCTCCGACTCGTCGTCTGCGTCTGAGATCAGGATCCGGTCGCGTACCCTCATGAGAATCTTCCCCAGTTCGTTGCGCCCGTTGTTGGCGTCGCCCCAGAAAGAGTCCACGGGGGACGCCTCCACAATCGTGCGTTGGCCCGTCGATTTGAGCAACGCCATCAGCGGCGGGTTCTGCTCGAACTTGGCCGTCACGATCTCGCGCATGAGGGCGATCTTGGTCGTGTCCCAGTCGGGCGGCAAGCCGGCATCGCGTCCCTGTTTGGCGAGTGCGTAAAGCCTCGTTTTCTCTTCGGTAGTAAGCTGCTTGTTGAAGGAGATGCCGCTGACTTTGCCGGACCCGAGGGCGAACACCACCGCTCCGAAAGTGCAAGTCTGGATGGCCGCCGCCAGTTCCGGGACGCTGTGCATGAATTTCGCATACTGATAGGCGCTTTCCCCAGAGATAAAACGCCTACCACGCCATACGAAGTTGCTGTCTCCGATTTTGGGCCGGTTGAGCAGCGACGAGATGGTCCCGTAGAAATTAGAAAAGGGAATCCACTTTTTTTCGTACGTGTTTGGAGCCTTGGGCGGCTTGTAGCTGTAGAACCTGGCTTGTGGGACAACAGAGGAGGAGGAACTTGAGGAACTTGAGGATTTTGAGGAACTTGAAGAACTTGAAGAACTTGAGGAACTTGAGGAACTTGAAGAACTTGAAGAACTTGAAGAACTTGAAGAACTTGAAGAACTTGAAGAACTTGAAGAACTTGAAGAACTTGAAGAACTTGAAGAACTTGAAGAGGAGGAGCTTGAGGAAGAAGAGGAGGAGCTTGAGGAACTTGAAGAAGAAGAAGAAGAGGAGCCGACGTTGGCGATGAACGATACCACGTCCTTGGGCAGGATCTCATTGATGTTCGTGTCGATATGCGTCCCGCCAGCCCAAGTTGCATGAGTCTTGGCTCGGAAGCGCTCAGGGACCACGAGGAGCGTCCGCCCCGTCTCGGTATTGGCTCGATAGAAAGTATTTAGTACATTGAACACCCACTCGGATGTTTGGAAAATACAATGCTCAAGCTGTGAAAAGTAGGATGTACCACGCGCTAGGCCTGATGAGCTGGTCATCAGCGATCCTCCGCCCTGCGCCATGTGAGTTTTCGTAGTCAGTTTGAGAGGGTTGAACTCGTCGCCTTCAGGGACCTGCGGCACATAGTAGTAGAAGTCGTCGTCTGTGACTTCTTTTGCTTCGGCACGCACGGTGGTTCTGCTGAGGTCTTTTAGGATATCGAGCGGGAAGTCGTCGCTCAGGGTCTGGTGCTGCAGGAAAGAGGACATATCCTCAATGATGGTTGTTGGTGGTGCAGTCGACTGGAGTTCAGGCGGTGTCTTCAGCACCAAGAAGCCAAAGGATTGCAAGTGTTTCTTCTGCTTCTTATTGAGCGCGTCCACTGTTTCATGCTGTGCGTCGCACTGTCGTTCGAAGTTCTCCAGGTAGACGTCGGGCATCCCGAAATAATCCTTCTTCTGAGCTACATGATGCACAAAGTCCCCCCAGGCCCCACGTCCGCTGCCGCCGCCGAAATCGATCGCGGAATGCCGGGCCATCCAGCGCCAGAACACCAGCTGCTCCTGGGTCAAGAACGATACTGGCACCATATCGAGCAGGGAGGTGATCTTGGCGCCGGGGAGAACAGCACCCGCGGTGGCATGGAACTCGCTCCAGAGAATGACATCCCCGGGCGGAACAAAGGGCACCTTGATCACGAAGCGGGTCGCGTGTGTGAATTTCTCGGGCAGACCTCCGAAGCGCGCCCATCCTTCATCTGTGGTCAGCTGCATGCGCGAGGCAAAGGCCGCGATGTCGTCCAGTGTAGTCGCGTGATCCGCGTCGCTTTTGGCTTTTTTCGATGGTTTTTTCGTTTTTTGTGATTTTTTGCAGGCGATCCACGGGTCGAAGGATGTTTCTTTCCCTGCCGCCAGGTAGATGGCAGCGAGAAAGGAATTGAGCTTGGCAGCATCGATCTCCACGTCTACATTCTCGTCCTTGGCCTGCAACTTGGGCAGAATATCTTGCAACTTGCTATGGAGCACAAAGGGAATCTGGTCAAATGTAGTGACCCGCATGCCTTGAACGCCTGTCACGGGGTGCATGGCAGATAAGTACAGAGCTTTTAGCGCCGTGTTGAATTGGCCGCTTTTCGATACTGTAATGGACAACAGCGAGCGGCCTGCCAGGGGTCGCTGCATCTGCAGTCTGTCTCGATCCCCACGCGAGCAGAGGGCCTTGCGGATTCCTCCTACTTCCTTCTTCACCTGCTGGAGAACTGCTCCGAGACCCCGCTGTGCCTCTGGCGTTGCCACGCCGCCTATCAGCAGCTGTGGTTTCTTGAGTTTGGCGAGCACTGCGCCGCTCCCGTACCTGTCGGTAAAGGACAATATCAACGCTAGCCAGTATTTTGTTTTACGAGCAGGGTTTGTACTGTATTTGTCAGCGACTCCCTCGTGATCTGGAAGATCGTCCAAGTAGTCTTCCAAGAAGATGTTGATGGTTTTCACCAGCGGGTGGGATTCCTCCTCTTCTTCTGCATTCTCAGGTGTCACCTCGACGATGTTGCAGGTCTTCTGCGACGTGCTCGGGGCTGAGCTAGGGGGCGAGCTTGGATCCGTCGCCTGGAACTTGTCTTCCTCTATGGACTCCTCCTCCACTTCCTGTTTTCCTTTTTTCCCACTCATTTGTCTTTTATGGGCACGATGTTGACGTCCGTGACAGCTTTTGATGGGAAATGCATATCTATAAGGATATGCGACACAAGCGTCTTTCCTGCGCCGCCTGGAGCTTCAAGGACGATAGTAGGAGTCGATGGTAATAATTCGGCAAATGTAGAAACCATGAACTCTTGTGAGGGACGCAATACCTCCGAAACAATCTGTTGTTGCTACTGTGGAGGAGAGACATGTTTAGCAGTCATGGTAATAGTCTATATATTGGGTGTTGTACTGACATCGATGTGTTCCTCGAGCATTATCGGAGAGATATTAGGTGGTGGTGTAGTGGGATCGCATTTGTGCCCCCAGCTTCCCTACTTCAAGTTTGGATAATCTTATAGTGTATGATTCTTCACCACCATTTTCTTTGGCGTCACGTGCTGGTGATGATTGTACGTACCACCTGGGGTTTGATGGGAAGATTCAAGATTGCTTCGTCGATAACACCCAACAGACGTATATATTTCGACAGGTACGTATTCTACTGGGCAAGCTTTCTTTGAAATTTGTCAAGAGATCTTCATCATGATATGATAGACGACAAGAGTTATCATAATTATGTCCATATATATGTATGATATATCATGTGTTGTACTTCAATGTTACGTCTGTAATATCTATTTGTACGGTCAAATAGGATGGATTTCCATGTGTCTCGTATTACAGTGTTACGTCTGGAATCTATATTTGTACGGTCAGCCAGAGTCGGGTTTCCATGTGTCGCATTATAGTGTTGAGTCTGTAATTTCTATTCGTACGGTCAAATAGGATTTCCATGGGTCATATTACAGTGCTACGTATTGAATCTCTATTTGTACGGTCAAATAGGATTTCCGTGTGTCGTATTACAGTCTTGCGTCTGGAATCTCTATTTGTATGGTCAGCCAGAGGCGGAATTCCATGTATTGTATTACAGTGTTACGTCTGAAATTTCTATTTGTACGGTCAGCCAGAGGCGGATTTCCATATGTCGTATTACAGTGTGGAATCTGAAATATCTATTTGTAGGTCAAACAGTATTTCCATGTATCGTATTACAGTGTTACGTCTGTAATCTCTATTTGTACGGCCAAATAGTATTTCCATGAATATCTATTTGTACAGTCAACTAGGATTTCCATGTGTCACAGCCAGTTATTAGATTAAATTCGAATTTAAGTACTTATAAATTTTATATATTATTTGAAAGCGCTCATATTCATTCATCATCTTCAGAGTTTGTATACTCATCATCAGTAATATCAACTGGTACTGCTGGCGTCACAGTAGTAACTTCTAAATTGTACATGCTCGTGAAGAGCTCCCCATAAGTAGCCTTGCAGTGGTTGAAGATCCGTATTACAGTGTTACGTCTAGAATATTGATTTTCTCCATGTCTTGTGATCTATCATGTGATATTTATAAGAATATATAAATAAAAAGAAGATAGATGATTAAAGATATCGGCGAGCTCTATGAGCCAAGCAAAGAGTTTGTATGTGACTCTCATTTTTTAGGTGACTGTAGCCTCTGTACAGAACCTGTTGCATTACGCAAAACGTGCATGGCCAGGTGTGACACAGGCGGCACTTGCCGAAGGAACAACTGGCTTTCTATGGACTACAGTTATTCATTGTGTTTGGAGCACTTCGCAGAGCATGTGGCTCGGCATTATCATCACCGGGTCCGTGTATGCCCTATGTTCCACGATAACTCTTCCAAAAAACATATACTGGTGGGAAAAGAATATAGTAGCGACAGAGTCTTTGGTGGGTATTTCAATCCTTATAGGGATGAAACCCTGGTGATGTCAGGAGCCCGAGAACTGGCAGAGCAGACGCAAGGAGTGTTTGGGAATACTGACCAAATTCATGAGGCATTTGTCAGAAGTGGTGAAGGGATATTTTTCAAGCAAACCCTTGTGATTTTTTTCGATATGGGCTTCTTGCCTAATGTGACAGATTTCACCAGTGTTACTAACAAAATCGCCGTTTTTAATAATCTAGCTCTACCACACAATAGAATTGAGGAACTACTGGGACCAAATATCACGCCTGCAGTCGTGGGTAGAAATAATCCCATGAGCTCCATCTTTCTGGTACCTTTTGTTACAAATTTCAAAAGCAACACGGAGATGACGTTTAGTGACAGGATAATGTTTAAACATCTCGAGCCTCTCCTGGATCAGGGAAACACACGCAGCATGGTCGATGGTGTCACTCTTCCCCATGATCCTATGAAACCTCCTCGCCCACTCTTAACTACGCACGGGTCTGTCATTCATGCGCAGTTCGTGCCTACAGGCCTCCGTCGTGCTGTGAATTTCCCGTTCGATTCAACAGTGAATATACCTGGTGAAATCGACACGCTGTACAAGATGACGACCCCATTCCAATGGACATTTGAACAAATTGCGAACAAAATCATGGAAACGATCAAACTACAAAATCGGGTAGTGATTATCCCTAAAGGTACCGTTTTGTTTCACATGACGCATGCACCAATTCATGAGTTTGGAGCACAAAGTTTCTTTGCCCAGACCCCAGAGCTGTCTCTACAAGTATTCGCGGCGGAATCTTCCATGCCTCCTATGATGATTGCCCTGGTCTCAGAAGATATTCAGTTGTTGAACTTATGCGCTTTCGAAGAGACTGATGTTTTTTTTAAAGAAATAGTCAGGATTCTTCTAGGACGTCAACTATGGCATAGAACACTCCGAGCTGTTGAGACATTTCAGAAGCACGATATGGTGAGATACGGCGTCTACACTGCCGAAGATGACGAGATAGTCAGAGAAGAAAACCGCAAGAAATTTACAGAAGAACATGTCACAGATGCTCGAATCATGACTGCACTTGCATATCATTTTAATGTGGACGGCATCCAGTCGATTGATCGCCTGGATGATGTGTATATTAAGGATATAACCTACCGGTTATTCACAGTTCGAAAGAAAAATCCTCTTTCGGTTCCCTCGTACGAGGCCTTTTTATTACGCTGGTTTAGGGAACTCATCATCACTAACCCCAACAAAATCCAAAAAATCTGTCATATTCCCGTGATTAACGGATCTATGATTGAACAGACCAAACACGTGATTACACAGACAAAAGCATGCTTGCGAGATAGGTCACGACGGAAACCTTCTGAACTCCACGATCTGGCGAAACAGTACATGGCTGATAATTTCTAGAGACCAGAGATAGATACCCATCTAAAATAAAATTAAAACAAACTAGAGACTTCATGGTGACCACGACAATCGCCGTGCTTGCGATTTTATGTATGCAGCTGTTGGTATAGGCTGCGGACGGCTCCTTTAAAAGTTCTCAAACTTACCAACCACTTGATAAGAATGACGCTTCTTTCACCGTGTGATCATCATAAAGATGCCCAGAACAAACCCTATTTTTTCAGGTAAGTATGGAGCCTCAGGCACGGGTGAGGTAGACAATTAATTGTACTACAAAGCCATGAGTCGTATGGGACTCATCGTATATACAATTATTCATAAAAAAATATGACCTAACTAATTGTTCCAAATATTTTCTTTATATATTAAAATGTGGAACATATGTAATTATGGGTTTGATCGAGTGATATGTATTATGTGATTTATAAGTGAAATGTTGATAAACCCATAATATTGAAACAATAATATCACTCCCATAAATAAACATACACTGTCAATTTGTATAAATAAAAGAAATAGAAAAGTGTATCCACTATACGATGGGCAAAGTTTCAAAACAGACAAGTCGACTGAAGGCAGCGCGGATCAAATGGGCAACAGTCAAGCACAAGAAGGGTGATACTGTTCAATGGATACCACTGGAGTCAAATACTGAAGATATCACGCCAACAACAAGACTGCAGAACGGCTTCAAGTTTACATCATCAAGTGGTCCATTGGTTGTCAATCTACCTGAAGTCGCCGTATATGGCAGTTTCGTCAGCGAGGCAGTAATGAAGAATGACGATGGTTCGCACTATGTCATTCGATGTCGCTCTGTGCCACTGAGACCTTCTTCCCTTCAAGTCAAATTGCTAACATCCATGCTTGACGACGTCTCATCTACATTCAATTTAGCACGCCAACATCCACAATATGTTGCTGTTGTCAAGGCATATCATGATTTCGATCACGTGACAGGAGATTTCAAAAAATTGCCCAATACACCATCACATCGTGTTGTAGCTAAAGACGTTGTTACATCCACTGCCATCAAGAATGGACCTCATAAGGCATTACTCAAGACACCCTTCGATCTTCGTGATAATGCTGTCAAAGATGCGATTGCTACACTTAAGTCGGACATTACAAAGTTCAAGAAAGCAGGTGGTAAGTTTTCATTCACACATAATCAGACGTATTCAAAAGATAAACATGGACAATAACAAATTTTTCAATGAATTTTGTCTAGACGCTGATTTGAGCAATTTTACCAGTCGACAACTAACCAGAGCCTATACAGAGATTACCAGTTTGGCTCCCCCAGCAAATATTATGAGGAATAAAGAAAAACTTGCGCAACTTCTCTGTACAATTTTGATCGAAAATCCGTTGGATAATGATCAGGGAGAAGAAGATAGTGATCTTTCAAGTTATGGAGAAAAAGATGGCGATCTTTCAAGTAGTCCTGTTATAGCACCACAACAGTCTGCAGTTATCCCTGCCAATTTCTCTACGATAAAGTTACCAGCTTCGTCTTCGTTATCTTCTTCATCCTCTTCGTCATTCTCTTCGTCATCTTCGTCTTCACCACCACTAGAAAACAATAAAATTTTCAAGACTCATATCAACGATTTGGGCATTGACCCAAACGAGAGTCTAGGAAGTTGGTTTCACTTCAGAGGTAACGCCACGTACCAGGCTCCATGGCTCTCTTATCTTTTGCAACACCATGCTCCAGACACGTTCTGTGTTCCGAGCTACGAGGATTCAGAAGACATTCTAAAAAATTATATCGCGCTCAACGTATACACCAAAGACAGACCCTATATCAACGACGACGTTCTACAAGTCAAGGCTAACCATGTGTTCGAGAGAGATACTGAGATTGAATTTATCAAAATCGAAGTATTACCTTCAGCACCACAAGTGCATTTCTTCGAAGCTGAAATATTAGGCCACAAACAGTATTACACATCGAGAACGAATATACACCAAAGACCGACAGTAACAACTAACAACCCAAGAGACGATTTTTATATTCGGAAAATGATTCCAAGAAATGTAAGTTTGATAGCGGATCCAGTTTTTTTTGAGACCATCAAAAAGTGCGACAAGGATCCGAAAATTATTTACTCTATACATTTCCTGACTATTCACCAGGCGCGAGACGAAAACGGTCATGCTAATATTGTTCTTTTTAATCATAAAAGCCGAGAACTCGCACGGGTGGAACCAAATGGTCGTGACATGAATGGCAGCTCCCATTTGGCATTTGATGCGACGATCGACAAATTGTTTCAAGCCTTTGTAGAACAGCACAGTACAATATTTAAATATTATTCACCACCCCAAAATATCTGTTCGCATTTGGGTCCACAAGAAAAAGAGCGTATGCAGAGCTTGTATGCAAAAGAGGTCCGGCAAGTGAGAGGTACGGAAAAAATTATAGAAACGAGTGGGTTTTGTGGTCTGTTTTCTTTATTATTTGTACATTATCGATTAGAGAATCCAGAGCTTTCGAACAAACAAGTAATGGACAAATTGAACAAGTCATCCAATGATTTGGCATTTCATATACGATTATACGCGAAACATATTGTCGAGTTTGTAACAAAGAAGAGTTATTAATAAAACAAAGAATGAACTTTATCACCATTTTCGACCCCCACAGTCAGACGTCTCAAGGAATCGAAGGATTTGGTATTTTCACTACTCAACCAACTAAAACGGCTCTGGTCGAGATTCAATTACATGTTTGATGAATGAATTTTCACTGGCAAAACGAATTCTCAAAAGTGTCAAGATAGTACGTCTGGACGATTGTGTTCAGACACACACAGTCACCAAATCAACTAGGGAGACAAATTAGAGCATATGCCAGAGAGATGGCTAGATTTCAGTTTAGAATGCCTTACGAATTCAAGAAAGTATATGAAAAAAAGTGCAAACTGCGTAAATTGCCAAAAAATGACTAGATGAAAGATGGCCGGTAATTTTGATATATAATTAAAAACAAAGATATTTTATGGTAGTGTTATTATAATAAAATCAAAATGGGAAGCTCTTCATCAACCCATATATCAGATCATTTGGATGATATACAAATTAAATATCAAGACAAGATAAAATTAATCTGCACTACATGTAATACCCAAGAATCAAAAGATCTAGAAGCGAAAATAAGACAAGAAGAGCCAAAAATCCAAAAGAACTGGTTGGATTTCCATGAAAAGTTACACATAAAATTCGATCAAACTAGCGCTGATATGTTGATGTTTAAATATTATATGTTGATATATGTCGATTTTATCGAGGATTTAAGACATATTAAAGGCGGAAAGAGTATATGGGAATATTTACGAACACAACTACAGATGTTCGCAACTCTCTTTAAACAAGAAAAGATTGAACAATTGGTAATACTGGTCGATGAAGGTGAAACAGCGTTCAACAAGTATACTATGAACGTATTAACAAATCACTGTTATACAGAAATTACATCGACGAAAGCGAGATGTATCCCTTTGACTGATTCCCACAGCTTCTTAGATGCTATATTAAACACAAGATATCAGATAACGTCATTGGAAGATCAAATAAATAATAATCTTTTTACTGTAACAAAAAATATTATGCAATAAATATTTAATTACCCATTAATGTGTTGGAAGAGAGAGAAATAGACACATTTGATGTTGTGGAAGGAGCCAAATAATACCACTCTGGCTCAGCGTTTGTAGCAAACGGCACAAAATAAATTCTGTTAGCAATGGGACAGTAGCTACCTCCAGAATATGTAGTAGATACGGGTGTTGGAGGGTGGGTATAACTGACGATTTCCCCATCTGAATTACAATCTATATAATGCCATAATGGTTCGGAAAATTGCGCACTAGGGATAAAATAAATACGATTCTGAGTGGGACTGTATACTAATCCGTCATAAGCTCCAAGAACTAAACCTGTTGTTGTGGGATTAAGTATTTCGACTTGTCCTGTATCGCAGTTGATGTATTGCCAGTCTGTTTGTACTGCTTGTGTATTAGGGGCAAAATATATTCTATTTTCTATAATACTATACGCAGCCCCCTGATATGCACCATTTACAGTAATGCTTCCTACATGTGGATATGTGTTCACATTACCACTGGCACAATCGATATAGTGCCAGTCTGGCTCTGGCCCCTGACTATACGGGGCAAAATAGATGCGATCCTCTGTAGGAGAGTAACAACCTCCACTATATGCACCATTGACTGCATTAAGCCCACTATTATACTCTATCACAGATCCATCATCGCAATCTATATAATGCCACAAAGTCTCGTCAGCCTGGGCAAAAGGGACAAAATAAATACGGTTGTTTAGAGGTGAATATACTGCCCCTCTATAAGCCAGACTACCACAGGGGGTAGTCAAATTATTTGTATATTCCTCAACTACACCAGTATCACAATCTATGTAATGCCAGGTGGCCAAAGGAGCTTGACCGTATGGAGCAAAATAAATTCGATTTTGAGAAGGGGAATAGGCGCCTCCAGAATAAGCTATACTAACAGGTGGAACCAGTAAATTGGTAGGGTAAGTAACCACTGCTCCATTGTCATTGCAGTCGATATAATTCCACGTTGTTGCGCTTGCCTGTGCGGAAGGTATAAAATATATCCGGTTTTGATTTGGTGAGAATACAGACCCTGTGTAAGCAGAGGAAGGGGAGATTGTACCACTATGCAGATATGGTACTATAGCTGTACGAGACAAAATATTTGGTGTTTTGAGATCCATTAAATAATTCATAACATCTCTAAAATTATAATTTTCCATTTGAAAACCTGGTAAAACTCTATTATGTATATTGTCATTTAGGTTTATAAGTCCAGTTGTATTTTCTTGAATTGCGACAGAATTTCCTTGTATCGATACTGTGTTGTCTTGAATTATTGCTGAACTTTCTTTTATAGCTGTCGAGTCCGTAAGAATCAAATTTGAATTTTCTTCAATCTTTTTCGAATTCATATCTGTTATATTTTTGTTGTTGTTGGTATTATTATAGTTATTATAGGATTTTAGGATAGCTGGAATTACTATGGCAATAGCTATAATAGCTAGTATTATAGCAGTAATGCCTAAAATTTGAGGACTTGGCATTTATTTATTCTTTATAATAAATAAATTGTTGAATAAAATGATATCAAAAAATATGGGTCGATAAAATGGGAAAATATTTCAATAAATTATTTAAGAACCATTAAGATCGAAAAATTCCATCACGCTTATAAGAGAAAAAGAGTATAAAGTTTTACAACAATAGTCTTAGTAAATGGGTAAAATTTCATACTAGGATTTCCATGTGACGTATTACAGTGTTGCGTCTGTAATCTCTATGTGTACGTTCAAATAGGATTTCCATGTGTCGTATTACAGTATTGCGTCTGTAATGTCCATTTTTTGTACGGTCAAATAGGATAACCATGTGTGTGTATTACAGTGTTGAGTCTGGAATTACTATTTGTATGGTCAAATAGGATTTCCGTGTATATATTGTATTATAGTGTTACGTCTGGAATGTCTAATTGTACGGTCAAATAGGAATTCCATGTTTCACATTTCAGTGTTGTTGCGTCTGGAATTTCTATTTGTACGGTCAAATCGGATTTCTATGTGACCACATTAATATAAAAAAGAGTAAAAATGCCAATTGAACAAAAATTGACCTGGGCTCTCTTCGCTATGTTATTATTGCTTATCGTTCTTACAGTCGTAAATATTATTATAGATGATACTGCTCTTGATATTGTGCTGTTTCTGATTGTGTTTGGGGGACTTGTCATTCTTTTCATTCTAATGAAACAATTCAAAATGTTTTAAACGCGTATAATAAATATAAAAAATAAATGCGGCAATCGTTGTTGGTCCTTATTATAATAAGCACTCTTGTCGGTATTTTATTGTGTATATTGCTGTTTATGATTGTGACGAGCTTTGCCATAACTGAAGATTTTCAACTACTGAACGCTCGAGATCTCGACGATTCTCGTCCGCTTATATTTGTCATCGGACTTCCTCGTACGGGCACATGCTCACTCTCTGCAGCCTTATCCCATCTTGGATGGAGGACAACACACTATCCTCTAAATTTCGAGGTCGATCCTGACAAATATTTAAGAAAAATGAATGCTATCGCGGATGTTACTATGTTAGGGTTCTCTCCACTGGAGCTGTATAACAGATTTCCCGAGGCATGTTTCATCAACACAAAAGTGCGTGCTGACACATCTCACTGGTCTAGGAGCATGTTGAATTTATACAACATAATTAATAGATATAGATGTTTCCGGAAGGTGAAACATATTTTAAAACATTATCGTGAAACATTTGGAATGACTATTGATTCTATACTAGCTGCAAAAAGAACGCATGACAAGGAGTGTAATATGCTACGTAATAATGCCGATTGTAGGTTTCTTGACATTGCGCTTACTGATAAGCATATAACATCGGAAGAAAAATGGGAAAAGTTGTGCATGTTTCTGGATATAGATACACCACCATCTCGTCAATTTTTCCATGAGTCTCATCTATCGTATACAGTGAAGCAAGCATATGGATGTGCTCCGAAAGCACGTAAAGAACTGTCTGTATAAATAATTAATATATATATATATATATATATAGATATATAATAT
>Ga0209223_10002849_pt1 | contig 16874 bp, 17 predicted proteins | sample COG_06_FD_184750 | JGI IMG/M metagenome (GOLD analysis project Ga0209223, IMG submission 184750) | Pelagic Microbial community sample from North Sea - COGITO 998_met_06 (SPAdes) (version 2) | ecosystem: Environmental > Aquatic > Marine > Neritic zone/Coastal water | place: Helgoland, sampling...
ACTTCTCCAATAACTTTCTATAAAACTAATCTAATTATGAAGGAGTCAACTATAATAAATTCAAATTCAGAAGACTTAATAAACATAATAGAATCAACTGTGGAAATGAGTGATAGTTTATTTAAGAATTCAACTAGTGATGCTGTAGATATAGACAATAGTATAGGATTTATAAAAAATACTCGTATTGAAAATTGTGGGAACGATTGTTTAGATTTTTCATCATCGAAGTTTGAAATAGAGGGTTTAATTGTAAAAAACTCAATTGATAAAGGTGTTAGTATTGGAGAAAAATCTGATATAATTATAAAAAATTCTTACATCTCTGATTGTTCTTTTATATGTTTAGCAATTAAGGATTCTTCAATTGTTAGCCTAAACAAAATATATTTTAAAAATGGAAAGGTTGCTGTAGCAGATTATATTAAAAAAAAAATATTTAATGCCCCATTCGTCAAAAGTAATGATTTAAAATATAAAGAAATTGAATCACAAAGAATTAAGTCAAAAAATCTAAATGAAATAATCAATCTAAAAAACTAAATAATATGTTTAGAAATGAAATTAAATTTTTATTTAAAAATGAAAACTCTTTAAGTGTAAATTATATAGATTTTTATTTTAAAAAAAAAAAAATAGTAAAACTTCATGACTCTAATTTAGTATGCAACATTTATTATGACACTGCTTACTTTAATTGTTATTTTAGCCATGTAGATGGAAATATTTCTAGATATAAAGTAAGAGTAAGATGGTATTCAAAAAGTAATTTTCTTAATAATGAATTTATCCTAGAAATAAAACATAAAATAAACAAAAAAAATAATAAATATAAAATTAAATTACCGGTTAAAAAAGTAAAAGATTTAATTAATCTAGACATAAACTATTACGTGAAAAAATTGAATAATATTTACTCATTTGAAAAAAATTATTTTAAATTCAAACCAGTGTTACTCAATCAATATTTTAGAAGATATTTTTATAAAGATAAAAAAGAAAATCGAATTACGTTAGATACAAATATAAGGTTTTCTAAATATAGTTATTTTGAAAATAATTTTTTAAGTTCATCTAAGATTAGTGTTATAGAAAATAAATTTTTAGAAGAAAAAAATCTACCAATCAAATTTGATGATAAACTAATAATTTTACAAGAAAATTTTTCAAAATATTTATATGGTTGTGAAAAATTAAATCTTATTAGGTAATGAATTTTTTTTAATTTATATGTTATTTTGTATTAGTATATTTTGTATTGAGATGTATACATAAGATTAAATAAAATATTTTATGAAAAAAAAACCTCTATTTAAAAAATATCTTTTACAGTACTGTCAGCTACTACAAGATAGTAAAAATATAGATGCTTTACTAAAGAAGATTTATTCATTTAAAAATAAAGACAAAGGAAAAATAATCTTGTTTGGAAATGGTGGAAGTTCCTCGATTTGTAGTCATATAGCAACCGATTTCGTTAAATGTAACAAGATAAGAGCTATTAGTCTAAATGATCATAATTTGATAACATGCTTTGGAAATGATTATGGATTTGAAAATTGGATGTCAAAAGCTTTAGAAGCTCATTGTGACTATAAAAAAGATTTAGTAATTTTAATCAGCTCTTCAGGAAATTCAAAAAACTTAATTAATGCTGGAAAGTTTTGTAAAAAAAATAATATTGATTTTGTAACATTGACTGGTTTTGATAAAAATAATCGTCTGTCTAAACTAGGTAATATTAATGTTTGGGTTAATTCAAAAAGTTACAATTATGTGGAAGTAGCACATTTGCAAATTCTAGCATTTATTGTTGACTCATTGAAAGATAATTAAAATATCAATATTATTTATTTCACATGTTTTATAAAATAATATTTTATTAAATTATGAAAACAAAAAAAAAAATTATTTGTTTTGATATAGACGGAGTTGTTTGTAGAACTAACAAAAATTTTTACAAAAACTCAAAACCAATTATCGAAAACATTAGAACAATAAATAGAGTTTATGAAAGTGGCTTTACCGTCATTCTTTTTACAGCTAGATTTATGGGGCGTAGTAATGAAAATATATCGCTAGCAAAAAAAAAAGGACTTAGTTTAACAAAAAAACAATTATTAAAATGGGGAGTTAAATTTAATAAACTTATATTTGGTAAACCATCTTTTGATATTGTTGTTGATGATAAGGCGTTAAATTATAAAAGTAATTGGTCAAAAACTATTTTCAAAACAATAAATAAGAAATAATAATTTAATTTTTAAAAAAAATTACCATAGGAAATTAATCATTATAATATATATATTAACCATATATGATTACCAAATTTTCAAAATCCTATAATATTGCTAATATTAAAAAAGATTTTTTTGATAATAATGATTTAAATTTAAAGTCTATTATTAAAATAAACAATTTTTACAAAAAACAAAAAAAAAGAATTCGATGTAAAATATGTAGCAATAAATTAAAGAACTTCATCATAAATTTTGGAATTAAATATGCATTATGTAAAAAATGTAATCATTTAAATGGGGAATATGAAGATACAAAGAAATTTAGTGAGTGGCTTTATACGTCTGCAAAAGGAAGTAATTACTCAAGAAATTATTTATCAAATTATAATGAAAGAGTAAAAAAAATTTATATACCAAAAGTAGATTTTTTAAAAAAAGTTGTAAAAAAAAAATTTAATCTATTAGATGTGGGCTCTGGTGGTGGACATTTTGTTAGAGCTTTAGAAATCAAAAAAATTAATGCTGTTGGAGTAGAACCTAGCAAAACCCTTTCTGATCTTGGGAATAAAGTTTTAAAAAAAAATATTTTAAAGAATATACCTTTAGATGAAATATATAAATATATGGTAGACCAAAAAAAAATTGATGTTGTTTCTGCAATAGGAGTTTTGGAGCACGTAAATAACCCGATAGAATTTATAAGAAATTTTAAAAAATCAAAAGCCCAATACCTATATATTTCTGTTCCACTTTTTTCTTTAAGTGTTTTTTTAGAAAACAGTTTTACTAAAGTATTTCCTAGACATCTTTCTGGTGGGCATACTCATTTATTTACAAAAGAGTCTTTGTATTTTTTAGCAAAAAAAAACAATTTAAAAATAATTGGTGAATGGTGGTTTGGAACCGATTTGCCCGATTTATATAGGTCGTTGCTTCAATCACAAAATTATACAAATCGAAATTTATTCAAAAAAACTATCGATAAATATTTATTTGATATGATAGATGAGTTGCAATCAGTATTAGATAAAAAAAAGAAGTGCTCCCAGGTACATATGGTCTTTAAAAAAAAATAATTTAATTTATTATTTTTTTTACTAATCGTAGATCAAATTTACTATTTAAGTCTAGACTATAGAGAGGGTCTTTGTAACTAACACATGTTACTTTTTTTCCAATTCTCTCACCTTTTCTTATAAGCTTAGATCTTGTTGCAAGTCCAAGACCTGTGTCTTCCCTAAAAATTGAACTTTTTATTTGTCGAGGTTTATACCTTTCTTTAAAGGGTGAAATTCTTTTTAAAAAATTATTATCTTTAATCCAGAAGTTTTTGAACTGCTCATATGCTACAAAACAACTATCAATTTTTTTATTTAATATTAATTTTTTTATACATTCATCAAGTAGTCTTTTTGGTTTAAAAATTTCAGTTGTTTGAACAAAGGAAGTAATTTCAGTTTTACCCATTTGTTTTTCATAAATATTAAGTGCATGCTTTAAAGCAACCTCAGAAGAGGCTTTATCAGATGATAAACTTTTTGGTCTTGGAAATATAACAAAACATTTATATATATTCGCAATATTAGCAATTTTTGGATCATCAGTGGATATAACAATATCATCTATATATTTACTTTTTTTTAAATATTTAATTGTATGCTCAATTAAAGTTAAGTTACCAATATGAATTCTATTTTTATTTTTTATACTTTTTGAATTTTTTCGTGCAAGAACTATGCAGGGTATTCTTTTTTTTACTGGCATTTAATATATGTATTATTGCTTACGAGCAAACCTTGTCTTAAATAATCAACACTAACAACCGATCCTTTTGAAAGCTTAATTAGAGTTATTGCAGGTTTGTTTGCAACCTTATCTAAATTGGTGCTTTTAAAAGTTTGCTGCCCACTCACATTTATCAAAAAATTTTCTTTTATTTTCTCACCAAATGTTGAAGATTCACGACTATTATACGCAGTATCATGAATTAGTTTTTCTATGTTATTAAAATTAATTTTTTCAGAAATATTTACGTAAATGATAAAATTCCAGTCAACACAACCCTTTTTAAATTTTTTGTAAATGAATTTTAAATCTTCTTTAAGAGAGTCTTTGCTTTTAACTGTTTCTAAGTTTTTATGATTTAGTTCTTTAAAATTTGTAATCATAATTTTTTTATTAATATAATCTTTGTTCGTGTTTATTTTTTTTAAAAAAATTTTGGTTTTTTTTTTTAATTTTGTTATATCTTGCTCTCTTCTTGCGTTAATTATTAAGCAAAATTTTAAATGTTTTTTATTAATAAACTCACACTTTTTCCATTTTGTTAAATATTTGTTACGCATTATATTATAAGTATTCAAAGCTCTTGTTGTTTCGTGGTTATGTTGGTGAATTCCATGTAAATGATAGACCTCTGACTTTGCGCTATAACAAACTTTATATCCCTTTTTAACAATCCTGTTAGCCCACTCTCTATCTTCTATATTTGTAATGACAGGGTCAAATAAATTATTTTTTAAAATATTAGCTCTGTAAATTGAGTTTGCATTATTCAAATATGGGTCTTTTGAATAAACAATTTTTTGATCCTTAAAAATAATATCTAGATCAATTAAGTTCTGAATAGACGTACCAGGTAAGGGTATTTGTTTGCCATAAACAGCAGAATATTTAACATCACCTTCAATAAAGTCCACATGTTGTTGTAGCCAATGTTTTGATGCTGGAATACAATGTGCTGATAGAATACATATATACTCTCCATTAGCGATTTTGATTGCAGAGTTTAAAATTTTTCCAGGTAAATAATCTTTAAATGTTAAAATTTTTTTGATTTTATATTTTTTTAAGATTTCTAAAGTATTATCTTCACTATTATTATCACAGAATATTATCTCAAAATTTGATAATGTTTGTTTTTTGAGCTGTGGTAATAATATTTTTAACCAATTAGACTCATTTTTTCCTCTAACTATGATGGATACTGTTAATTTATTTTTTTTGACCATCTACCTCTGTAATTTTTGAAAATATCCATTTCACATTTTTGTAAATCTAAACCTTTATTTATCTTAAATTCTTCAAAACTTTTTCTAAAATTGTTTAATAAACTTAGATCTTTATAAGTTAGGGCAAATTTATTATCTCTACCTGGTAATTTGTTATTGATTGTAAAATGTTTTTCTATTATTTCAGCACCATTAAATAAAGCATAGACCGAGTCCTCTATACCCTGTAAATGACCAGAATAACCAACTTTATTTAATTTACTTTTAATATATTTAAACTTTTGAAAATTACAGTCTGTAGTTTTTAAGGGATAACTGCTTACACAGTGAAGCAAAGTAGTCTTTGATTTGTAAATTTTTTTTGAGCTAATTAACTTTATTAATTTATTTAATTCATTTTTTTTTAAACAACCAGCAGAAATCATGATTTTTTGAAAATTATTTAAAGCAAAATTTATCAATTCAAAATTATATGCCTCATGAGAAGGTATTTTTATCCATTTGTCACCACATTTTTTTAGTAATTTGATACCATCTAAATTAAAAGCTGATGCAAAACATTTTATTGAATTTTTTTTTGAAAATTGTCTTAGAATTTTATATTTCTTTTCATCTAAAAAAGCTTTTTCATAAATCTTTCTTCTTCCATCATAATCCCATTTACCATTTTTCAAATATTTTGGATCCCAAATTTGAAATTTAACAGCATCTGATCCTGCTTTTTTTGCTTCTAAAATCATTTTTTTTGCAAGCGAAAGCTTACCTAAAAAATTCCATCCTATTTCTGCAACTAAAATTGTCATCTAAAATTTTATTAATATAATTTAATTTCTATTTAAAGAGTAATGCCTTTTACATATATTGTCTAATTGACAATAATGTCAAATATAAAATATGTTTTATTAATCTTATTTGAATACATTGTTAAAATTTTTGGTATTAAGTAATACAAATAATGAGAAAAGTTTATTTTATTTTATGGTTTTTTTTTATTGAGCTAAAATTAATAAAAAAAAGAACTAAGTCTATTTTATTTTTTTTTAAAACATTTTCGATAAGTAAGTTGATCCAGATTAATATTTTTAAAAAAAAAATATACCCATTTAAAGATGAAAATCTTAATAAATATTTAATAGAAAATTATTTTATCTGGAGAAAAATAAAAAAAAATAAAAAAAAAATAATTATTGTGGATTTAACTCAAAACTCACATCCACTACAAGTTATAATACAATGTATTATTTCTTGTAATTTAAAAGATTTTACAAGTCACGAGTGTAAAGCAATAATCAATAAATATGATTGGTTGAGTAAATTTATAGCAAAAAGTTTTTTGATAAATAAATTTATAATAGTGAACAGATCAAATGTTTTTGAAAGATTTTTTTATTATTTGAAATCTTTAAATTTGATTAAAGAAAAAAATTTTCAAAAAAAATTGCTTAAATTTAAATATAAAAAAATAGAATTAGGAAGAGCAGCCTATGAGTTTACAGTTAGGAGTTATATAAAAGAAATTCCGACTAATAGAGATAATAAATTTTTTTACTTAGCCCTTGCTAAAGCCTTACAAGCTTACGATGAATCTAAAAAATTTTTCTCTGATAAGAACATATCATCATTTGTAATGTCAGAGATTCAATTTGTACCTAATAGAATATATTTTCAAAACGCTCTTCTAAAAAGAATACCAATTTATTCATTCTATGGAGCAAGAAAAAATAATTCAATATCAATTTGTTGTTTTAATAATACTAAGAATATTAATAGGCATAGAATGAAATTTTCTACTAAATTATTAAGATATCTTAATAAAAATCATAAAATAAATTTAAAAAAAAAAATTAATAAGTTTATAAAACTTGAGACAACTGGATATCAAATCGGATTTGGTGAAAAAATTTTTTTAAAAATATTACCAAAAAAAAAATTATTAAAATTTAAGAATAAAAAATTTTTTGACAAAAAATTTGGTCTTAACAACAAACTAAAAAATATAATGATATTACCAAATGTATTTATTGATAATCTATTAACTCATGATAAGGGGCTTTACTCAACACCTATTGAGTGGTTTACAGAAACTTTAAAAATAATAAGTAAAATTAAAAATGTTAATTGGATTATCAAACCTCATCCAAGTGAAAAAATTTATGACACTAATATTACAGCAAAAAATCTTTTTAATAATACAATAGGTAAAAGAAAAAATGTTATTATATTAGATAAAGATTATAATATTAATAATATAGAAAAATATATATCAAAAGTAATTAGTTTTGGTGGAAGTGCAGGATATGAATATACGAGATTAGGTGTCCCAGTCATCACAGCCGCAGATACGAGATATTCAAATTTTAAATTTACAATTTCTCCAAAGAATTTAGTTCAATATAAAAAACTTTTACAATCACTTAATACCAAAATAGTAATTGATTTTAATAAAAAATTTAGAGCAGGTTTATACTGGTATTTGATAAAAAGGTTGGCGCAGTTACAGAATGATCTTATACCAACTTACGACACGAGAAAACCTGGAGGGCTGGCTGCTTTTTGGAGATTGACCTACCTAATAACAAAAAAAAATAAAAAAAATAAGACTGTTAAACAATTTAGTAAAAATTTTCATAATCAGTTAAGAAATAGAAATCTTCACAGTTTGGATATGCAAGAATTATCAAAATCTAAAAAGTTAACTAATATCAAAATTAATGATTTATAAAACAATATTTAATTTTATTTGAGTAATAAAAATATTTTAATTTATATGGCAAGACTTATACTAAAAGTATATAAATTAATTAGATGTTTATGAAAAAAGTATTTCTGTCTTTAGTGTTCTATTTATTTTTATTTACGAATGAGTCTTTTGCTTATTTTGATCCTGGCACGGGTGTATTCATTATTCAGGCTATACTTGGTTTTTTAGCAGCAATCATTGCTTCTGTTACAATGACCTGGACAAGAATAAAATTTTTTCTTTTAAAATTATTTGGAAAAAAAAAAGTTGAAAAAAAAAATAAGTGAATTGTAGAAAATATTAAATAATCAATAAATAAAAATTATTTTTGAATATACGTATCATTAATGTTAAATTTTTTTGCTTTATCAAAAATAAATTGAATGTCTTTATGAAATCTTATTTCACCGGATAAATATTTTTTTACCACATCATAAATGTGAATATTTGAGTTATATTTAAAAAAATCTATTTTGTTGTTATCAGTTTTAATTTTCATTAATAATAAAGATGGCTTACTTTTTTCTGGAGAGGTACTTCTTCTCCAGTGATCAGAAGAAAGTATTAATAAAATATCTTTATTTTGACTCTCATTAATTTTCTTTATTATTTTATTTATCAAAAAATCAGTGAATTTTAAATTTAATAGATATTCTTCATCATCATTATTAGGTGTTATATTATTAAAAGTTTGTTGTATATATTTTGAAGAAACAGTTTTTGTATGTGGCACAAATAAATGAAAAAAAATTAAATTATTTTTTTTTATGATTTCTTCAAAATCATCAAAACTAATGTTTAATTTACTACTCAGCAGAATGTTTGAATTGTCCATTTCTTTAAACTGATTAATTTGATTAATAGTGAATTTATTTTTTTTACTAATTATATAACTAATTTTTCTTAAATAATTAATAGGAAAAAAAATATTTTTTACACCATCCAAAAAAAACATTTTTTTATTACTAAACTCATGACAATTTAGTTTTATCTTTAACATTGAACAATAAGGTAATACTTCACTAAAAATTTCAAAATTATTGTTATCATTATAAATTTCATTAAATAGTGTATTCTTGAACTCAAATTTTTTTTTATTATTTTTTGTATCAATAATATTAAGCTCATAATCTATTATTACAGATCCTTTTGTAAGAGTTTTCATAAGAGTTGACGGAACAGAAAGTAGAGTTGAACTTGAAGGAGAAAAGGAACCATTGTGATTAAAAGATTTACTTTTTAAATCCTTAATATATTTCAGTTCTAATCCATGTTTTATTTGATCTATATACTCTGGATCATATTCATCTAATACAAACCAAATAACCTGTCTGTTGTTCGTTGAAATATTATTTTTTAATGAAACATTAGTTAAAAAACTTTTTCTTTTATTAATATCTATTAGAGCAAACATTAAAAAAATTAAACTAAATGAAATGATAAAGTTTAATATGATTTGATTATACTTCTCATAAAAATATAAAATTATAATAAATAGAAAAATAAAAGGTATGATAATTTTTAAAAATGGTATTAGTGGATAAATTTGACTCAACAGAATTTTTGTTAAAATATTTGAAATTAAATTTTTAAAATGGATTTGATTTGCAAAAAAGAATGGTATTTGAATAATTTTAAAATATATAAATGTAAGAAAAACTACAATGAAGTATTTAAGTTTTTCTTTCGAAAATTTTTTATTAATCTTTTCAAATATCACAAAAGTTAGATAAAAAAATAATAAAGAAGTCAGTAATAAAAATAATGAATTTAAAAATAAATAAGTATTAGAAATTAAAGCTCTAGACCCCCAGTTGAAATAGTAAAACTCTGTAAAAATTAGAGAAATTGATATAGTATAAATATTCTTTTTTTTTAAAAAAACATTATCAGTTAGATGCATAAGTATTCCTTTATTATTATTTAAAAAAATTAAAACTTTTCTTGATAATGAATTTAATTATTGCATTACAAAATATTCCGATAATAAAGATTATATTTTGCTTGTTATTGTATCGAATTTTGATTTCTTCTTGTAGGTGTTTTAAAAACCCAATTTTACTTGAGTAGCCTCCACTTTTCATAATTCCAATAATATTATTTCTTTTTGTTGAAATTCCTTTTAGTTTTTTTTTAATTATAGCTCTATAATATAGATCATAATCTGCTGAACAATGATAACTTGTATTAAAAATACCCACTTTCTTTAAAGACTGTAACTTAATATAAAAACCAGTTGAATGAGATGTAGCGAAATCAAAATTGTAATTTAATCTGAATTTATTATATCCAGATTTGATAATGTAACCTGTGGTATAATACCGCTTAACAGTGCCAAAAATAAAGTCTACTTCCTTGTTTTTTTTATAAAGATGATAAATATCTTTTAAAGCATTTTTGGTTAATAAATCTCCTGAATTTACAAATACTATGAAAGTTCCTTTTGCAATTTTAATACCCTTGTTCATTGCAAAATAAATACCCTTATCTTTTCTTGAAGAAATATGCTGAATTTTTCTTTTATATTCATTAATTTTGGAAAAAGTTTTGTCTGCAGATTTTCCGTCTAAAACAATATACTCAAAGTTTTTAAAATTCTGAGAAATTACACTTTTAATAGTTTTTTGAATATTTAATTGATCATTTTTAACAACCGTAATAACAGAGAAAAAAGGCTTAAATTTTTTTTTTTTCATATACAATTTATACAACCTAAAATAGATATATATTAAATAATTTTTTTTTAATTTAATGTTAATAAAAGTTGGAATAACAGGTCATACAGGAAGCTTAGGAAGAGAAATAATCAAGTCAAAAAATGGTTATAGCTTTAATTTTTTTAAGGGAGATATAAGGGATAAAAAAAAAATATCAAAATGGATAAAAAATAAAAAATTTAATGCAATAATTCATTTGGCAGCAATAGTACCAATCAAGGTGGTTAATAGTAATAAAAAAAAAGCATATGATGTAAATTATATAGCTACTAAAAATATTGTTGATCAAGTTAAAAAAAATAAAATAGAATGGCTTTTCTTTTCATCAACATCACATGTGTATTCATCAAAAAAAAGTAATATTAGTGAAAGAGACAAAACAAGCCCAATTTCATATTATGGTAAAACAAAATTACTAGCAGAAAAATATATAATAAAAAAATTAGAAAAAAGTGAATGTAAGTACTGTATTGGTAGAATATTTAGCACAACAAATAAAAATCAAAAAATAAATTATTTAGTACCAGATTTAATAAAAAAAATTAAACAATCAAAAAAAAAAATAACTTTATATAATTTAAATCATTATCGAGATTTTATCTCAATGAAAGATATTTCAAAAATAATTTTTTGTTTATATAATATTAAATTTAAAGGAATTATTAATATTGCAACAGGTAGGGCGGTATATTTAAAAGACATAGCAACTCATATTTGCAAACATTACAAAAAGAAAGTTGAATTTAAAGATAATATTAAAAAAACTTATTTAGTTGCAAATATTGATAAATTAAAAAAAATTTATAAAAAAAATTTAGTTAAGAGTCTTGATAAAATGATATTCTAAAAAATGAAAAATTTAATAAAATTAAAAAAACAACAAAAAATATTTAGTAAACTTGGTTTACTAAAAGTGCAAGAATATAGCTGGGACTAATGTTCATTAGAACATATTAAAATTTACAAGAAAGTTTTAAAATGAAAGATAAAAACTATATATCAATCTTAATCACAAATTATAATAAAGCTTCTTTTTTAAATAAATCTTTACAAAGCGTATGTAGTCAAAATTTTAAAAACTATGAGATAATTCTTTTTGATGACTGTTCTACTGATAATTCTATTAAAATTATAAAAAAATTTAAAAAAGTAAAATTAATAATCAATAAATTTAAAAAAAAAAAAACTGGCCCATTAAATCAAATTCAAGGTATTATTGAGTGCTTTAAAAAATCAAAAGGTAACATAATTTGTCTACTAGATGGAGATGATTTTTTTCAGAAAAATAAGTTAAAAAAAATTGATCATTTTTTTAAGAATAATAAAAAATTGAATTGTGTATTTGATATTCCTATAAATAATAAAGCTCAATTTAATTTCAAGAATAAATCAAAAAACTACTCAATTTGGCCAACAATTTTCCCAACAAGTAGCATTTCATTAAGAAAAAATTTTTTTAAAATTTTTTTAAAAAATATTAATAAAGCAGATTTTCCTCATTTAGAAATAGATGCTAGATTAAGTATCTTTTCTAAATTTTATATGAACGAATACAATGTTCTTAAAAAAAAAATCACTCATTATAATTATGATCAAAATGGGATTACAGCCAATATTAAAAAATATTCAAAGACATGGTGGATAAGAAGATCCGAGGCATTTACTTACTTGAAAATTATAATGAGAAAAAAGAAAACACCTTTTGTCTTAAGTTTTGATTATTACTTAACTAATTTTTTTTCTATTTTACTAAAATAGCAACTATAAGATAATAGATATTATGCTTTTTATTTACTTTCCCTTGATTTCGCTTTCTATACTGGGCTATGGTTTTTTTGTAAGTAATAAAATTATTAGATTTAATAAATCTAATCTGGGTTATCAAGGATTAATAGGAATATTTTCATTATTATTAATATCTTATACGAGCATACAATTTATAGCACACAATATTATATTCAATTTTTTAGTTTTATCGACTGGGCTATTTTTATTTTTAACAAATATTAAAAAAATAAATATAGATAAAAAAAATTATAAACTATTTTTTTTAATATTATTATTGTTTTTAATTTTTATACTAGTAGGAAAAAATCATGATGATTTTTTTTATTATCATTTTCCATATATTTTAACTTTAACTGAATATGTACACCCTTTAGGCCTAGGCAACATGAACCATGGTTTTAAAACACATTCTTCAATATTTTTATTATCATCTTTATTTCATTTACCAGGAGCTAAATATAATTTATTTCACTTAGCACCCGCCTATATTTTAATATTTTCTAATTATATAATCTTAAAATTAATTTTTAACAAAGAAATTAAAAAAAATTATAATTTTATTACATATTTAAGTTTATCTTCATTAGTTTTTATTAATATTTTTTTTTATAGATTAGGAGAACATGGAACAGATAGATCTGCGATGATCTTAATTATCTTACTAGTAATTAAATTACTTTATTTTATTAATAAAAAAAAAAACGAAATAGATGATAACTTTTTAAAAATTTTTACTATAATTTTTACAATTATTATTTCCTTAAAAACTTACTATTTAATTTATGCTATTCTTTTTATTCCATTAGCTATTCATGTCTTTAATAAAACGAAGTCATTAAAATTATTTTTTAATCTTAATTTATTTCTTTGTTTTTTATTATTTACATTTGTGTTGTTGACAAATTTTTTTAACACAGGGTGTCTTTTGTTCCCAGAAAAAAGGACTTGTTTTTTTAGTGCATCTTGGTCTTTAAAGTTAGATACTGTTGAATATTTGAGAATTCACTATGAAAACTGGGCAAAAGCAGGATCGGGTGCAGGGTATAGTTTAAATGATAAAGATAAATTAAATTATATAACAAATTTAAATTGGGTAGATAATTGGATAGATAAATATTTTTTTAACAAAGTATCTGATTTAATTTATTCATTGAGCTTTGTTTCTTTAATATTTATTCTATTATTTAAAAGATCAAAATCTCAAATAAAATTTAATAGGGAATATAAAGTTATCTTTTTATTATTGATGATGATTTTTGTAGCATGGTTCATGCTACATCCATCTCTAAGGTATGGCGGATATCATTTATTTTTTTTCTTATTTTTTGTTCCAATGAGCATATTTTTAGAAAAATTTAATAGTAATATAAAAAATATAAATAATAAAATTACAATGATAGTGATGGTTACAGTCCTTATATTTTATGGTAGAAATATTAGTAGGCTAATTAAGGAATATAAGGTTTATTCTTATAAACCTTTTATTAGTGTTAATTACCCACTTCATAAAGATGGTTTTAGATATAAAGAGATAATAAAAAAAAAGATTAAAGCAAATAAAGCCATAGAATTATATAAAAACAGGTATATATTTTTTTAATAATTTAAATGCTTTATTTATTTAAAATTATTGACTTTTTTTATCAAAAAAAAAAATATTCCTTTTTAAAAAAAAAATTTTCAAAGAATATTGATACTTTGATCGATGTGGGTGCTCATAATGGAGATACAATCAGTGAATTTTTAAAAATTTTTCAAATAAAAAATATATATGCTTTTGAACCAAGTAAAAGAAATTTTAAAGAATTAAAAAAAAAAACTGAACTGATAGAAAAACAAAATTCTGTAAAAATAAAAATATACCAATGTGGCCTTGGAGAAAAGAAAGAGGTTATGCAACTTACAGAAATAGCTGATGGCGTATCAAATACATTTCACAATCTAAATATGAGTTCTAAATATTTAAAAAAAAAAAGATTTATCACAACTTTTTTTGGAATTGAAAAATTTATCAAAGATAAGGTTCCAACAAAAATTATTCCATTAAAAGAGATTATAAAATTGGAAAAAATAGAGCGAATTGACTTGATTAAAATTGATACTGAAGGGTTTGAGTATAATACGCTTGTTGGGATGGACAGGGAGATAAAAAAAGTCAGGTTTGTATTATTTGAACATCATTTTGATAATATGATAATCAAAAACTATAAGTTTAAAGATATCCACACATTATTAATAGATAATGGATTTCAAAAAGTTTATAAAATTAAAATGCCATTTAGAAAAAGCTTTGATTATATCTATGAAAATCAATTAGCGTTTTAAAAAAAAATTATGAAAACTGTATTTTACTGGTCACCATGTTTATCAAAAGTTGGCACGGTTAAGTCAACTTTAAATTCAGCATTGGCATTGTCTAAATATACTAAAGAAGAATATAAAATTAAAATCATCAATACTTGTGGCGAATGGGATGAATACTCAGAGATTTTTAAGGAAAATGGAATTGAATTAATTGAATTTAAATTCAAGTACTTTTCTTATTTACCAAAATACGGATTTATCAAAAGCAGAATTTCATATTTTGTAATAATTTTATTTTCATTTTTTCCTCTCTTAAAAATATTAAAAAAGGAAAAACCAGAATTTATTATATTGCATTTACTAACATCTTTACCATTAATGTTAAATAATTTTTTTAAATTTAAGACAAAATTTATATTAAGAATTTCTGGGTACCCAAAACTAAACCTAATAAGAAAATTTATATGGAAAATTTCTTCAAAGAATATTTTTAAAATAACATGCCCCACTAAAGATTTGTTAGTTCATTTAAAAAATAAGAATATTTTTGAAGTAGAAAAAATATTCTATTTACAAGACTCAATCATAAACATTCAAGATTTTATAAAAAAAATTCAAAGCAAAAATGAAATTTTATTAAATAAGGTTAACAACTATAACAATTATTTTTTAGCAGTTGGAAGGCTAACTAAACAAAAAAATTATCAATATTTGATTTCTGAATTTACAAATTACCTAAAAATAAAAAAGAATGCTGTTCTGTTAATTATTGGTGAAGGAGAAGAAAAAAGTAAACTTTTAAAATTGATAAAAACAAGCAATGCTTCTAATAATATTTTTATTTTAAGTCAGATAAGAAATGTTTACCCTTTCATGAAAAAAGCTAGAGCCCTTATATTATCATCTTTATGGGAAGAGGTAGGTTTTGTAATTGTAGAAGCGGCTTTTTGTAATTTATTTGTGATCTCAAGTGATTGTCCGAATGGACCTAAAGAATTTTTAGCAGGTGGTGATGCTGGATATTTATTTCAAAGTAATAAAAAAAATGAATTAATAAAAAAAATAGAAATATTTGATAAAGAAGAGAAAAATCTCAATAAAATGAAGATACAAGCTAAGAAGAACTCATCAAAGTATTCATTGTTTAGACATTATTTAACTTTAAATAAAATATTAATAAATGAAAACAAAACATAAAATCTTATTTGCTAAAATAATTTTTTTTTTTATTTCCAAGTTTAAAAAAAAAAAAATTAGAATAACAAGAAATAATATTTTGTGGGATCTTGATTTATCAGAGGGTATAGATTTATGTATTTATATATTTGAAAAATTTGAATTTGAAATCATAAAAGCAATAGGAAAACATAAGCTATCTAATAAACCAGTTTTCTTCGATATTGGAGCAAATATTGGAGTTCAAACGTTACAACTTTGTAATTATTTCAAAAATAGTACAATTCATTCTTTTGAACCAACAAACTATGCATATAATAAGTTGTGCAATAATGTCATTTTAAACCCAAAATTAAAAAAAAAAATTATTTTGAATCAAGCATTTTTAACAAATAAAAAAAAAGCTATACCAAAAAAAATTTATTCTAGTTGGAGTCTCATAAATAAAAAAAATTTACACAAAAAACACTTTGGTTCACTTAAGAGTACAAGTAATGCCAATTCATTTAAATTAGATAACTATATAACTAAACATAAAATAAAAAAAATTGATTTTATCAAATTAGATGTTGATGGTTATGAATTAGAAGTTTTAAAAAGTGGATATAAGTTTTTAAAAAAAAACAAAACGCCAATTATTTTTGAAGTGGCGCCATATTTATATAAAGAGCATAATTATTCCCAAAGGGATCTAGTGAGCTTATTTGTAAAGCTGCAATATTCATTTTATAATATAAATAATTTAAAAAGAATTAAAAATATTTATAAATATATTTCATCCATTTCAGATGGGGAGAGCACAACATTAATTGCTAAGTAAAACATGTCTCTAGTAAGTATAATAATGCCCTATTATAAAAAAGAGCTTTATTTAGAACAATCTATTAAATCTATATTA
>Ga0209223_10002861_pt1 | contig 16819 bp, 10 predicted proteins | sample COG_06_FD_184750 | JGI IMG/M metagenome (GOLD analysis project Ga0209223, IMG submission 184750) | Pelagic Microbial community sample from North Sea - COGITO 998_met_06 (SPAdes) (version 2) | ecosystem: Environmental > Aquatic > Marine > Neritic zone/Coastal water | place: Helgoland, sampling...
AGATGTTAGAGATACCTCTTTAAGGATGAGCCCGGGTGATAGTGGAACTATTGTGGAGGTAAGAGTATTCAATAGGCATGGTATTGAAAAAGATGAGCGGGCTTTGCAAATTGAACGTGAGGAAATTGAACGATTGAGCCGTGATAGGGATGATGAGCTAGCTATTTTAGAAAGAAATATATATTCTCGTCTTTCAGACCTTTTGAACGGACAAGATGTTCTTTCTGGGCCGAAAACAATTGTTGCTGGTGATAAGGTAGATGATACCTTACTAGAAGGCCTTTCAAAAGGACTCTGGTGGCAGATTGCAATATCTGATGATGTTGTAACATCAAAAATTGAGGCACTTAACGGGCAGTATGAGGATCAGAGAAAAACACTACAAGACCGTTATGAAGATAAAGTAGAGAAGGTTAGGCGCGGCGATGACTTGCCTCCAGGTGTGATGAAAATGGTAAAGGTTTTTGTCGCGGTAAAGAGAAAATTACAACCTGGTGATAAAATGGCAGGGAGGCATGGCAATAAAGGTGTGATCTCGAAAGTTGTGCCAGTAGAAGATATGCCGTTTCTTGCAGATGGTACCACGGTTGATGTGGTTTTAAATCCACTCGGCGTGCCTAGTCGTATGAATGTTGGACAAATCCTAGAAACCCACATGGGGTGGGCTGCTCATAATTTGGGACAGTCGATAGAAAAAGCTCTCCAAGGTTACCGTCGAACAGGTGATATGAGTCCGCTGCATGGTGCGATGAAGGTAGCATATGGTGAGGACGTTTATGAGAGTGCTCTGATACCTATGTCTGATGAATCCTTTCTTGAGGCAGCTGGTAATGTCGTAGGCGGAGTGCCGATAGCTACGCCAGTTTTTGATGGTGCCAAAGAGAGTGATGTGAATGACGCGTTACAGAGGGCTGGATTAGACGAAACTGGTCAATCGATCGTGTATGACGGGCGATCAGGAGATCAGTTTTCTAGACCTGTAACGGTTGGAATGAAATATATTTTAAAGCTGCATCACTTGGTTGATGAAAAAATTCATGCTCGGTCAACTGGACCTTACAGCTTGGTGACGCAGCAGCCTCTTGGAGGAAAAGCACAGTTTGGTGGTCAACGATTTGGCGAGATGGAGGTCTGGGCTCTAGAAGCCTATGGAGCGGCTTATACCTTGCAAGAAATGCTCACGGTAAAGTCTGATGATGTTGCCGGTCGAACAAAGGTTTATGAAAGTATAGTAAAGGGCGAAGATAACTTTGAGGCGGGTATACCAGAATCATTTAATGTTCTTGTTAAAGAAATCAGGTCGCTTGGCCTAAACATAGAACTTCTAGACCAAGAAAAAGAATAAATTGAGGACTGCAGCAAAATATAAAAACCATAAATTAGGATCAGAGAATGAATAAAGAAATTGCCAACCCATTTAACCCTTTTTTATCGATGAAAACATTTGATGAAATCCGAATTTCTTTGGCTTCACCAGAAAGAGTGTTGAGCTGGTCCTACGGTGAAATAAAGAAGCCGGAGACAATAAATTATAGGACATTCAAGCCAGAGCGAGACGGGCTCTTTTGTGCTAGGATATTTGGACCGATAAAAGATTATGAGTGCTTGTGTGGAAAATATAAACGCATGAAGTATAAAGGCGTAACCTGTGAAAAGTGTGGAGTGGAGGTAACTTTGCAAAAGGTGAGGCGCGAGCGGATGGGACATATAGAATTGGCTGCGCCAGTTGCACACATTTGGTTTCTAAAATCACTACCTTCGCGAATAGGACTAATGTTAGATGTAACTCTGCGAGACTTAGAACGTATATTGTATTTTGAACAGTACGTCGTAGTTGAGCCAGGGCTTACTGATCTGAAACATGGGCAGCTACTGACGGAGGATGAATTTCTAGATGCTCAAGACCAATACGGGGTCGACTCTTTTACTGCAGGGATTGGAGCAGAAGCAATCAGAGAGATGTTGGCTGCTATTGACTTGGAGGCTGAAACAGAGAAACTTAGGGCTGAGTTGGCTGAAGCGACAGGAGAGTTGAAGCCAAAAAAAATAATCAAACGATTAAAGTTAGTCGATAGTTTTCGGGAGAGTGGTAACAGACCCGAGTGGATGATTCTGACTGTTATACCGGTTATTCCTCCAGAACTTAGACCTCTTGTTCCCCTGGACGGAGGTCGTTTTGCAACTTCAGATTTAAATGATTTGTATAGGCGAGTAATAAACCGAAACAATAGGCTTAAACGACTGATTGAATTAAGAGCTCCTGATATCATTATTAGAAACGAGAAAAGAATGCTCCAGGAAAGTGTGGATGCACTTTTTGATAATGGCAGAAGAGGTAGAGTAATAACAGGCGGAAATAAAAGACCCCTAAAGTCACTTTCAGATATGTTGAAAGGTAAGCAGGGTAGGTTTAGGCAGAATCTGCTTGGTAAAAGGGTAGATTTTTCGGGACGGTCAGTTATTGTGACGGGGCCTGAGCTTAGACTACACCAGTGCGGCCTACCAAAGAAAATGGCGTTAGAGCTTTTTAAACCTTTTATCTATTCTCGGCTAGAAGCTAAAGGACTGTCATCTACCGTAAAGCAGGCTAAGAAGTTGGTTGAAAAAGAGCGTCCAGAAGTTTGGGATATTCTTGAGGAAGTTATAAGAGAGCACCCTGTTTTGTTAAATAGAGCACCAACGCTTCATCGGCTCGGAATTCAAGCATTTGAACCAATTCTTATTGAAGGCAAGGCAATACAATTACATCCTTTGGTATGCTCAGCTTTTAATGCAGACTTTGATGGTGATCAGATGGCCGTTCATGTTCCTTTGAGTTTAGAGGCACAGTTAGAGGCTAGAGTATTGATGATGTCGACCAACAATGTGCTTTCACCCTCAAACGGTAAACCGATTATAGTACCTTCTCAGGATATGATACTTGGTATTTATTACTTGTCACTTGCCCGAGAGGGACAAGTAGGACAAGGGATGGTGTTTGCCTCCATTGAAGAGGCTGAGCATGCTCTGGCAATAGGTGTGGTGCATCTGCATTCAAAGATACAAGCTCGCGTAGAGCAAATTGATGAAGATGGCAATGCCTTTTCTAAAAGGTTTGAAACGACTCCTGGACGCTTACGGTTAGGAGCGCTGTTACCCAAAAATTTCAGAGCTCCATTTGATATAATTAATAGACTCTTACGAAAAAAAGAAGTGGCCGAAGTTATTGATACGGTTTATCGGCATTGTGGCCAAAAGGAATCCGTAATATTTTGCGATCAAATCATGCAGTTAGGTTTTAAAGAGGCTTTTAAGGCGGGAATCTCTTTTGGGAAGGACGATATGGTCATTCCTGATTCTAAATGGGAGTCGGTTAATGATACGAGAGACCAAGTAAAAGAATTTGAACGTCAGTATATGGATGGATTAATTACTCAGGGTGAGAAGTACAACAAAGTAGTTGATGCGTGGTCTAAATGCTCAGATATTGTTGCTGATGGAATGATGTCAGATATATCTGCACTTCGGACCGATGATGCGGGTGCTGAACTTGAACCGAATTCGGTTTACATGATGTCTCATTCTGGCGCAAGAGGTTCGCCGGCACAAATGAAGCAACTTGGTGGGATGCGTGGATTAATGGCGAAACCTTCAGGTGAGATTATTGAGACACCTATAATATCCAATTTTAAAGAAGGCCTGACGGTTCTCGAATACTTTAACTCTACTCACGGTGCTAGGAAAGGGTTGGCGGATACTGCTTTGAAAACCGCAAACTCAGGATACTTAACCCGTCGATTGGTTGATGTTGCTCAAGATTGTATCGTTAGAATAGATGATTGTGGAACTGAAAAATCCATAAAAGCAAGTGCAACTATTCATGATGGAGAGATTGTCGCTACAATGTCGGAGCGTATATTAGGACGAGTTGCTGCAGAAGATGTTGTAGAGCCTGCCTCGCAAGAAATATTATGTAAAAATGGCCAGATCATTGATGAAAGGATTGCTGATAGAATTGAAGAAGCATCGTTACCATCAATGCAAATTAGATCCCCACTTACCTGTGAGTCAGATGATGGCGTTTGTGCACAGTGCTATGGACGCGATTTATCTCGAGGTACTCGTGTTAACCAGGGTGAGGCTGTTGGTATTATTGCAGCTCAGTCTATTGGTGAGCCTGGAACTCAGTTGACGATGCGGACGTTCCATATTGGTGGAATAGCTCAAGGTGGGTCTCAGTCCTTTATGGAGTCGAGTCAAACAGGAAAAGTGATCTTACGTAACTCGAATCTCATAACGAACACTGATGGTGATCAAATAGTAATGGGCAGAAATATGGAGTTGGCCATTGTCGATGAGTTCGACATTGAGCGTGCGGCTCATAAAATGACATATGGGTCAAAGTTACACGTTATTGAAGGGCAGAAAATAGAGCGGGGTCACAAACTATTTGAGTGGGATCCTTATACGCTACCAATTATTGCGGAGAAGGGTGGGCTTACTAAGTTTGTTGATTTGGTGGCTGGTATAGCTCTTAGAGAGGATACTGACGATGCGACAGGTATTTCCCAGAGAATTGTCTCTGATTGGCGGTCAGCACCGCGTGGAAATGAGCTAAAGCCTGAGATTGTAATTACTGATGAAAAAACTGGGGAAGCAGTTAAATTAGACAACGGAAATCCGGCTGTTCATTCTATGTCTGTTGATGCAATTTTGTCAGTTGAAGATGGAGTGTTGGTTAAGCCTGGAGACGTAATTGCAAGAATTCCTAGGGAAGGTGCTAAGACTAAGGATATAACAGGAGGTCTACCAAGGGTAGCTGAATTGTTTGAAGCACGCCGTCCAAAAGATCACGCTATTATTGCTGAGATAGATGGATATGTGCGGTTTGGCAAAGACTACAAGAATAAGAGGCGCATAACTATCGAGGCCGCAGATCCAAATATGGAGCCGGTTGAATATATGGTTCCAAAGGGAAAGCATATACCAGTCCAGGAAGGTGATTTTATCCGGCGTGGGGAGTATATTATGGATGGAAATCCAGCCCCTCATGATATTTTATCAATAATGGGTGTTGAGGCTTTAGCTGTATATATGATCGATGAAGTTCAAGAAGTTTATCGTCTGCAGGGGGTTAAAATTAATGATAAGCATATTGAAGTCATTGTTCGGCAAATGTTACAGAAGTGGGAAATAACTGACAGCGGTGGCACCACGCTTCTTAAAGGGGAACAAGTTGACAAGTCTGAATTTGATGAGGAAAATACCAAAGCCTTAGAAAACGGTAGGGTCGCTGCCAAAGGGGGTCCTGTGTTGTTGGGTATTACTAAAGCAAGTTTACAAACGCGTAGTTTCATTTCAGCAGCGTCGTTTCAAGAGACAACACGTGTGTTAACAGAAGCGGCTACCCAAGGTAAGCGTGATAAATTAATTGGACTGAAAGAGAACGTGATAGTTGGTAGATTGATTCCTGCCGGAACTGGAGGCGCTGCGCGAGATACTAAAAAGCTTGCTGCTGCGCGGGATGCTGAAATTCTGGCAGCCCGTAGTGAAATTCAGAAAGAATTGGTTCCAATCGATTCTCAGGTAGAGGAGTAAACCTCAATAGTTACAGTAGTTCGATTACGCTTAATAAATTTACTCCAAAAAGGTGTTTGCTGTTGACAATGTTAATGAGGCGGACTAGAAAACGGCACTCACTAGGGTAAACCAAGAGTACAATGCCACAAATTGGCGGACAAGATCCAAGTTAACGCTTCGATCCTCTGATTTAAGAAAAGTGGAAACTTGTAGGTTTTCCATGTCTGAAATCTGTTTTGTTAAATACAAAGTAGATCTATAAATGTTTAAAAGGTAACAAAAAGATGCCAACGATACAGCAACTTATTCGAAAGCCACGAAAGCCGAGAGTTACGCGACAGAAGTCCATGCACCTTCAGGCGTGTCCTCAAAAAAGAGGAGTATGCACAAGAGTGTATACCACTACACCGAAGAAACCAAACTCGGCGATGAGAAAAGTGGCTAAAGTAAGATTAACTAATGGCTTTGAAGTTATCTCCTATATCCCAGGAGAATCTCATAACTTGCAAGAACACTCGGTTGTTTTGATACGTGGTGGAAGAGTTAAAGATTTGCCTGGTGTTAGATACCACATCTTAAGAGGTGTGCTCGACACGCAAGGTGTTAAAGATAGAAGACAGCGCCGGTCGAAATACGGTACAAAGAGACCAAAGTAAGGAATAATGAATGTCACGTCGCCATAGTGCAGAAAAAAGACCTATACTTCCAGATGCAAAATACGGAGATATGGTTTTAACTAAATTTATGAATAATTTGATGTATGACGGCAAGAAGTCGGTTGCTGAGAATATAGTGTATGGTGCTCTCGAGAAAGTTGAAGAAAAAATAAAGAGGCAGCCAGTTGAGGTGTTTCGAGAAGCTCTCGATAATATTAAACCGTCCGTTGAGGTTCGTTCAAGAAGGGTAGGTGGTGCCACGTACCAAGTTCCAGTAGAAGTTAGGCCTGAACGCAGGGAGGCTCTAGCAATAAGATGGTTGATTGGTGCGTCGCGATCAAGAAATGAAAAGACTATGGAAGAGCGGCTGGCTGGTGAATTGTTAGATGCAGTGAACTCTCGAGGTTCTGCTGTTAAAAAGCGAGAAGATACTCACAAGATGGCAGAAGCGAACAAAGCGTTTAGCCATTACCGCTGGTAATTGGCAACTGAAGGATAAATAGATGGCGCGAGACTATACTTTAGATCGATATAGAAATTTTGGAATAATGGCTCATATCGACGCCGGGAAAACGACCTGCACTGAGCGCATTTTATATTACACTGGCAAATCACACAAAATTGGCGAAGTGCATGATGGTGCAGCGACGATGGATTGGATGGAGCAGGAGCAGGAGAGGGGGATTACCATTACTTCAGCTGCTACAACGACCTTTTGGGAGCGTACAATCAATGGTGTAGATCCAGTATCAGCCAAGCATCGGTTTAATATAATCGATACACCGGGTCACGTTGATTTTACTATCGAGGTAGAGAGGTCGTTAGCTGTTCTAGATGGGGCAGTATGTGTGTTAGACGCTAACGCTGGGGTTGAACCTCAAACAGAAACCGTTTGGCGGCAGGCTGATCGATATAAAGTACCTCGGATAGTCTTTGTAAATAAAATGGATAAAATTGGGGCTGACTTTCAAAATTGTGTTGATATGATAGCCGATAGGACAGGGGCGAGGCCGTGTCCCGTTCAGATTCCAATCGGTGCAGAGACTGAATTAGAGGGCTTAGTTGATCTGATCACTATGAAAGAATGGACCTGGCGGGGTGAAGATCTCGGGGCAACTTGGACCTGTCAAGATGTTAGAACGGACTTAAAAGACAAAGCTGAGGAAATGCGCTCTCAAATGATAGAGATGGCGGTAGAAATGGACGATGATGCGATGGAGTCCTATCTGGAGGGTCATGAGCCAACTGAAGAAGTATTAATAAAATTAATTCGGAAAGCTACTTTGAGTATGACTTTTATTCCCGTTCTGTGTGGGTCTGCCTTTAAGAATAAAGGGGTTCAGCCGCTCTTAAACGCAGTTATTGATTTCCTCCCTGGACCGCTTGATGTTCCTGCATATATGGGTTTTCGGCCTGGTGATGAAAGTGAGACGAGGGATATTTCACGATCGGCTAATGATGATGAGCCCTTCTCAGGATTGGCATTTAAAATAATGAATGATCCTTTTGTTGGTACCTTAACCTTTACTAGAATTTATTCTGGCTCCATAAAGAAAGGGGATGGAATTTTTAATTCCACCAAAGGCAAGAAAGAGCGAGTGGGTCGGATGATGATGATGCACTCAAACAATAGAGACGAAATAGATGAAGCTTTTGCAGGTGATATTATTGCATTAGCTGGTTTAAAAGACACTACTACTGGTGACACGATGTGCGATGTTTCAAAGCCTGTGGTCTTGGAAACCATGACATTTCCAGACCCTGTTATAGAGATAGCGGTAGAACCAAAAACAAAAAATGATCAAGAGAAAATGTCCCTCGGATTACAAAGGTTGGCTGCTGAAGATCCATCATTCAGAGTTGAAACTGATATAGAATCTGGGCAAACAATTATGAGAGGTATGGGGGAGCTCCACCTAGATATCTTAATCGATCGGCTCAGGCGAGAATTTAAAGTTGAAGCTAACATTGGTGCTCCGCAGGTTGCATATCGTGAGACAATAAGTAGGGAAGCGGAAATTGACTATACTCATAAGAAACAATCTGGTGGTTCTGGTCAGTTTGCACGCATTAAGCTTATAATTTCACCTACTGAACCCGGAGAAGGGTATTCTTTCGAGAGTCGAATAGTTGGTGGATCTGTTCCAAAAGAATATATTCCAGGGGTTGAGAAGGGGATACAGTCAGTTACTGATAGTGGTCCATTGGCTGGGTTTCCAGTTATTGATTTCAAAGTAGCATTAGCGGATGGAGCGTACCATGATGTCGATTCTAGTGTTATGGCTTTTGAAATCGCGGCCCGTGCGGCAATGAGAGATGGGTTAAAAAAGGCCGGGGCGAAATTACTAGAACCTATCATGAAAGTTGAAGTGGTAACGCCCGAGGAGTATACAGGAAACGTGATTGGTGATTTAACCTCTCGGAGGGGTATGGTTACTGGTCAGGAGACAAGGGGTAATGCAATTGTAGTAAATGCCTTTGTGCCGCTCGCTAATATGTTCGGATACATCAATAATCTCAGATCAATGTCCTCTGGGCGAGCAAATTTCACGATGATTTTTGATCACTATGATTCCGTTCCATCTAACATATCTGAAGAAATCCAAGCTAAATTTGCTTGATTCGTTTTACATAAGGAGGCCATAATGGCGAAGGCAAAATTTGAACGTAACAAACCACATGTTAATGTGGGTACAATTGGTCACGTAGATCATGGTAAGACAACTTTAACTGCAGCTATCACGAAGCAGTTTGGGGAGTTTAAAGCATATGATCAAATTGATGCGGCGCCTGAAGAGCGTGCTCGCGGAATAACTATATCGACTGCCCATGTTGAATACGAAACAAGTAACCGTCACTATGCTCACGTTGATTGTCCTGGGCATGCTGATTATGTAAAGAACATGATAACTGGTGCTGCACAGATGGATGGTGCTATCCTCGTTGTAAATGCGGCTGATGGCCCAATGCCTCAGACCCGAGAGCACATCTTACTTGCCAGGCAGGTAGGTGTCCCTTCATTAGTTGTTTTTATGAATAAGGTTGATCAGGTAGATGACCCAGAATTGCTAGAACTCGTAGAAATGGAGATTCGAGAACTATTAAGTTCATATGATTTTCCTGGTGATGATATTCCAATAGTTTCTGGTTCTGCACTTGCCGCCCTTGAAGGTCGAGATGCTGAGATCGGCGAGTCAAAAATAATAGAATTAATGGCCGCTGTTGATGACTTTATTCCAACACCTGACCGTCCAATTGATCAACCATTTCTTATGCCTATTGAGGATGTTTTTTCGATATCAGGACGAGGCACTGTTGTAACAGGACGTATTGAGCGTGGTGTTATTAATGTTGGTGATGAAATAGAAATTGTAGGTATTAAAGATACTTCTAAAACGACTTGTACTGGCGTTGAGATGTTTCGAAAACTGCTAGATCGTGGTGAGGCGGGTGATAATGTAGGAGCTTTGCTAAGAGGTGTTGAGCGCGAGGGTGTTGAGCGAGGCCAGTGTTTGGTTAAGCCTGGATCTGTAACTCCACACACAAAATTTGAAGCTGAAGCGTATGTTTTGACAAAAGAAGAGGGTGGCAGACATACACCGTTTTTTGCTAATTACCGGCCTCAATTTTACTTTCGAACAACTGATGTTACCGGTACAGTTGAGCTGCCTTCAGGAACAGAGATGGTTATGCCGGGCGATAATTTGAAGTTTACTGTTGATTTGATTGCACCAATAGCGATGGAAGAGAAGCTTCGATTTGCGATCCGTGAGGGTGGTCGAACTGTTGGAGCTGGCGTTGTAGCCAAGATTATACAGTAAGCTTAAATAAACTGATCAGCTGAGCATACTGCTCAGTTGATAGATTGTAACATTAATGCGCCGGGGCTAAGAAAACGCTCAGTTTTTAAAAGTAAAGTCTTGTAAAAAAATATTACAAGAAATAGTAAAGTGGAACGTAAGTAGGGGTTTAGCTCAGTTGGTAGAGCATCGGTCTCCAAAACCGAGGGTCGTGGGTTCGAGTCCCTCAGCCCCTGCCACAAAACGAACGTGAACGGTAATAATATTAACTTATGTGGAGGCTTGAAGTATTGATTAATCCATTTAACTTTGTACAGCAAGTAAGAGGAGAAGCGGCAAAGATAACGTGGCCTTCTCGACGCGAAACTGTCACTACAACAATAATGGTGTTTATCATGGCAGCCTTGTTTGCAACTTTTTTTTTCTTAATTGATAGTTTGGTTAGTGTTGGTCTAAGATTGATTTTAACAATAGCCTCTTGATTTGGAGCTTGAGAGCTTGTACATCCTCATTATTCTTATTTTGAGTGGTAATTAATGATTCGTTATTGACTGCGTTTGAACATAAAAAATGTGATGATTTTAGCAATGAAAAATAAAGCGGCTCTTGGGTTTTCAATCAGATGGTAAGGGACTAGGTAGATATGGCGATGCGCTGGTATTCGGTAAGTGTTCTTTCAAACTATGAGAAGAAGGTTATGGCTTCAATAAAAGAGTCTATATCTCAGCACGAATTGGACGATCAGATTGAGCAAGTTTTAGTGCCCACGGAAGAAGTTGTGGAGGTCAGACGTGGTAAAAAGGTACAAACCGAGCGGCGCTTTATGCCCGGTTATGTACTTGTAAGAATGGAGATGACAGATAAAGCCTATCACATGATAAAGGATACTAACAGAGTTACAGGCTTTTTAGGTCAACAGGGTAAACCAATGCCTTTGAGAGACTCTGAGGTAGAAGTTATTTTAAATCAGGTGGAAGAAGGTTTAGAAAAACCAAGATCGTTAATTTCTTTTGAAATTGGTGAAAAGGTCAATGTGAATGATGGGCCTTTTGAAGGATTTTTAGGTTCTGTAGAAGAGGTTGATGAAGCTAATTCTAGACTTAAAGTCACAGTGTCGATATTCGGCAGAGCGACACCGGTAGAGTTAGAGTATACTCAGGTCCAGAAACAAGTTTAACGAATTAATTTTTGTCGAATGCGAGAAATAGTGAGAATGAAACTTAGTAAAAAGTAGGAGACCCCAAGAATGGCTAAAAAAGTAGCGGGTACTTTAAAATTGCAGATACCAGCGGGGAAGGCGAACCCCTCTCCTCCAGTTGGTCCGGCATTAGGACAAAGGGGGCTTAACATAATGGAATTTTGCAAAGCATTCAATGCTAAGACCCAAGAGATTGAGCCAGGTGCTCCCTGTCCGACGATAATTACCTATTATGTTGATAAGTCTTTCTCTATGGAAGTTAAAACGTCGCCAGCATCCTATTTCTTGAAAAAAGCCGCAGATATTAAATCAGGTGCGAAGACAACAGGAAAGGAAGTTGTAGCTTCAGTGACAGCAGAACAAATTAAGCAGATAGCCGAGGCTAAGATGATTGATCTCAATGCTAACGACATAGATGGTGCTATGCAGATTATTGCAGGATCCGCGCGTTCAATGGGAATAGAGATAAAAGGATAATTAGATGACACGGATTGGTAAGAGACTAAAAGATGCTCTAGGGGCGTTTGAACAAAAGGGGGACCTGACGATTGAGGAAGCTGTTTCCCTTGTTAAGAGCAATGCCAAGGCCAAATTTGATGAGACAATAGATCTTGCCCTAAATTTGGGAGTGGATCCAAGACATGCAGACCAAATGGTTAGAGGTGTTTGTGCTCTACCAAATGGTACGGGTAGAACGGTAAGAGTGGCTGTTTTTGCCCGTGGAGCCAAGGCTGATGAAGCTCAAAAAGCGGGAGCCGACATAGTTGGGGCAGAAGATTTAATGGAAGTTGTGCAGAGTGGTAAGGTTGATTTTGACAGATGTATAGCCACTCCCGATATGATGCCCATTGTTGGGCGGCTAGGTAAGGTGCTTGGGCCAAGGAATTTAATGCCCAATCCAAAGGTTGGAACCGTCACTATGGACGTTGGAGCAGCAGTTGAAGCTGCGAAGAGTGGTGAGGTGCAATTCAAGGTAGAGAAAGCAGGTGTTGTCCACGCTGGGGTTGGCAAAGCTTCATTTGAGGAAAAAATGTTAGTTGAAAATGTAAAGGCCTTTGTCGAATCAGTAAAAAAAATGAGGCCAAGTGGGGCAAAAGGAACCTATATGAAAAAGGTTTCGATTAGTTCATCTATGGGGCCAAGTGTGACTCTAGATGTTGGAAACTTATGAAGAGAAGAATGTGAAGAAATTTTTCAATACGAATTATTGTATTGATAAATTATCGAGTAAATAAACTCGATAGTCCGAGATGGTGGGTGCATTAGAGCATAATTCCTGTCGTAGATTAGGTGAACGAAAACAACAGCTTTTTAGAGCTTGCTCAAAAAAGGTTTTTCGGAGACCCGGACAAAACCTGAGATGTTAGGGGATTTACCCTTAATAAATTTGAGCCGAAAGGGGGTGACCCTTTCATAAATGTGGAGCAAAATTGTGGACAGAGCCCAGAAAGAAGCAGTGGTTGCCGAGCTTGACCAAATTTTTACGGTTTCTGGTGTAGTGATTGTTGCACACTATACTGGTATAACTGTTTCCGAAATGTCGGATTTGCGCCTTCGAATGAGAAAAGTTGGCGGTGCCGTGCGAGTTGCTAAAAATAAACTTGTAAAAATAGCTCTTGAAGGTAAGGAGTGCCAAAGTATGGCGCCATTATTCTCTGGACAGACAGCTTTGATATATTCTGAGGATCAGGTCTCTGCGGCTAAAGTTGCGGTAGAATTTGCCAAAGATAATCAAAAACTCACAATCCTTGGTGGATCAATGGGGGCAACAAGTCTTGACGCCTCTGCTGTAGTGGAAGTATCAAAAATGCCATCTAAGGATGAGCTTGTTGGAACAATTGTCAGTATGCTGACAGCACCTGCTTCTAACTTGGCGGGAGCCTTAAGTGGTCCTTCGGCGGATATCGCGGGTATTTTTTCAACTATCGAAGAAAAGGCAGCTTAAGAGTTCGGCAAAATAAATGGAAAACTAATATGGTGCCGGTCGTGAAGGCAGGTGTCTGAACACAAATTTAAAATAGAAAGCGAAAAAATGGCTGATTTAAAAAAACTAGCAAAAGATATAGTAGAGTTGACCCTTCTTGAGGCTGTAGAATTGAAAAATATCCTCAAAGATGATTATGGCATCGAGCCCGCTGCAGGTGGTGCTGTGATGATGGCTGGACCAGTAGCTGGTGCAGACGGAGGTTCTTCAGGTGAAGAACAGACAGAGTTTGACGTGATACTAAAATCTTTTGGTGACAAGAAAATTAATGTCATTAAAGAGGTAAGAGGAATTACGGGTTTGGGCTTGAAAGAAGCAAAAGATCTTGTTGAAGCAGGTGGAAAAGCTGTGAAAGAGGGTGTGTCCAAAGAAGAAGCAGAAAGTCTTAAAAAACAATTAGAAGAAGCAGGAGCTGAAGTTGAAGTAAAGTGAATACAGTCAATTTCTGAAAATTAATTAGATGCGTGCTGGGTTTAGATGTTGTGCTAGGCCCAGTGCAAAGATAATCGGATTGGCTCTATGATAATACAGTAACCGCAAGGGAAAATGTTTAAGCCGATGTTTAGACATGGTCCCATAGTTGTCCCGGAACGGTGATGCGTCTTAAGAAATTAGTTGCATCAACTCTCAAAATATAAGGATTCGCATGGCTCAGTTATATTCAGGTAAAAAGCGTATAAGAAAGTTTTTTGGAAAAATTCGTGAAGTGGCCGAGATGCCTAATTTGATAGAAGTTCAAAAATCTTCCTACGGCCTGTTTTTGAATTCTGGTGAAGGGGATACACATGCCGATGGTGAGGGCATAAATGGTGTTTTTCAGTCAGTTTTTCCAATAAAAGACTTTAATGAAAATGCGTTACTAGAATTTGTATCCTATGAATTAGAAAAACCTAAATATGATGTTGAGGAATGTCAACAGAGAGATATGACCTACAGTGCTCCATTAAAAGTAAAACTTAGACTCAATATCTTCGAAGTTAATGAAGAAACTGGGGCTCGGTCTGTAATGAATATCAAACAACAAGATGTCTACATGGGAGATCTTCCGTTAATGACCCCTAATGGGACATTTGTAATTAATGGAACAGAGAGAGTAATTGTGTCTCAAATGCATAGGTCTCCTGGCGTATTTTTTGATCACGATAAAGGAAAAACCCACTCGTCAGGAAAATTACTGTTCACAAGTCGGATAATTCCCTATCGCGGTTCCTGGCTAGACTTTGAATTTGATGCTAAAGATTTGGTCTTTTCACGTATAGACAGACGCCGAAAGCTACCTGTCACAACAATTTTATATGCACTTGGGATGGATCAAGAGGCTATTTGCGACTCATATTATGGCCGGGTTGCTTATGTAAAATTGGACGACAAAAGCTGGTCGGCACCGTTTTTCCCTGAAAGAATGAGGGGAGTAAAGCCAGCGGTTGATATAATAGATGCGGCAACTGGTGAAGTCCTGGCTGAGCAGGGTAAAAAAATAACGCCTAGGCTCGTAAAAAAAATGATAGATGATGGTGTTACTAGAAACGTAATTCATGCTTTTGAAGATATAGTTGGACGTTTTTCAGCAAAGGACGTGATTAATGAACAGACTGGTGAAATTTGGGTTGAAGCTGGTGGGGAGTTAACTTGGGAAGTTGACCCGAAAACTGGGGATGTCGTTGGAGGATCTTTAAAAGTTCTTCTTGATAACGGCATTACTGAAATTGAAACTTTAGATATAGATAATGTAACCGTTGGACCGTTCATTAGAAATACTATGGCTGCAGATAAGAATTTTACTCGAAATACTGCTTTAATGGATATTTACCGAGTAATGCGTCCAGGAGAGCCGCCAACAGTAGAGGCTGCCGCAGCACTTTTCGAATCTTTGTTCTTTGATGCTGATAGGTATGATCTTTCCGCAGTGGGTAGGGTTAAGATGAATATGAGGCTTGATTTGGATGCGGAGGATACGCAGAGAACGCTTAGAAAAGAGGATATTATCGGGGTGGTGCGCGAGTTGGTAGAGTTAAGGGATGGTAGGGGCGAGGTTGATGATATTGACCATCTTGGAAATAGGCGAGTTCGGTCAGTAGGTGAGTTAATGGAGAACCAATATCGTGTTGGTCTGCTAAGAATGGAACGAGCAATTCGTGAGAGGATGTCATCGGTAGATATAGATACGGTAATGCCACAAGATTTAATAAATGCAAAACCAGCAGCAGCAGCAGTTAGAGAGTTTTTTGGTTCGAGTCAGCTATCGCAGTTTATGGATCAGACCAATCCATTGTCAGAGGTGACGCACAAGAGAAGATTATCTGCTTTGGGGCCTGGTGGTCTGACAAGGGAGCGAGCTGGGTTTGAAGTAAGAGATGTTCATCCAACGCATTATGGTAGAATGTGTCCCATTGAAACACCTGAAGGTCCAAACATTGGTTTGATAAATTCTCTAGCCTCTTTTGCAAGGGTCAATAAATATGGTTTCATCGAAACACCATACAGGACGGTCAAGGATGGGAAAGTAACTGACGAAGTATTGTATATGTCGGCATCTGAAGAGATGAAACATACCATAGCACAGGCTAATGCTAAGCTTGATGATGAGGGAAGATTTGAAAACGAACTGGTGTCGACAAGAAAATCGGGCGACTATATGCTTAATCCAGCTGATAGTGTGAGCCTAATTGATGTGTCGCCGAAACAGCTAGTGTCAGTTGCAGCATCGTTAATACCGTTTCTAGAAAATGATGATGCGAACCGGGCTCTAATGGGTTCAAATATGCAGAGGCAAGCAGTTCCGTTATTGAAATCTGAGGCGCCATACGTAGGCACTGGGATGGAGGCAATAGTTGCGAGAGACTCTGGGGCGGCGATAGTTGCGAAACGATCTGGGATTATTGACCAGGTGGACGCCATGAGAATTGTTGTCCGGGCCACTGAAAATGTGGAGCCTGGTGACCCAGGAGTAGATATTTATCGACTGAGAAAGTTTCAGCGATCAAATCAGAACACTTGTATTAATCAACGACCCCTAGTTAAGGTTGGGGATCAGGTTAATCAGGGCGAAGTTGTTGCTGATGGTCCGTCAACTGACGTAGGCGAACTCGCTTTGGGTAAAAACGTTCTGGTGGCTTTTATGCCTTGGAATGGGTATAATTACGAAGACTCAATTTTAATTTCTGAACGTATCGTGAAGGATGATGTATTTACCTCTATCCATATCGAGGAATATGAGGTTGCATCTAGAGATACTAAACTCGGACCAGAGGAAATAACACGAGATATTCCTAATGTGGGTGAAGAGGCACTTCGGAATTTGGATGAAGCAGGGATTGTATATATTGGTGCCGAAGTTGGTCCAGCAGATATTCTGGTGGGAAAGATTACTCCAAAGGGAGAGAGCCCGATGACTCCTGAAGAAAAGCTTTTGAGAGCAATCTTTGGTGAAAAGGCTTCAGATGTTAGAGATACCTCTTTAAGGATGAGCCCGGGTGATAGTGGAACTATTGTGGAGGTAAGAGTATTCAATAGGCATGGTATTGAAAAAGATGAGCGGGCTTTGCAAATTGAACGTGAGGAGATTGAACGATTGAGCCGTGATAGGGATGATGAGCTAGCTATTTTAGAAAGAAATATATAT
>Ga0209223_10002865_pt1 | contig 16798 bp, 15 predicted proteins | sample COG_06_FD_184750 | JGI IMG/M metagenome (GOLD analysis project Ga0209223, IMG submission 184750) | Pelagic Microbial community sample from North Sea - COGITO 998_met_06 (SPAdes) (version 2) | ecosystem: Environmental > Aquatic > Marine > Neritic zone/Coastal water | place: Helgoland, sampling...
TGGAAACTCTGCGAGAAATGAGTCCCCTCCAGTATTAAAAAGGCTACCACCATGCTTTTTAAAGAGTTGAGTAAGGATTTTCTCGCAAGCTCTAAGGTTCTTAACAGTTTCACTTTCATCTGCTTCCATATGTTTGCTATAACCAACAATATCGGTGGCAAAAATAACTGCTATTTTACGATCAATTTCATCAGACATGAAAGCACCTTATTGAGTTACATAAGGAGTGATTACTAATACATCAATAATTCGATTTCAAACTAATACTACAAAAGAACACTAGGTTCCAAGAATTATCACCCACCGCTTGCAACTCATTTGCAACTGAAAAGCACTTTTGATAAAAAAAAATCCTTACTTTTGAATGAGTTAATTGGCTCCGGTGGATGGGTTCGAACCAACGACCAATTGATTAACAGTCAACTGCTCTACCACTGAGCTACACCGGAACAATTATAGCACTTTCTATATCAATCCATTGACTTCCTATCAAGAGATAATTTTAACTCGTTTAATAAATCTCACCACTCCGCTTTTTACCTCCGTACTCAGTAGTAATGTCATTAGCAATACTAAGAAGAGAAACTGAGACTTGTATCATGTCAATTTCTTTAAACCTTGTCGATGGCCCTGAAATTGATACTGCATAAACAGCTCTCCCATATTCATTAAATATTGGAGCTGATATGCATGATAAACCCTCTACATTTTCCTCTAAATCAAAAGAAAAACCCTTCCGAGCAACTTCATCTAGGCTAGAAATAAATTGTGTTGCTTCGGTGATTGTATTCTTCGTAAGCTTTTCCATACCATGCGCCATCAGCACGGCCTTAACCTCAGATTGATCACGGTACGCCATAACTGCCTTTCCAGCAGCGGAGCAATGAATATTTATTGCTCCTCCCACCTTAGTGATTGCTCTGATATTGTGTTTTGACTCGACTTGTGAGAGACAAACCATAACCCCATTGTTCTCAATATAAATATTACATGTTTCACCGGTGATTGTACTTAATCGTCGCAAGTATTTTTTTGAAAGTAATATTAGATCCCTTCCCTGTCCAAATTGAGAGCCTACGGAAAATGCTCCAACACCCACTTGCCATTGTGCTTGAATTGCGTCAAATTGTACAAATTTCTCAGTTTCCATCGTAGTGAGGAGCCGGTGAGTAGTGCTATTCGGTAGTTCTGCGGCAAGGGCAATCGAGGACAAATTGCGTTCGGATCCCTCCTCTGACAAATATTTTAAAATTCTCAAAGATCGCACAACCGATCGAACATAGTCAGCCATTTTTTTACACCCATTCGGCAATGTACTTATTGAGTAACAGAAAATTTAGTTTTAGGCGATAGTTTACCTTTGTAGTTAACAAGTCCTTTGGTCGAAAGGTAGATTAAAGTTGCAAGAACATTTAGCGCTGCTGGCTCTTTGAGATCATTAATTAAATTATCGTAAATTAGCGGAACTAGTTCAAGAGGCGTATGTTCGGCCTGTTTAACTAATGTCAAAATTTGTTCCTCACGTTTTTTCCTATGTTTTATCTGAGATTGAACATAAGGTTTTGCTTCTCGTATTGGCTCTCCATGTGTGGGAAAATAAATATTTTCCTTTCTAAAAAGTACCTTTTGGAGGGATTTGATAAAATCACCCATATTACCTGATGGTGGTAATATCATTGTTGAAGACCACCCCATAACGTGATCGCCGCTAAAAAGTATGTTCATTTTCTCCCAAGCCAAACAAATATGGTCGAACCGATGTCCAGGAGAGAAAACTACCTCAAAGGACCATTCTGAATTATAGATTTTATCACCATCCAAAACTTTTTTTATAGTAATATTTCTATTAATTTTACTCAGAGAGCTTAAAGGTGTACTGACATCGCAAATATTTTTAAGTAAGTCGTAATTACTTTCATTAGGCGAACCAAACATATAAATTTTTGCTTTAAGTTCAATCGCTAGTCGTATTGCGAGAGCACAGTGATCTTGATGAGAATGAGTAAGAATTATATGAGTAAGTTGTGCATTTCCTATGGCTAGAATAATATTATTAAAATGGCTTGTTATATTTGGTCCTGGATCAATTATAGCTAGTTCTTTAAGACCAATTAGATAGGATCGCGTCCCTGTATTTGTGTAGGCATTACCATTTGGTGCAGTTATGGCTCTTAAAGTGCTAACTTTCAAATCATTAGGGATTTTAGTAAAGCCAGTAAAATTATTTTGATTAACTTTTGTCATTAAATATTCTCTCTAACTTGATCTCGTGTTAAGGTTTGCTCAGATGAAAATACAATCAATAAAACAATATCTACCAAGAAAACTTTTTGGAAGAACGATATTAATCTTTCTTTTCCCAATAATTATGATTGAGTTAGTGGTCTTTGTTGCATTTATCCAGAGACATTTTGAACAAGTCACAAGTCAGATGTCTGAAGTATTCTCTTATCAAGTAAAGTATATTATCAATAGCGCTGCTAATGAAAAGAAAGAAAATAAACAAGAATTAGTAAATAAACTAGGCAAAGATTTCGAACTTGAGGTCAGAATGATAACAGCCGAACCCTCACTAAGAATTAGAGATCTTGAAGTTTTTGATTTTTCCGGTAGCGCATTTGTCAAAACAATGCGAAAAAACTTTGGTGAATCTGTATTTTTTGATTTTTCAAAACCCCGAAAAATTACTTTAGTTGTTATGGTTGAAAACCAACTTTTATCAGTAACTGTCCCACGAGGAAGAATAAGTGCGGCTAATCCTCACCAGTTACTAGTTTTAATGGTATTTGTTTCAATTTTATTGGTATTTTTAGCAATTATAATACTTAGAAATCAGTTAAAGCCCATAATCAAGTTAGCAGAAGTCTCAGAGGCATTTGGGAAAGGTCAATCATTATATTTTAAACCTGCTGGATCTGAGGAAGTTCGCCGCGCTGGATCAGCATTTATTGCCATGAGGTCACGTATAGAAAAACAAATCGAGCAAAGAACTCAAATGTTATCTGGTGTTAGTCACGATTTACGAACTCCTTTAACCCGCCTAAAATTAGGATTAACTCTTTTAAAAAACGAAGATGATGCGAAGGAAATGCTTGAAGACGTGAATAGCATGCAGGCAATGCTTGATGAGTTTTTAATATTTGCAAAAACAGAAGCAATAGAGGAGCCAACAAAACTCGACCCAGTTCGACTGATTGAACGGATTATAATCCGCAATATAAAAAAGCCACAAATTATTGAATTTAATAATAAAAACAATATATCTGGTTTAGTTCTAATTCCCTTAAGAGAAATAATGTTCGAACGAGCAATACAGAACATCCTAGATAATGCGAAAAACGTGAGTTCCAAAATTTCAATTCACTTGGATATAAAAAAGAATTTTTTGCAAATACTGATTGAAGATAATGGACCAGGAATTGACCCAGACGATCGTGAGAAAGCTTTAAAGCCTTTTGCCCGTTTAGATCAATCAAGAAATCAAAACAATCACTCGGGTGTTGGGCTTGGTTTGTCGATTGCATTAGATACAGTGCGAAGTCATGGAGGTAATCTAACTCTTGACTCAAGTCAAAAATTAGGAGGATTGAGAGTCAAAATCACACTTCCACTCTAAGCTAAATTTTAAACTTTTAGGTGATCTAATGCGGACTTTGCAAATATCTTTACATATTCCCCCATCTTAAGGCCTTTTTCAGGATTAGAAGCATTACCGTCAAGAGTACGCTTCTTAATACCTTGTAAAATCGCCGCCATTCTAAAAAAACTAAATGCAATAGAAAACTCTAAATCTGGAGGGTGGGATAGTCCTAATCGTTTTGAGTAGAGCTCAACATATTCTTTATCTTCAGGGATCCCAAGTGCTTTTCTGTTGGCGCCAGAGAGACCTCTTCCTTCAGTTCCTAGGGGCATTGACCATTGCATTAATTGTGCAGCTAAATCGGCTCTTGGGTCTCCAAGAGTCGATAATTCCCAATCCAAAATTGCTGTGAGAGAAAAGTCAGACTTAGAAAAAATCAAGTTGTCAATCCTCCAATCTCCATGCACAATGCAAGAGCTTGAAACTTCTTGTGGCACATTATTTAGCAGCCAGTTATTTAACAATTCCATTTCAGCAATGGGTTCAGTCATACTATTCTCAAACTGCCGTGACCAAGTAGATAATTGCCGCTCAAAGTAATTTCCTGGTTTTCCAAAGTCAGCTAATCCAACTGATACAGGTGAAACTTTATGGAGAGCGACAAGGCCAGCATTCATATTGTCATAGACACGCCGTCTCTCGTCTATTGATAAAGTAGGTGTGCTGGGTTCAGAAAAAGTTATGCCTTTCACGTGCTCCATGATAAAATATATATTACCAATTTCGGTTGGATCCTGACAAAGGTAAAAGACTTTTGGAACTGGTACAGGAGTATCTCGAAGTGCTTTCATTACACGGTATTCACGCTCAACCATATGGGCTGACCTTAGCAACACACCGTCTGGTTTCCTTCGTAAGACCAGAGACACAGCCTTTCCTTGTAAAATATACGTAGGATTCGATTGGCCATGTTTAGTCTTTTCTTCATGCCATGGACCTTTAAACTCTGGGATCCTTACTGAGAGTGCTGATGTGACCTTTTCTATATCTAGTCCTGTATCACTGGGCATTCTTACATTATCTTTTCGTTTGTATACTTACGAATTTCATTTCGAGCCACCTGTCTTCGATGAACAGCATCGGGGCCATCGGCAAGACGAAGGGTTCGGAGGTGTGTCCAAGCTGCCGCTAACGGAGTATCTTGGCTTATTCCCTCTCCACCATATAGTTGAATAGCCTCGTCTACAACTTTCAGTGCTACTTTTGGTGCGACTACTTTTATTTGACTGATCCAACTCGAAGCTGTCCGCTTATCTGTGTTATCCATCATCCATGCGGCTTTCAAACAAAGCAGTCGTGCCATTTCTATTTCGATCCTCGCATCCGCTATGATATCAAAGTTAGCGCCAAGATTTATGAGTGGTTTTCCAAACGCAGTTCGAGATAGCCCACGGCGGCACATCAACTCAAGTGCTGCCTCAGCCTGTCCAATAGCCCTCATGCAGTGATGAATTCGGCCAGGTCCTAGGCGACCTTGAGCAATTTCAAACCCTCGCCCTTCACCTAAGAGTAAATCTTCGAAGGGAACACAAACATTATCAAAAGAAATGTGCATATGGCCATGAGGTGCATCGTCGTGACCATAGACCTGCATTGGTCGAATAACTTTTATACCTTCTGCATTAGAGGGCACAACAATCATTGAGTGTCGTTGATGCTTTGGTAACGTATCATCGCCGGTCTTAACCATTACAATATATACCTCACAGCGTGGATCCCCTGCCCCTGAAGCCCACCATTTTTCTCCATTCAGAAGATATTTTCCATCCTTCTTCGTTGCTTTTAGAGACATGTTTGTAGCGTCTGAGGAAGCAACTAGAGGTTCTGTCATGCAATAAGCCGAACGAATCTCTCCATTCAACAAGGGATTAAGCCATAACTCCTTATGCTTGCTACTTCCAAAGCGTTCAAAAACTTCCATATTACCAGTATCGGGAGCCGAACAATTAAAAACCTCAGCTCCCAGGCGGCATTTACCCATTTCTTCAGCTAAATAAGCGTATTCAACTGTTGATAAACCAAACCCTTTTTCAGACTTCGTAAGCCAAAAGTTCCACAAACCGCGCGATTTTGCATCATCTTTTAACGTATTAAGTATTTCTGTCATACGGGCAGAATATAAAAACCGATCATTTGAAGCAGCTACTTCCGCAAAAAATTCTGGCTCACTAGGAATAATCTTATCGTTAATCATATTTCTAACCTCTTTGACTAACGGAATTACATTTTCACTCATTCCTAAATTCATATCCGCCCCTTTTTTTTACCTGAAGATCGATTATCAAAAGCACCATTTAATTCTTTTTCTAAAAAAAACAGTAAAATACTCAATTTCAATTATTGAATAAAGTCATTGAATATTAGTAACTTTTAAAAAAAACTTAATATTATTCAATCTTGCATTATCCAAATTAAAACCTTAAGAAATTACTGCTTTATACTATTCACATAACTAAACCAACTTTCTATCTCCTATTGCTAAATTAAAAAAGTATTTTATTATTTGCAAATAACGTATCTCTTTTTCCTCTAAGAATATAGAAATTGGATTTAAAGCTTGGCTATATGGATTTGGATAACAATTATAGCGGCAATTTCACAGAGTTTCCGAACTGCTCAGCAGAAAAACCTTAAAAATAGGTTGGGCGATTTTGGGGCGAGCTTTGTACGGTTTTCTTACGCAATTCCTTTCGCCTGGTCTTGGTTGCTATTCTACTGCTTTGTTACGAACAGCTCATTACCTCCTTTAAACTATGAATTTGGATTTTGGGTAACCAGTGCAGGGGTGTTACAAATAATTTTTACCGTTCTTTTGATCAAACTTTTTTCGCATCGTTCATTTGCCGCTGGCACAGCTTTTTCAAAAACAGAGGTCATTCAAGTAGCAATATTTGAAGCAGTAATTATCGGTTATGTCGTAAGTTTTCAGGTTGGGGTTGCAATCATTTTAGGTTTTATTGCTATTGTTCTACTCTCAGTTGTAAAAGGCCAAGTTAGTTTGTCGAACTTGGTAAACTCTTTATCGACAAGACAAGCAGCTCTTGGAGTAACGAGCGGTGCATTTCTTGCCCTATGTAGTGTTTGTTTTAGAGCAGCCACAGACTCTTTAAACGGAGATGACTTAATCGTTAAGGCTGGGTGCACACTGGGCATTTCTTTGATAATTCAAACCACTTTAATGGGGTTTTGGATGAAAAAATATGCAGAAAGAGAATTAATCCTCACCTTTAGGGAGTGGCGAGGTTCGAGCATAGTTGGTTTTTTTGGTGCTTTAACGAGTTTTTGTTGGTTTTATGCGTTCTCTGCAAATGCCGTGGCACCAGTTAGAGCAATAGGTCAAATAGAATTGGTTCTTGCACTATTAATTTCGATGTTTTTTTTCCGGGAAAAACCTTCTTGGAAAGAAGTAGCTGCAATATTTTTACTTTTGATATCAATTATCCTTGTGTTACTCGACTAAAATTGCTGTACTTTTTTACATATAAATTATATAAATAAAACTGAAGGACCCCTAAAGAAAGTTCTTTTAGGGCTATTTCTTCGGAGAAAATAAAATGAATAAGTTTTTGGGAGAAAATTATGATTAATAAATTCATGCTAGGAGTGGGAGCGTCGTTAGTGCTTACAGTGTCTAGTTTCACAACAGCAACGATGGCGAAAGTTGAAGGAGATACGATCACGCTTGGTTCATCAATTTCCTTAACAGGTAAGTATGCAACAAATGGTCTGCATACTCAAAGAGGGTATGATTATGCTGTTGACGTCATCAATAGTAGTGGTGGCGTAAAAGTAGGCGGCAAAACATATAAATTGGCCGTTAAATATTATGACGATGAATCTACACCTGCACGAGGAGCACAGCTTGCAGAGCGTCTCATTCAGCAGGATGGTATTGAATATATGCTGGGACCATACAGCTCTGGTATGACTAAAGCTATTGCTCCTGTGTCTGAAAAGTTTGGTGTCCCGATGGTGGAAGCTGAGGGAGCATCTCGATCTCTCTTTACACAAGGTTATAAGTACTTGTTCGCAGTTCTTTCGACTTCTAATCTTTACCTGTCAACCGCCATTGATTTAGCAGCAGAGTCCTCTAGTGATCCTTCTTCAATTAGAGTAGCTATGGCTTTCGAAAGCGATCCTTTCTCAATGGATGTTCGTGCTGGCGTCGTCGACGCAATAAATAAGTATGGGATGAAGATTGTCATCGATGATCAGCTTCCTGCAGACTTATCTGATATGTCAACAACGTTAACAAAAGCTAAAGCTCTGAAACCTGATATTTTAATTGTTTCTGGTCACTCAAAAGGTGCAGCTACAGCCGCTCGACAAATCAATGAAATGAAAATAAATATTCCAATGATTGCAATGACTCATTGTGAAGCTGCAAAAGTGCAGGAGAAGTTTCCAAAGGCAGCCGATGGGTTCTTATGCCCAACTCAATGGGTGGAAACTTTATCGAAGTCTGACTCAATGTTTGGAACTGCTGCTGAGTGGAATGAAGGCTTTAAAGCCGCCCACCCTAGCTATACCTCCGTGCCTTATCAGTCAGCGCAAGCATCTGCGGCAGTATATGTGTTTAAGGAAGCATTTGAAGCTGCAAATAAGTTTGATCAAGACGCAGTGCGAGATGCAATTTCTGGTGTTGAGATGGAAACTTTTTATGGTGACATAAAATTTTCGGATGCTGGTAATAACATTGCTAAGCCAATGTTCATGCGCCAGATTAACGCAAGTGGGAATTACAATTTAGTTGAAACAGCTAAAGATATGGCATTTCCAAGAAAAGTTGCGTACTAATCTTGATCTAAAGGCTTTCTAAGGGGAGTATTCGTACTCCCCTCATTTTTTTAATAATACGCTATTGGAGCTTAAAATGCTTGATAATCTTCAGCTCTTATTTGTATGGGCACCGATAATAAACGTTCAAATTATATTAGAAGGAATTTTTCTTGGTGCTGTGTTTGCTTTGAGTGCTTACGGGTTAGCTCTGGTTTGGGGTGTGATGAATATCAAAAACTTAGCTCAGGGTGATTTTGTCATAATGGGAGGGTACATTTCGCTCGCCCTTAGCAACTACAATCTAAGTATTTTTATAATTCTGCCCCTTGTAATGATAATTATGTTTTTTTATGGTTTAATTGTCTATCGCCTGATGATTAAACGGGTAATCGATCAAGATATGTTCACTTCGCTTCTTGCAACTTTTGGGCTGTCTTTACTGATGCAACAAGTCATGAACTTAATCTGGGGGCCAGAGGTTCAAATTATTGATCTCGATTTACCAGTCTACGATGCATTTGATGGCTTTGTTACAATTCCATCAATTAAAATTATATCCTTAATTCTTGCCGCTGTTCTATCAATTGCAATTATTATTTTTATGAAGAAGTCCCGGACAGGCCAAGCTATTCGAGCCACTGCTCAGGACCCTCGTGCCGCTAGAGTGCTTGGCATTGATACTGATCAAATCTATGCATTCACTTTTTCCCTAAACTCTGCGATTTGTGGCGCCGCTGGCGTATTCGTATCAGTAATTTGGGTTTTACAGCCATTTTATGGAATAACATACTCTGTGAGATCTTTTGCTATAGTGACTGCTGCTGGGTTAGGAAATTTACCTGCTGTAATCACTGCAGGGTTTGGAATTGGCCTTTTTGAAAAGTATGTTGGGGCGATCATTGGCACTGCATACGAAGTAGCCGCGCCAGTTTCTATGCTATTGATTGTTCTGGTGTTTAGACAAATAAGCATGAGAAAAAATAGACAGGCAGTAAAATGAATAATAGAAAAACAATTTTAACGTATCTTGGGCTTGGTTTGTTTGGGATACTGGGACCAGTTCTATTTCCCGCCTATACTTTATCAATTGCGTATTTATGGATGATGGTTTTAATGGCATCAACCTGGGACCTTTTAGGTGGTCAAATGGGGTATAACTCTCTCGGTAATATAGCGTTTTTTGGAATTGGAATGTACGTGTCCGCTATTGTACAAGTGTCGATATTTTACCCTGGAGGGGTTGCAGAATATACATCTGCGATGGGATCAATCAAGCCAGAGTTTACTGCTAGTCAATATTATTATGGAATCTTTTTGGGCCTTATAGCTGCTGGTTTTGTTGCGATGCTATTCTCTTTAGTTTTTGGATCTTTCATGTTTGGGCTCAGAGGCCCCTACTTCGCAATTGGATCACTTGGACTTGCTATTGCCGTCGCTGAAATAACTACGACTATCAATTACGTAGGTGGTGCGTCTGGAATTTCCATGCCAATGTTTCCCGGAGATATTGAGTTTCGATCTGTGTTTTTTTACATTCTTTGCTTCGTAATCACCGTTATAGCGCATTTTCTTTTACGATGGCTTTACTCGACTCAGTTTGGGTTAGCAATTAATGCAATAAGAGACGATGAAGATAAAGCCGAGGCAATGGGGATTCCTACGCGGATCTACAAACAAATTGGTTGGGGAATTACAGCCTTCTTTATGGGATCAATTGGTGCAGTTGCTGGAAATATGGCTGGTTTTATTGATAAAGAAGTAGCTTATCCTATACCAACTTTTGGTATTTTTATGGTTGCTATGGTACTTTTGGGTGGCAAAGGAACTCTTTGGGGACCAGTATTAGGGGCGGTTATATTTCATATAATTAAAGAAACGACTTGGACATATTTACTTGGTTGGCAGTGGGTCGCCCTTGGATTAATTTTAATAGTGAATATTGTTTATTTTCAACAGGGAATAATGGGTTGGTTGCAAAGTCGTTACCCAGAAATGTTTGGAATAGTTGTAGATAAAGGGCATGTCCAGACAAAAAAACAAGATAAGGCCGAAGCATGACTAATAATATAATTGAAGTTACAAATGTCTCCAAGTCGTATGGGGGAGTCAAAGCTAATGTCGATATCTCGATGGTTGTAAAAAAAGGGTCCATTACAGGAATTATTGGTCCAAACGGCTGCGGAAAAACAACTCTCTTTAATTCAATCGTTGGATACCACCCTATTGATGAGGGATCTATAAAGTTTGATGGCAAAGAAATTTCTGCTTTATTAGTTGGGGACATAGCAAGACTTGGCCTTCTTCGTACTTTTCAGCAAACACGCATTTATTCGAAGATGAATTGTGTCGATAATATGCAGATATCTATTTCTCGTCGGGAAGATGCCAAACATGGCCTTTTTGCAAGTAGGAAGGGACGCATTAAGGAACGAGCCGAACACTTGCTGGAATTCGTTGGACTATATTCGAAACGGAATCTGATATCTGGAGATTTATCATTTGGTCAACAAAAACTTCTAGAATTTGCAATGGCATTAATGAATGAGCCAAAAGTATTGTTACTGGACGAACCGACGGCGGGTATAAACCCAACCCTAATAAATGGTTTAATTGATCGGTTACAAAAAGCTAATCAAGAACTGGGGATCACCTTGTGTGTGATTGAACATAATATGAGAGTTATCATGAATTTAGCCTCAGATATTTACTGCCTATCCAATGGTAAAATGCTAGCAAGTGGCCTGCCAAAGGATCTTCAAAATGATCGCCGAGTGATTGATGCATATTTGGGGGGAAGCTAATGTCTGAAAAAACAAAACAGAAAAAAACTATGCAGAAAAAAACATTGGAAAAAAAAATAACTGGATATGGCGCCGGCACTGTTGATGTCGTAATGTCAGTGGACCAGGTAGCTAAAGAAGCTGCTGCAATCTCAAAAAATGCACCCTCAGTTAAAACTCTTGAGACTCTCGCTGAAGATGAACCGTTTTTGACTATTAAAAATCTTTGTGCTGGTTATGGAAAAATGGAAATATTGCATAATTTTAGCCTTCGAGTACGAAAAGGACAGTCACTCTGTCTTATTGGACCAAATGGAGCTGGAAAATCTACAATTCTGCACTCAATATTTGGATTTACTAATATTTTTTCAGGAACCATCGAAATCAACGGTAACGATATTACTAACTTGACTCCGTCTCAAAAGCTGTCCAAAGCAGGTATTGCTTATATTCTTCAGGATAAATCTGTGTTCCCACAAATGACAGTAGAAGAGAATCTCTTAATGGGAGGGTTTTTAAAGAATAAACCCAAAGAGGCAAGAGAGTCGGCTGAGATGGTTTTCGATAAATATGCTCGTTTAGCTGAACGCAGAAATAAACCCGCTGGAGTTTTGTCTGGTGGTGAGCGTCGGTTGTTAGAAATTTCTCGTGCACTCGTTATGCAACCTGACGTTCTTTTAGTGGATGAACCATCTATTGGGTTAGAGCCACGCTTTATCGATATGGTTTTTGGGATCCTCGAGGATCTCCAACACAAAGACGGTAAGACAATAATTATGGTTGAGCAAAATGCTAAAAAAGGTTTAGCTTTTGCCGATATTGGATACGTCTTAGTCTCAGGGGAGACCGCTATCGCTGATACGGGCAATGCATTGCTGGACAATCCACATGTTGGTCGACTTTTTCTTGGTGGGTAGATAAACAACTTAACAATGCGATTAAAGCCACAAAATATATTAATAATAACTGTTTGTGTCTCCTCTATTTTATCAATGCTAAATTTTGCACTCTGGCCAGTATTCTTGATTGAATTACGTAACGACTGGCATTTAACAAATACTGATATTGGTTGGATTAGTGGTGTTTATTTTTTTGGTTATGTGACTGCTACCCCAGTACTTGTAGGCCTTACTGATAAATTCGATGCAAAATGGATTTTTCTAGGAGGGTGCTTAGTAGGAATTTCTGGTAATCTAGGCTTCACCTTTTTTGTAACAGGGTTTTGGAGTGCGCTTGTTAGTTGGGCATTAGTTGGTGCAGGATTGGCTGGTACTTATATGCCCGGCCTTCAAATTTTGAATTCTCGTCTTGGTGATAAAGAGAGAATAAGTGCGGTACCATGGTATACGTCATGCTTTGGTATTGGCACTGGATGCTCTTACGCAATTATGGGAGCAATGATTATAAACTTTAATTTTAGGTATGCGGCTATGTTTGGCATTATTGCCTCTTTAATAAGTATTTTTATTGTTTTGACTTTCATCAAAACTATTTCCCAAAAAAGTGTCAGTATAATTTTGGCTCGGCACCCATTAGATTTTAGACCAGTTTTCAAGAAACAAATTTCCATGAGTTATATATTAGCCTACGGAGCTCATACATATGAATTATTTGCGTATAGATCATGGAGTTTTGCTCTGTTTTTCTTCATTGGAAGTAATAACTCGCCAAGTTTATCAATAACAATGATTTCGGCTATCGTTAGTTTAATTACTCTGACAGGAATGGTCGCCTCGGTTCTAGGTGCAAAACTAGCAGAAAAATACTCAAGACATAATTTCCTAGCTATAATCGGATTAAGTACATTTTTTATTGCTATTTTAACGGCATGTTTTGTTGGAATTGTGTTACCAATCGCAATTGCATTATTATGGCTCTATAATTTTTTTATCATGCTGGACTCGGGTGCTCTAACGGCAGGTGCAGTTGAATCAAGTGATAAACATAATAGAGGTGCCGTGTTAGCTGTTCATTCCATGATTGGATTTTCTGGTGGAGCAATAGGTGGGCCTCTCATTGGCACCATACTAGATAACTTTGGTGGTGAAAGCTCACAGTTTGCTTGGCTGTGTGCGTTGCTAGCAATGGGAATAGGTTCTTTTGTTGTCTTTGCTATTCAAGTACGGCACTGGTCAAAAACGTAAACTTATCAACAAACTTAACCCTTAACTAGAGACAATTTAACCTGTAAAAATTATTTTAAAGATTTGATTTTTATAACTGACTAGTCTTTGACACAGGGAATTTACTTAGCTGATAATCGATAAAGATAAGAATTCGCTTCTAGATCACGTTAAGGTACTACATAACTCCCACAAGAAATGAGTATCTTGGTAGGGGATGCAAGACTCGAACTTGCGACCAATACGTTATGAGCGTACTGCTCTAACCAACTGAGCTAATCCCCCATGCACCTTGGGTAAGTTTTATTATATGAAATGTCAAGAAACCTCATGCAGTATTTATTAGAAAATTTTTAGAAATACCCTGTTTGTCAAAATGATACATTTATTGCTATATCATTTATAAAAAGGGTTTGATTTAACTGAACCTTTATCTATACATTATATAGACTTATTGTGCTTACTTCATAAACTCCTTGCTTAAAGGCTGACTAGCGTGACTAAAAAGAAAGAATCTGACGTTTACAAAAATTCTGGTGTTAATATTGATGCCGGTAACAATTTTGTCACCGCTATAAAGCCACTTGCTCGATCAACTAGAAGAAACGGTGCATTAAGTAGTCTGGGCGGATTTGGAGCTTTATTTGATTTAAAAGCTGCAGGATATGATGATCCAATCTTAGTAGCCGCGACAGACGGTGTTGGAACAAAACTAAAAATTGCTATCGAAACAAGAGCACTTTCAAGTGTAGGTATCGATTTAGTTGCTATGTGCGTCAACGATTTAATTTGCCAGGGTGCTGAGCCACTATTTTTTCTCGATTATCTCGCAACAGCAAAGCTTAACGTCAGCGAAGCAACTGATATTATTGAAGGAATAACCAAGGGATGCAAACTTGCTAATATTGCTCTAATTGGTGGTGAAACAGCTGAAATGCCTGGTATGTACGATAAAGGTGATTTCGATTTAGCAGGCTTTGCGGTTGGAGCACTAAATCGAGGAAAAAATCTACCAAAAAATATAAAAAAAGGCGACAGGCTGATAGGAATTGGTTCCTCCGGGATTCATTCAAACGGTTTTTCATTAGTTCGCAAAATTATAAGGGATCTAGATCTGTCACTAGATTCAGAAGCTCCTTTTTCAAAAAGAAAACTTGGGATTGAATTGTTAGAACCTACTCGAATTTATGTAAAGTCGGTGCTTGATTTGCATAAAAAAAACTTAATTAAAGGCCTTGCTCATATAACAGGTGGAGGTTTGACAGAAAATGTACCCAGAATTCTTAATAAACCCCTTGGTGCTGAAATTAATTTAAATTCAATAGTACTGCCTGAGGTTTTTCAATGGTTATTATCTCAAGCAAAGCTGGAACAACATGAAGCATTAAGAATCTTTAATTGTGGAATTGGGATGGTTCTCGTGGTGTCAGAAGAAAATGTTTCGGAGACTTTATCTATCCTACAAAACTATAAAGAAAAAGCCATGGTTATTGGTGAAATTATTGAAGGTGTTGGTGTTAAATACTCTGGTGCCTTACATGTAAACTGATGGTTAAGAAAAAAAAAATAGCGATACTTATTTCAGGAAATGGATCAAATATGAGAGCTTTGATCCAAGATATGACGCGTAATAATCATCCTGCAGAGCCTGCTTTAGTTTTATCAGATAGGATTGATGCTAAGGGAATAGCCTTTGCGAAAGAAAAAAATATTTTGACCAAAGTAGTAAACTATAGAACATTTAAAAGCCAAAAAACTTTCGAAGAAATTTTAATTCAACATATTTTAGATTCTAACATTGACCTTGTTTGTCTTGCAGGATTTATGCGGATCCTAAGTCCTCTATTTGTAAATAAATTTAAAAACTCAATCTTAAATGTACATCCGTCCCTCTTGCCTCTTTTTCCTGGTCTTAATACCCATAAGAAAGTCTTAAGCTCAGGAATGGCTTTGCATGGTGCTACTATTCATATGGTCACTAATGAATTAGATGGTGGTAAAATACTGGGACAATGTATTGTCCCAGTTCTTAAGGGAGACACTCAAATCACTCTGGCAGCAAGACTTTTAAAACAAGAGCATATTCTATATCCAAAAATAGTCCGTAAATTTATTAATGGAGAGGACAACCCCTTTCTACTTTCATAGTGTTTTAACAATACTTATAAAAATGTTAACCAACCAGTTCTAATCCTGAAAAAAAGTATGCTATTTCTTCTTTTGCAGTGTCTTCTGCATCTGAACCGTGAACAGAATTCTCACCCATCGAAAGAGCAAATTCTTTTCTAATAGTTCCGTCTGCAGCATCTGCTGGATTAGTTGCTCCCATAACTTCTCTATTTTTTACCACAGCATTTTCACCCTCTAGCACTTGAACAATAATTGGGTGAGAAGCCATAAAGTTACATAACTCGTTATAAAACGGTCGTTCTTTATGTACACCATAGAACACGCCAGCTTGCTGCTTTGTTAACTGTATTTTTTTTTGGGCAATTATTGACAAGCCAGAGGATTCAAACTTTGCATTTATTGCACCAGACAGATTTCTTTTTGTAGCGTCAGGTTTTATTATGGAAAAAGTTCTTTGTATGGCCATTATAGACTCCTTTAAAAATTATTCATATTTACGATTTATTCTAATTAGTTTTTTCTCATAATCATATGAGATATTGCAAACTAATAATTAAGATTTTCGATAGCAGATGATGCGTAGATTTGAAAGCGCAAACTATATATTTTTTATTAAAGGTTATTGACAAATCATCGCTACATCTGCACTGCTCAATTTATGCTAACTATCAAAGATTTATCATTTAGGATTTCCGGCAATCCAATTTTATCTATGGCCAGCACCTATATTCCTGCTGGTTCAAAAGTTGGAATCGTAGGTCGAAATGGTGTTGGAAAGACAACTCTTTTTAAGCTTATCAGAAATGAATATGTCGTTGATACTGGTGATATAACTATTAAAAGAAATGCTTCAGTAGGTGGCGTATCGCAGGAAGTGCCGAGCGGCCCAGAAACCTTGATTGATACCGTGTTAAGTGCTGACAAAGAATTAAATGCACTACAAAAAGAGCAGAAAACAGCTTCGGATCCTAACCGTATAGCTGAAATTCAAGAACGACTTGCTGATATTGAAGCATATTCTGCAGAATCACGAGCATCAGCTATTCTAAATGGTCTTGGATTTGATATAGGCGATCAAAAGCGCTCGTGCAGCGAGTTCTCTGGTGGTTGGCAAATGAGAGTAGCCTTAGCAAGTGTTCTGTTCTCAGCGCCAGATTTATTACTCCTAGATGAACCTACAAATTATTTAGATTTAGAAGGAACAGTCTGGCTTGAGGCATTTCTTTCAAAATATACCAAAACAATTATTTTGATCAGTCATGATAGAAGTATCTTAACAAGATCTGTGAATAAAATTTTACACCTAGAGCATAAAAAACTGACTTTATTTTCTGGAAATTATGATT
>Ga0209223_10002867_pt1 | contig 16789 bp, 16 predicted proteins | sample COG_06_FD_184750 | JGI IMG/M metagenome (GOLD analysis project Ga0209223, IMG submission 184750) | Pelagic Microbial community sample from North Sea - COGITO 998_met_06 (SPAdes) (version 2) | ecosystem: Environmental > Aquatic > Marine > Neritic zone/Coastal water | place: Helgoland, sampling...
ATCGTACTTAAATGAGTAGTTAGATCATTTTCTGTCGGCAATCGGTTTTCTATCTCTTCTATCTTCCCATCCATAAAATCTTTAAAGGTATATTTTTTCCCTGAAATGTAAGTTTCATTATTTTGAATAAATAAAATTGGAAAGCCCATTACGAATTCAGCATATTTTTCAAAATTTAAATTTTCAAAAAATAATTTTGGCAATCCTCCTCTAGAAGTGCTTTGCCAAACTTTTGATCTATAAGATAAATAACCACTATTTTTTTTTTCAACTATTGATGAGTTTGCAAATAATGCGATAGAAATTGGAACAATCGAGTTTACGATTTTAAATTTTTTAATGAAATCTTTTTCTGAATTGTAATCAATATTTAATTGAGTTCCACAAGTTCTATACATCATATCCAAACTAAGCTCACCCCCTGACGGCATATCTTTAGTCATTAGTTCATATCTTTTTTTGGGGTTATTTGGAATTTCATCTAGTTTTGAGATTGGATCGAACCCCGCACTTACAATATTAATATTTAATTTTTTTGTAACTTGTCTTAGTTCAAATAAATAATCTTGCGACTCTGCACAAGCTTCATGAATATGATTAAGTTTATCACCTGATAATTCTATTTGGTTTCCAGGTTCAAGAGTGATATTTTTACCACCTTTATTCAATGCAATAATATTTTCTTTTTCAAAGACAGGTTTCCAACCAAACTCTAATAGAGCTGAAAACATTTCTTTTATTTTTGAATAATCAACCCTCTTATTTCCCTGATTGTTAAAAAGAAATTTTTCATGCTCAATTCCTATTTTGAAATCTTTTGCATCTTTGACCCCAGATTTGAAATACTCTATAATCTGTTCTTTAGAATTAATCATTGATGCTTAGATAGTATCTTATTATAAAATTTAAAGATAATAATAAGGCGTTTTAGAAAAAATTCTCTTAACCATTGGAGAAAAGTCATCTAAACTCATACTCTTATAATGTGGATCAAAAGAAGATTGGTCGTAGTTTTCACAGAAATTAATAGTTGCTTCATAATGCTCATGATCTTTAAATTTATCCCTAGCATTTCTATCTCCCCCTAAATGATGTGCGCTATAATAGGTTTGAAAAAGCCCATGATGTTGAATTATCCAATAAGTTCGTTCTGAAACATATGGTCTTAGTATTGATGCTGCATACTGAGAGTGGTTCATTGGAGCTAAATCATCACCAATATCGTGTATTAATGTAGCGACAACCATCTCTTCACTTTCACCATTTTTAAAAGCTCTTGTAGCAGCCTGCAACGAATGTTCTAATCTTGTAATTTGATATCCTTCAAGGGTTGTTGTTTGAGCTGCTAAATATTTTAAAATTCTATCAGCAGTCTGTCTTTCAAAATTTTTTTCATATTTTTCTAAAAGTTGGTAATCTTCTTTAGTACCATTTTTCATTTCTGTAAAATTTACTTTTTTCATTTCTTTAATTGTTAGAAGCTGTACTTAATAATGACAATTGTGTAACTTTATTATCACCTAATTCATCAATAGGTTTAACAGGGTAATCCCCAGTAAAATAATGATCCGTTAATTGTGGATAGGTTTCATTTCTTTTTTCAAAACCAATAGCTTTATATAATCCATCAAGAGATAAAAATTTTAAGGATTTTGCTCCAATGTATTCGCAAATTTCATCGTTAGTTTTATTAGCAGCCAATAATTCTTTTTTAGTTGGTGTATCAACTCCATAAAAGTCTGGATATCTAATTTCTGGGCAAGCTATCTTAACATGTACTTCTTTAGCACCTGCATCATATAACATTTTAACAATTTTATGAGATGTTGTTCCTCTAACTAAAGAATCGTCAATCAATATAATTTTTTTATCTTTGATAGTTGTTTGGTTTGCATTTAATTTTAATTTAACACCTAGGCTTCTAATCTTTTGACTAGGTTCAATAAAAGTTCTTCCAACATAATGATTTCTAATTAAACCATGTTCATAATTTATTTTTAAATACTGAGAAAATCCAAGTGCTGCAGCATTACCACTATCTGGTACTGGCACAACTATGTCAGCCTCTATATCATTTTCTTTCGCAAGCTCTGCGCCAATATTTTTTCGGTGCTCATAAGCAGTTTTGTCATCAAGAATACTATCTGGTCTTGCAAAGTAAATATATTCAAAAACACAGGGTCTAACTTTTTTAGGAGGGAACGGTTTAATGCTAGTTAGTTCATCATTTTCTATTAAAACAATTTCTCCATTCTCAACATCTCTTACAAATTTTGCTCCAATAATATCCAAAGCACAAGTCTCAGATGCTAGAACATAACTATTACCTAATTTACCAATAACTAATGGTCTGATACCATAAGGATCCCTAACACCGATTAAAGAGTTTTGGGTTAACATTACTAACGCATAACCACCTTGTATTTGAAATATTGCATCTACAACTTTATCAATTGTTTTAGGTCTTTTTGATTTAGCAATTAATTGAACTATCGTTTCAGTATCTGATGTCGTGTAAAAAATGGCACCATCTTCAACCAATTTATTTCTTAAAGAAATTGAATTAGTTAAATTTCCATTATGAGCAACGCCAATACCTCCTGCGTTGGTATCCGCGAAAAAAGGCTGGATATTTCTTAAAGTGTTTTCACCAGTAGTGCTGTATCTATTATGACCAATTGCATAGTTTCCTTTAAGGTTTTTAAGGACTTTTTCTTTATTAAAATTATCACCAACTAAACCAAATCTTTTCTCTGAGTAATATTTTTCACCATCAAAAGTAACTATTCCACAACCTTCCTGACCACGATGCTGTAAAGCATGAAGACCAAGAGCAGCTAAAGCTGATGCATCTTTTGCATTACTTACACCGAATACACCACATTCTTCTTTTAATTTTGGATCAAAGTTCTTCAATTTTTTCTTTAGAATCTTGATATTTTTTTTCATTAGGAAATTCTTTTATGAGATAATTACTACCTTTTTCAAGGTAAGGAAAGATGTATGATTGATTGTTGTTTAAGGGCCATTTATCGTGATTGTAGATAACATGAATTCCAGAAAATATACAAACTGCAATAATATAAGCTTTAATAAATCCAAAAAAGAATCCAAACGCCTTATCAAGCCCACCAATTCCAGTATAGCTGACTGCCTTACTAATTCCTTTATTAATTAGTAAAATCAGAAAAATAACTACTACAAAAATAGCAATACCCAATCCTACATCAAGCACATATTCACTATCTATTATGTCTTTAAAATAAGGTTTAACTCTAGGAAATAATATTAAAGTAATTACATAGGCTAATACCCATTTGGCCATAGAGAGAATACTTAATACAAATCCTTTTCGATAGCATTGAATTAAAGATAAAATTGTAATTACAAGATATAAAAAATCAATTATTGAAGTTTCATTAAAAAATTCTTTTAAAGTGTCTATCATTTACCAAAAGGTTTAACTATTAAGATTAGCGAAGGAAGCAATGTCAAAACAGAAACCATAGCAAGCAACATTGCTAGCCCAGTAAACATTCCAAAATAAATAGTTGGAATAAATTTTGATAAAACCAAAATAGAGAACCCAAAGACAATCGTAATTGATGTGTTTAGTATTGCAACACCAACAGTTGAATGACAAACTTTTAGAGTTTTATTATAATCTTTAATTTTACTAAATTCTTCTTTGAACCTGTATATATAATGAATACTATTATCTACAGCTATACCAATAGTAATTGCAGCAATAGTAATTGTCATCATATCCAAGGGAATTCCTAACAGACCAATAATTCCTAATATAAAAAATGCTGCTATAAAATTAGGAACAACACCTATTAAAGATAATTTAATATTTCTAAATAAAATTATAAACATGGAGAATATTCCAATCATAACCAAACCTAAAGTTAAGATTTGAGATTTAAATAAACTTTGAAGCAAGTTATTAAATAAAATTAAAACACCTGCTAGTTTAAATTCACTTTCATCTAATCCAATTTTATTTTTAAGATCAAATTTTATTTTATTAATTAAATCATTTCTTCTTAAATTTTCTTGTGAGTCTATAACTCTTAAACTTATTCGAGCTTCATTATCTTCAATTGATAAATAGGGATCTATGATCTCTGTTTTAATACTTTCTGGGATTTTAGAATATAAAACACCCATCTCCAATGTTCCAAGGGGTTTATTGTTATTTAATTGAGTTGCAACATCGATAATAGAGGAGAATGATAGAACTTTACCAATTTGAGGAAGACTATCTAAATAATTGTGGACTGAAGCAATTTTATCAATTTTATCTTTAGTAAACCAGTATTTTTCATCATTTGAGTCTTCTTCATCTGCCCAATCATCAAATTCATCATCTTCAGTTGACACTTTTTCTTCTTGATCTTCCTCTTTTGCAGGAAATTTTAAAATCACTTCTAATGGGGTTGTTCCTCCCAATTCTTCATCAATAAGCTTCATGCCTTTGTAAATTTCAGTGTCTTTATTAAAATAATTTATAAAACTATTCTCAACCTCAAGCTTACTAATGCCGATCATACTTAAGATGATAACTAAGCCCGTTATTCCAAAAATAGTATTTTTGTTATTTAAAGAAACAGAACCTAAGAAAGCTGTAATTTTTGAGTCTTGTTCTTTTTTAAGGGAAATATTTTTAGAGGGTGCAAAGTTTAAAAGAGTAGGGAGTAAAGTAAAAGTTATAATAAATGATGTGATCAATCCAAAAGTCATCATCCATCCAAAATCTATTATAGGTTTTATTCCACTAAAAATTAGAGATAAAAAGGCAAATACAGTTGTAAAGACTGTATAAATAATTGGCCAAAACATTTTGTTAGTAGTTAAAGAAATGATTTCAAAATTATTTTTCTTTGGAAAATCTTTTCGAAGTTGAAGAAAACGAGTGCTCATATGAATATTCATTGCCATTGTTAAGATTAGCATTAGAGCAATGAAGTTTGAGGATATCACGGTAACCTTCCATCCAAGAATTCCAAGTAATCCCATCATAATCACAACTGAGAACAAACAACTGCTAATTGGCACAATGATCCAAATCAATTTTCTAAAAACAAACCATAAAGTTGCAATAATAAACAAGAGAACACCCAAGCCAAAAACAACAATGTCACTTTTAATAAATGTCATCATGTCATCTGCTATCATAGGAATCCCACCAAGATAAATTTTTCCTATATCATCATAACTTTGAATTACTTGTCTAATTTCTAAAATATTTTCATGATTTTGTTTTTTAATTTTATCTTTGTAAGCTTCTATTTCTTCTTTTGATATATTTTCAATATTTTCTAATTTCTTGTTTTCTTTAATGTAAACAATAATTCCACTGGTATTACCGTTTTCACTAATTACAAAATTTCTAAATACAGGACTATTTAAAATTTCTTTAAATCCTCGATCTTTATCAACACCTTCATCCTTTAAAGTTTTAAAACTTTCCAATCTTTCTTGAAGGGGGGCATCTGAGTTATTTAGAAGAGGTATGTCCAAAAGGGTTATAACGTTATGAACCCAATTTAGACTTTGAATTTTGTATTTTAAACTTAAAAGATTATTAATTGACTTCTCAGTTACCATTCCTTCATTTGGAGTATAGGTAAGTACTAAAAAGTCCTTTGAGCCATATCTTTCAGTTACTTCTTGAAGATAAGCTAAATCAGGATCCCCTTCGATCAATAAAGTTTCAGAAGAGGCATCTAGTCTAAAATCTTTTGAATAGTAACCAAAACTTAAGACAGTAATTAATAAAAGTACAAATACTGCTTTAGGGTTTTTTAAAACAAAGTTTTGATATAAATGAGCAAACATTAGCCCTTTTATATTGGATATTAACTAGTTTGAGTATCCTTAAATTTGGTAAATCTTTCCTCAAATTCAAGAGTTATATTACCAATTGGACCATGTCGTTGTTTACCAATTATAATTTGAGCTAAGTGTGCAACTTCGTTCATCTTTGCTTGCCATTCAGCATGTTCGACGGTTGCTTCCCTAGGTTCTTTTCTTGATAAATAATATCCTTCTCTGTAAACAAACATTACAACATCTGCATCCTGCTCAATTGAACCAGATTCCCTTAAATCTGAAAGCTGAGGTTTGTGATCATCTCTTTGCTCAACTTGTCTTGATAATTGTGAAAGAGCAACCACAGGAACCGCAAGTTCTTTAGCTATCGCTTTAAGACCTTGTGTAATTTGTGATATTTCTTGAACTCTACCATCTTTATTAAAAGTGGTTCCTCTCATCAATTGAATATAATCAACCACAATCATATCAAGACCAAATAGTCTTTTGATACGTCTAGCTCTATTACTCATTGCAGCAATACTAATTGCAGGTGTTTCATCTATGTACAAAGGAAGTTCAGAAATATTTTTTGAAGTCTCAAGAAATTTATCAAATTGTTCATCAGAAATTCTTCCCCGTCTTATGTCATTTGAGCTAATTCGAGCTTGCTCTGAAATAATTCTAGTAGATAGTTGTTCAGATGACATCTCAAGTGAAAAAAAAGCTATAGAAGATTTTTTACCACTATCTTGTAATTTTTGAGCAGCATTAAATGCAATATTTGTTGCAAGAGATGTTTTACCCATTGAAGGTCTACCAGCTATGATAATTAAATCTGATTGATGAAGGCCACCAAGTTTATCATCTAAATCTCTTAGTCCTGTCGGGACACCAACTATCCCTTCTTCGTTTTTATAAGCTGCAGATGCCATTTCAATAGTTTGTTTCATGGCCTCATCAAATTTAACAAGAGAAGAATTAAAAGAACCTTTTTCAGCTAAATCAAACAATAATCTTTCTGAGTTTTCAATGATAGTTTGTCCATTTGTATCTAGCTCATTAAGTTTAGCGCTATCAATTGTTTGTTCAGAGATTTTAATTAATTCACGTCTAACAAACATATCGTATATAATTTTAGAATATTCTACTGCTTGACGAACTGATGTAGAAAATTTTGTAATTTTGACCAAATATTCTGGAACATTTAAATCATCTTTTTCATCCTCAAAATAATTTTTAAGAGTAATAGGATTTGCAAGCATTCCTTTGTAAACTAAACTTTCAATTGCCTCAAAAATTTTTTGATGCATAGGGTCATGGAAGTTAATGCTTGAAATTATTGTGCTAATTTCATCAAAAATGTCATTACTTACTAATATTGATCCTATTACTGCTTGTTCAGCCTCAATATTGTTTGGTAGTTCTTTAAACTGATCTTTAACGATGCTTAAATTGTTTTCCATAAATAACAATTTACAGAATTATATTTAAAATAGAATTATTAATAAATGCTGGGGAAAAGAATGTATAATTATTGAATTGTATCTGCAGAAGTAACACTAATTGTAATTTCAGCATCAACTTCTGAGTGTAGAGAAACTTTAACTTTAAATTTTCCTAAAGATTTAATTTCTTCAATTGGTTGAATCATTGATGGTTTAATTTCAACTTTGTTTTCTTCTTGAATTAGTTTTGCAATTTCAGTTGGTTTAACTGATCCATATAGTTCATTGTTTTCAGTACTAAGTTTTTTAACAGAGTATTCTTTACCATTAATTTGTTCTGAAATTTGAGACGCCTCTTTTTTCTTTTCACTATCCTTTTTTGATAAATCAGATTTAATTTTTTCAACTTCTAAAACATTTTCTTTTGAAGCGTAAAGAGCTTTTTTATTAGCAATTAAAAAGTTTCTAGCATATCCTCTTTTTACCTCTATCACTTCACCGATAGATCCAACTCTTTTAACGTTTTCTAATAAAATAACTTTCATCTTATAATAATGCTAAGTTTCTAGCTCGCTTAATTGAAAGAGATAACTCTCTTTGTTTTTTTTGTGACACATTTGTAATTCTTGAAGGTAAAATTTTACCATTCTCGGACATATATTTTTTTAAAAGTCGTATATTTTTATAATCTACAGCTGGAGCACCTTTTGCTGATAAGGGGCAGGTTTTTTTAAATTTATATTTATTTGGTTGAAAGATACTTAATTTTGCAAAGTTACTTTGTTTACCTTTTTTATTTCCACTTTGTCTTTTAGGCATTAATTTCTATAACTTTCTTTTTTATCATATTTATCTTCACCTTCTCTTTTTGTAAAATAGTTAGCATCTAAATCAAATTTTTTAACTCTTACTGTTAGGTATCTTAATAATTTTTTATCTATTGCTTCGTTTTTTTCTAATTCATCAATTACATTACCTTTACCTTTGATCTTAAAGTGAATGTAGCTACCTTTTTTATTCTTTTTAATTATGTACGATAAATTAAGTAATCCCCAGTTTTCTGTTTTAACTATTTCACCCTCATTTTTTTCAACAATTTTAGAATATTTTTCTTTTAATTGCTCAATTTCACTCGGTGAAGTATCTTGTCTAGCGATAATAGTATGTTCGTATAAATTCATTTAAGTTCTTTAATAAAAAGTGAGGATATACTATTATAAATGTTCAATTACAATAGTTAAAAGGCAAAATAATTAGTTATTTTTATATGTTTTCAGTAATTTTCCCAGGTCAAGGTTCTCAAATGATTGGTATGGGTAAGGAATTCTATGACAACTTTGAACTTGTAAAAAAGTTATTTAATGAAGCTGATGATGTGCTTAATTTTCCTTTAACTAAGCTTATTTTAGAGGGACCAAAGGAAGAATTAGATTTAACAGCAAATACACAGCCAGCAATATTTTTAATTAGTTATGCAATATTTAGTGTAGTTAAAAAAGAGTTTAATATTGATTTAAATAGTGCAAAATATTTTGCGGGACATTCTTTAGGTGAATACTCAGCTCTTTCTTGTGCTGGCTATTTAAGCTTTTCTGAAACTTTAAAAATTTTAAGAATAAGAGGGGACGCTATGCAAAACTCAGTTCCTAAAGGACAGGGTGGTATGATTGCAGTTTTGGGGTCAACAGTTGAGGCTATTGAAAAATTGTTAAAAGATAACCAGAATGATATCAAAGTGCAAATTGCAAATGATAATTCTGAAGGTCAAATTGTACTAAGTGGTAAAATAGAAGAATTAGATAAATTGATTATAATTTTAAAAGAAAAATCCATAAAAAATATTAAATTACCGGTAAGTGCACCTTTTCATTGTAGTCTAATGAGTAAAGCAACAAATATAATGAGTGAGGAATTAAACAAGTTAAGTTTTTTACAATCTGAAAATAAATTGATTTCAAATGTTACAGCTAATGAAATTAGAGATACTGATGAACTCAAAGACTTGCTAATAAAGCAAATTGAAAATAGGGTAAGATGGAGAGAAAGTGTAATTAATATGATAAATAATGATGTAAATCACTTTATTGAAATTGGACCAGGTAAAGTTTTATCAGGACTTGTTAAAAGAATTAACAGAGAAGTTAAGATCAGTACAATAAATAATCAAGAAGATATTGAAAGTTTGGAAATATGAATGATTTAAAAAATAAGAATATTATTGTTACAGGAGCTTCAGGAGGAATTGGAAATTCAATTGTCAAAAGATTATATGATTCTGGTGCAAAAATATTAGCTTCTGGGACAAGAATAGAAAAATTAGATGAGTTAAAAAAGAATTTTGAAAATATAAAGATATTAAAATTTGACATTTCTCAAAGTGATAAGGTTGAAGAATTTATTGAAAATGCAACGAATGAACTTGGTGGAAGCTTAGATGGAATTATAAATAATGCCGGAATTACTCAGGATAACTTAGCAATAAGAATGAGTTTAGATGAATGGCAGAAAGTACTTAATATTAATTTAACTTCAACTTTTTTAATGTGTAAGTTTGCGATTAAAAAAATGCTTAAAAATAAATCTGGAAAAATTGTAAATATTACTTCAGTAGTAGGGCACACTGGAAATGTGGGGCAAGCGAATTACACAGCATCTAAAGCAGGTATTGTTGCAATGTCGAAAAGTCTTGCAATTGAATATGCAAAGAAAAATATCAATGTGAATTGTATTTCACCAGGATTTATCAAGACTGCCATGACAGAAAAAATTGATGATAAATTTAAAGAAGCAATTATAGCAAAAATTCCATCAGCAAGACTTGGAGACCCAGATGATATAGCAAATGCTGTACTATTTTTAAGTTCAGACCAATCTAGTTATATTAATGGAGAAACAATACATGTTAATGGAGGCATGTATATGGCTTGACAAAATGGCTTTTTAAACTATTAAGAATTTATAACAAAAAGGATCAATATGTCAGAAGACGTTTCAAGCAAAGTAAAAAAAATTGTAGCTGATCACTTAGGTATTGACGAAGCAAAAGTAACTGAAGAGTCTAGTTTTATAGATGATTTAGGTGCAGATAGCTTAGATACAGTTGAATTAGTGATGGCTTTTGAAGAAGAATTTGGATCTGAAATATCAGATAGCGAAGCTGAGAAAATTTTAACTGTGGGAGATGCAGTTAAGTTTATCGAAGGAAAAGCGAATTAGTATTTTAAATGCCCTCAGAAAATGATGGGGTAATGATAGTTTTATCCTCTCCCTCAGGAGCGGGTAAAACAACATTAGTAAAAAAGTTATCCAACATGGATAACTTTGAAATCTCAGTATCACACACAACTCGTCAACCAAGACCAAATGAAATTTCCAACAAAGATTACTACTTTGTTGATGAAGATAGATTTAAAAGATTAATAAATAACGAAGAATTTCTAGAATATGCAAAAGTATTTAATAACTTTTATGGAACAACTCGAACACCTGTAATTGACAGACTTAATAAAGGAAAAAATATTTTATTTGATATAGATTGGCAAGGGGCCGATCAAATTAAAAATAAAAAATTAGATTATAAATTAATAACATTTTTTATTCTCCCTCCAACTAAAGAAGTTTTGTTTGAAAGATTATCAAATAGAGACATGAAAGATAAATTAATTGCAGAAGAAAGAATGAAGCAGTTTGGAAGAGATGTCTTGCACTGGATTAATTATGACTATGTAGTAATCAATGATGATTTAGAAAATTGTTATTTAAAGATAGTTAATTTGATTAAAGCTGAAATATCTAATGGATCTAAGGATTATGATTCAGAATATATTAGAAATCATATTGAAAAATTAACTAATTAAATTTTCATATTCATATACTAATTTATAATAGGTTTCAAAATTAAGATTTTGAGGGCGCAAGTTGAGATCAATTTTTAATTTATCTAAAATTTTTTTATTACCATTAAATATTTGATTGAAGGGCTTTTTAAGCATTTTTCTTCGGTGACTAAAAAAAACTCTTGTTATTTTTTCTAAATTTTTTGGATTATTAATTTCAAAATATTTTTTTTTAGGTGTAAAAAATAATAACGAACTATCAATTTTAGGTTTTGGAGAAAAAGCCTCAGGTTTAATATCGCAAATTTTTTCAATATCTAATTTCCAGTTAGCTAGAATAGATAGACGACCATATGTGGATGTATTGAAGTCAGCAATAATTCTGTTAGCAACTTCTTTTTGAAACATTAAAATCAAATGTTCAAACCAAAAATTATCTTTTAAATTTAATATCCATCTACTTAATATTTCTGTAGATATGTTGTATGGTAAGTTTCCAAATACTATAAGTTTTTCACTTGATATTAAATTTTCATCAATATTTAGAATATCATCATTTATTAATGTTAATTGATTTTTATAATTTTCAATTAAATTTGCAGATAAATCCTTATCTTTTTCAACAGCATACATTTTTTTTGGATTATTCTTTAAAATAAAGGAAGTTAAATTTCCTGTACCAGGACCCACTTCCAAAATAGTCTTATCTTTAATTTCGGTAATTGAGACTATCTTTTCAAGGATATTTCTATCAATCAAGAAATTTTGCCCTAAACTTTTTTTTGCTCTAATCAATTTGCATCCAAAAAAGTAATTGCCCTTAGTAAGCTTAGTGGATTAGATGAATTTTTTCCTAGCATTTTCTCATTAGGACCATGATCAGGAGATACCCTTAGAAAAGGAAGTCCAAGAGTTATATTGATAGCATCATACTCGAATAAAGTCTTAATAGGTGTCAATACTTGATCGTGATACATTCCAATTATTACATCAAATTTTTTCCGATTATCTTTTAAAAAAATAGTGTCAGCAGAAAATGGTCCAGAAACATTGTAATTTAATTTAGCCAAGTGTTTCACAGCAGGTTTAATAATTTTGTCATCTTCATTGTATTTGTCAATACTTTCACAATGAGGATTTAGTCCCAATATACCTATTTTAGGCTTGATATTAAAAAAATTTTTATAAAAATCATTAATTAAAATAGTTTTTTCATAGATATTTTTTTTAGTAATTTTTTTAACAACTTTTTTTAATGGAAGATGTGTCGTTAGCGGACAAACAGAGAGGTTTTTATTAAAAATTAACATTGCATTTTTCTTTGTTTTAAAATTTGCTGCAATATATTCTGTTACACCTAAAAATTTTTTATTTAAAAAACTCTTTTTTGAAATTGGCCCACTTAATAATTTATTTGAGATTCCTTGATTAATTAATTGAAAAGCAACTTTAAAACAATTTTCTATATAAATTTTTGACTTATTTGAAATTTTCTCAAAAGCTAAATTTGTATCATAATCAATATTAATTAAATTAATTGATTTTTTTTCAAAATTTAAATCCGATATAGAGTTAATATGCAATTGATTTACTTTAAACTTGAATTTAAGTTTTTTCATTTGAAGTTTAAGCAACTTATGGGAGCCAATCAAAATGATGTTTCTTTTAAATTTTTTTTTTTTTAAGGTTTTAAAGAAAATTTCAAAAAAAATACTATTTGGTTCTCCTGAAACTATTATAATCGGCTTATAATACATCTATCTGAATATCTTTCTTAACCCTATTAAAGTAAACAATAGAAAGCTTATTAAGTTGTTCGTTAGTTTTTTCATTAATAGCTAATTCAATTTCTTTATTTAGATCAAATTTTTTTTTAACCATTCTTTGATCTTCTATCTTCAAAATTAAAAAACCTCCAGGTATTACTATAGGATTTGAAAAGTCACCAACATCGATATTTTTAATTTGTTCTTTAATTTTTGTATTTAATGAAGATAATTTTATCCATCCAAGTTTACCCCCATTGTTTGATGAGTCTGACACACCATGTATTAAAGCTGCATTAGAAAAACCTCTTGTTTTTATATCTTCTTTTATTAATTTTAATTTACCATCTAAATCTTTATTATTGTTTATATTAAATATGATTTCAGATAATAATAATTCTTTTTGTATTGAGTTTTTTTTTAATTCTTTTTTTATTTTTTCTTTATCAATTTTTACATCCTTTAAAAATTTTTTAACAATTAACTGATTCCAATAGACCTCAATTTTGATTTTATTTTTAATAGTTTCAATGTTTAGTTCATTGTTCTTAATATGAGCTTCAAATTCTTGAGTTTTATTGAACCCCATTTTTTTTGAATAGTTATTCATTAATTGATCAAAATATTTTTGATCAATATCTAAATTTTTATAATTTTTTAATAATTCTATTTTCTTAATTTTTTCTCTTATCAACGAGTTTTTTGATATTTCATAAATTTTATTCTTTTCTAAATTAGCTAAATTGGTGTTTAATAATGTTAAATATTTACTTTCATTGAATAAATCTATTGTTGAAACAATTTCATTATTAATCTTAAATAAAATCTTATTTTCAAGTGCAATTGAGTTGCCCATAAATAAAATTATAGTAATTAATGCTATTAATTTTAATTTCATTTTAAATTAATTCTCTTTTTTTAAATTTCCTGTTTGATAAGTTGTTAATGGAAATATTGTTACTGTAAAAAGTAAATTTTCCGAAGGTTTTAAATCTCTATCTTCATAATAAGTTTTGTTATAGGTGATCCCAGCAGTAAGACAATCATTCTTATATTCGTAAACAAAATTATAGTATTCAGTTAAATTTATTTTTCTATTACGTCTTGTTTTGAAAGATAATTGATTGCTTTCATTTAAAGTATATGCAAAACTATTCTCAATTACATTCGCATCTCCCATTTCTCCATTTTCTTCAATAAAGTTAAATTCAGTTATAAAATTATTAATTGATACTTGTGCGCCAACGCTATTATAATCAAATGTATTTAAATCATTATCGATTGCAAAATCATAATTTAAAGATAAATTTTTATTTAAATTGCTTGTCATAGAACCAAATAAATTTGAATTTTTTCTATTTAAAGTACTTTTTTTTGGAATATTATTTTCTTCTTTATCTCTTATTGCGGTAGCTAAGCTGAATTCAAAATATTTATTTATATCATCTAATTTTTCTTTCTTATAATCAATCCCTAAAGTTAAAGACCTACCAGACTCTAAGGAGTCGTTTATACCCAGCCTATTATCAGCAAATATATTGTTAACATTTATTTGCCTAGAATCTGTTGAATGATTTTTCATATCACTGGGATTAAATCTAAATGAAATTTTAGGTGTAATATAATTTTCAGAAAAATTTGTTTTTTTAATTAATGGTAACTTAGATATAAATTCGACACTACTCATTAAATCAATTTGAGGGCTAGATGTATACTCAGTATCATTTTTTCCTGATGAATTAAGATTTTTTAAATTAATATTAAAATTATTTTTAACCCCTAAATCAGAAATGAAATCAAAACCTCGGTATGAAGTATCGTTTATAATTCTTGTTCTTAAATTATTAGTATTCTTTAATTCATTAGTTCCTGACGATCGCATATTAACTGATCCATTCATAAAATTTTTAGATAATATCTTGTTATATTTATAGTAGGGGAGAATATATTGATATCGGTCACTCTCTGTAATTTGTAGGTCTTCAAATATTTCAAATCCACTAATCAAGTTATAATTATTATGATCTAGTGAAATTTTTAATTCACTATTTAAAATATCAAAATTATTTGGTCTTAATACCTCTGTTGAGATGTATTTATCAAATACTTTTAAATATGTGTCGTTAGAAACTTTTTCAACACTCACAAGTAACTTGCTTGATTGAAAATTTTCCATTTCAAGATCTAGATTAAATTTACCAAAAATATGATTTATATCTTTTTTTTTATTATCTAACGAAGACTTATAATTATTAGTGTAACCAAAATCAGTTATAAGATCATAATTTCTACCAATTTTTCTATATTCTGTTTGAAGCATTTTGATATCTTTATTAAATAATGTTGGAGTAAAGGTAAAATCTGAACTTTCTTTAAATGAATAAAAATATGGCGTTGTTATAGATCTACCAAATATATCTGAACTACTCAGTTTTGGTGCAAGAAAACCTGACTGTCTTTTTACTGTAGGATCAGGGTGAAAAAATTTAGGAAAGTAGAGAATAGGTACATCATAAATGTTTAAAAAAGCGTTCTTGTATGAAATTTTTTTTTCATCTTTATCATGTTTAATTTCTTCAGCTTTAATTGACCAAGGAGGGCAATTTTCATTTTCTTTACAGCTAGTAAAAACACCTTTGTTAACTATTGTTACATTGCCATTTTTCTTTGAAGAAACTCCTTCTAATCTTGGATCATTGTCAGAATTATCAAAAATATCTTTATGAATTCTAATTTTGGTATCTTTTGCAAGAAAATTTTGATTTTTTAAATCGATTACAGCATTTGAAAAATAAATTTTATCACTTTTAGGTAATCCAAAATTTGTTACAGCGACAACATTATTTCCCCTCAACTCCTCTTTATTGATTAAATATTTAAATTCATCTAGGTTATATACATTTAATTTATTATCTTTAACGATAGTCTTTTCTTTGGAGCTAAGAATGTTTTCGTTTATTAAAAACTTAATATTTTTAGATTGTATTTCATACTTTGAATGTACTAATGACTTTGTTTTACCTTTAGTAAAAATTCTTTCATCATTCTTAAAATAAGTGGCCTCTTCAGCAAAGATGGTGTAATCTTCAACGGCATCTTCCATTTTAACATTACCACTAGCCTTTAAAATATTAGTATTTTTATCGTATTCAAATGAATTGGCATAAATTACTTGTCCATCACTGTAAGTAGCTTTTGAATTTTTTTTTGTTAATATTCTTTCATCATTCTTAAAATAAGTGGCCTCTTCAGCAAAGATTGTGTAATCTTCAACGGCATCTTCCATTTTAACATTACCACTAGCCTTTAAAATATTAGTATTTTTATCGTATTCAAATGAATTGGCATTAATAATTATTCCATTATTAGCTTTAACAACACCTTTATTCGAACCTTTAAATATTCTTCCATTTTCAAGTATTTCTATATCAGTTATATCAAAATTAAATTGCTCAACACCATTTGTGCTTAATATAAAAAAATTGAACAAACAAATTATTGTCAAATAATGATAAATTTTATTTTTCATTGATCCTATCTAACATAACGCCGTTTATAATGGCTAGCACTAAAAGTGGAAAAAATACTGCTATTACCAATGGAATTCTTTCTGTTCCACCAAGTGCGGTGAAGAAATTATTAAAGTAATATATTATTACAGTTAAAAATAAACCAAAACTTATTTTTAATGTAGTGTTATATGAATATTTCATTCTTAACATTAACAATGATGAAAATATAGTCATTAAGAAAAAATAAAGAGGATAGGATGATAATTTTAACATTTGAAGGCTAACTTCTGTAATTGAATAACCTAAATCTTTATAATTTTTTCTTAATTCATAGAGCTCAAGCATGCTTAAAGAGGACAAATTTGAATATAAACTTTGAATAGTCTCATAATTAAAATGTGTTTTAAATC
>Ga0209223_10002875_pt1 | contig 16759 bp, 15 predicted proteins | sample COG_06_FD_184750 | JGI IMG/M metagenome (GOLD analysis project Ga0209223, IMG submission 184750) | Pelagic Microbial community sample from North Sea - COGITO 998_met_06 (SPAdes) (version 2) | ecosystem: Environmental > Aquatic > Marine > Neritic zone/Coastal water | place: Helgoland, sampling...
TATATCCCTAGAATTTTTACCAATACCCCCAAAGGTGGCAATCACAAGTCAGAAGCACTATTTCCAGGCTATGGGTTTGTTCGACTGGCCAATACCAATCTTCAAGCCCTGAGAAATACTCTGGGTTTGATCGCCATCATCAGGTTTGGGGATCAGCTTGCGATCGCCAAACACTCCATGATCACTCAATTCAAAGAATTAGAATGCTCCTCAAAAATCCAGCCAATCCCAGTCAAGGGACTTGCTAAGGATGATACGGTGCTGGTTACTGCAGGACCTTTTAAGGGCTACATGTCTAAAATTTTAACAACCCCTGTGAAGGAAAGAGTGACCATTCTAATCTCATTGCTGGGCTCAGAAAGAACCCTCATGCTTTCGGTTGCTAATTTACAAAAACAGTAGTTTTATTACACGTAAATGTTATAGTGTTCAATGTATGAACGGAAATTTTCCGTGCGGTAGCTATTTCCTCTGTTAAATTAGGCGATTAACTTAACTCCGAGCATTGATACATAACCCTTATTAAATTTACGCATGACAAAGACTTCAACTAGTTTAGATAACTCTTTAAGTGAGACTGATCTCAAGCTCATGCTTGAAATAGAGAAAAACAGCAGCATTAATCAAAGAGCTCTCGCAAATACATTTAATATTAGTCTTGGAAAAATAAACTACTGCATCAAAGCTTTGATAGATGTGGGGTTCATCAAAGTAGATAACTTTTCTAACGCACAAAATAAATTACAATATCTATATCTTCTAACCCCTCAAGGCATTGCGGCCAAGACACGCTTAACCAAAAAATTTTTAAAGATAAAACAACAAGAATATAATAAGTTAAAAGGGCTTTTAAAATAAATATGAATAATGTGCCCACTGACCAATTGAATAACAATTATGACGATGAAATAGATCTACGTGAATTATTTCATGTGCTTTGGGATAATATATTTTATATAGGAGCAATAACATCTATATTTTCGCTGATCTCGATTATATATGCGCTCATGCTCCCGAATATCTACCAGTCACAGGCTGTGATGATGCCAATGGAAGCCAATCAAGGGATGAGCGGGATGCTGGGACAGTATAGTGGGATGGCGAGTTTAGCTGGAATTTCTTTGCCATCTGAAGCAGGTTCAAAAGCCCAAGAAGCAATAGCCAGAATCGAATCTTTTGAATTTTTCTCCAATTCTTTCTTGCCTCACATCAAGCTGGAGAATTTGATGGCCGTTAAAAAATGGAATCAAGCAAGCAATACTCTGACTTATGACGCAAGCGCTTTTAACTCAGAGTCACGCCAATGGTTGCGAAAAGTTAAGCCTCCAACATCAACCATTCCCTCCTTACAAAAGGCTTATAAACAATACCAAGCAATCATGAGCGTCAATGAAGATAAAAAAACATCTTTCGTAACCTTGTCGGTTGAACATAAATCACCTGTCATAGCTCAGCAATGGGTTGAGATTATGATGGATCAAATAGATCAAGTGATGAGAGATCAAGATAGGCAGACGGCCCTGCAATCAATTGCATATTTAAATAGCCTTGCTCCTACCGTCAATTATGAAGAAATATCAAAAACTCTTGCTTCGCTGCAACAGGAGCAAATGAAACGATTGATGATGGTTGAGGCAAATGAGAATTACATTTTCAAAGTTCTGGACTCACCAATAGTGCCAGAAATGAAAGTGAAACCTAAGCGGTCACTCATTGTGATCTTGGGTACTATCTTAGGCATAATGCTGAGCGTTCTGGGGGTTCTGGTGTTGCATTACACAAGAACATACATCTTCCGAGCATGACGAGCCTGGGTTTCGATAGGAGTCTTTGGCTGGCATGGCTCTTTTTTAAAATTCCCAAATGGGCGAGGTCGCAGTCCTTATAATTGGAGTATCCGCTTGGGTGCTGAAAGGATATTTCATAATCTTTTTATGTATGCCGCTGCTGCCGATGCTGGGGAGGTGTTTGAAACCGTTGAATTCTCTATAGCGCCCAACGACTACATATCTGATGTTCAAGCTAAGGCTCTCTCTCATATAAAGTCATCATCTTTACGTTTGGTGGAAGCTTGCTTGTCGGATTCACCCATCAAATTATTAGCGCAGCCTGAAGAGGTAAGCGTCCATTTTCCAAAGATATCTCCAAAAGATGGGAAACTTCAGCCTGATAGACATACCGCTGAGCATGCGATTAATATCATTAGGTCTGCCTCGCACCCTTTTTCTGGAGCTTATATTGAGGGTGCAGCGGGGAAAATTACGGTTTGGAGGGCATCGCTTATTGATGCTGCTAACAGCAAGACTATACGCGTTGATTTTATTGATAGGCCGGTATTTTTTATTGATTATCATATGGATGAGACTATTGCAGATCAGGAAACATAAGCAGCTAATTAGAAGCGTGAGCTACTGACAAATCTAGTCGGTTAGCTTGGCATGTGCGGGGTGTCTATGAATTACCTCTATTTGATTGACGGCCACTCAATCTATAAGCGTCACCAGCGCTTCCTGGATATCGAAAACCCTAGCGACAGCGAGCAGGAGCTTATAGACTATTAGACTTGAAAAGCATGGATTTCTTTATTTTCTGGAGTCTACAAAGGAAAAATCTATTATTAATTTTTGAAATATAAGAGAGTAATCATCTTGGCTAAAAGGATTAAAATAACAGTAGTTGGGTCGGGGTATGTTGGAATGTCGCTCTCGGTTCTCCTGGCACAGTGCAACGATGTTATCGTGCTGGACATTGATGCGTCGAGAGTTGATAAAATTAATAATAAACAGTCGACTGTTGCCGATACAGAAATTGAATTATTTTTAGCTGAAAAAGCGCTTAGCCTTACGGCAACCCTTGACATGAATGCAGCCTATGAGAGTGCCAGCTTTGTGGTGGTCACAACGCCCACCAATTATGACCCTCATACCAATCGCTTTGATACCAGCTCTGTAGATAGCGTGGTTAAAGATGCATTAGAGCTAAATGCAGATGCCTTTGTGGTAATCAAGTCCACTATTCCAGTTGGCCACACGAAAGCACTGCAAGAAAAGCATGCAACAGATCGCGTTATCTTCTCGCCCGAGTTCTTACGAGAGGGGCAGGCGTTAAGGGATAATCTGTATCCATCGCGAATTATTGTGGGTAGCCAGCTTGAGTCTGGAAAAGCGTTTGCTAACCTCTTAGTTGAGGGTGCTGAGAAAAAGGACATAGAGACCCTATTTATCCGCTCAACCGAGGCCGAGGCAGTAAAGCTCTTTGCCAACACCTTCCTTGCGATGCGCGTATCGTTTTTCAATGAGCTTGATTCCTATGCGCTGACCCATGATCTGGACACTGAGAGTATTATTAATGGCGTTTGCCTAGATGAGCGCATAGGTGAGGGCTATAACAACCCATCCTTTGGATACGGTGGGTATTGCCTTCCGAAGGATACTAAGCAGCTTCTAGCGAACTATGATCAGGTGCCGCAGATGCTGATTCAGGCAGTTGTGACGTCAAATACTACGCGAAAAGATTTTATTGCTGATTCAATTATAAAATTGAACCCCAAGGTTGTTGGTATATACCGGCTAGTCATGAAACAAGGCTCTGATAATTTTAGAGCGAGCGCTATTCAGGGCATTATGAAGAGGATCAAGGCAAAGGGTATTGAGGTGGTCATTTATGAGCCGAGTTATAATGAGGCTGAATTTTTCCAATCAAAAGTTATAGATTCGATTGATGTGTTTAAGGATACGTCAGATGTGATTATCTCAAACCGAATGAGTGCTGAACTTGATGATGTTGAAGAAAAAGTGTTTACAAGGGATCTATTTGGAAATGATTAAATGAAAGTATTAGTAACAGGCGCTGCGGGTTTTATTGGATTCCACCTAGCTCTAGCTCTACTAGATCGGGACTACGAAGTAGTTGGTATTGATAATCTTAATGATTATTACGACCCGGCACTAAAACAGCTCCGATTGGATGAGATAGCTAAGCATCCGAAAATCTCTAATTTTGAGTTTATTAAAGCAGATATTGCCAATAGGGCGCTTATGGAAGAGCTATTTGCTCGTTATAAGTTCGCTGTGGTGGTTAACCTTGCTGCTCAGGCGGGTGTTAGATACTCTCTAGAAAACCCTCACGCCTATGTTGAATCAAACTTAGTTGGTTTTGTTAATATCCTGGAGGGTTGTCGGCATTCAAAGGTCAAACATTTCGTGTACGCATCCTCCAGCTCAGTTTACGGTATGAATGTAAAACAGCCATTTAGCACAGAAGATTGTGTGGACTATCCAATCTCTTTGTATGCTGCCACAAAGAAGTCGAATGAGTTAATGGCTCATACTTATAGCCATCTATTCAGTCTACCAACAACAGGCCTTAGGTTCTTTACTGTCTATGGTCCTTATGGACGGCCAGATATGGCCTATTACAAGTTTACTAAGGCTATACAAAATGGTGACTCCATTGATGTTTACAACAATGGCGATATGAAGCGGGATTTTACCTATATTGACGACATTGTTGAGGGTGTAGTTAGAGTAATGGATAAAATCCCAACTCCTCGTGAAAATAAATACAGTGCAGCTAAGCCTCCATATCGCCTTTACAATATCGGAAACAATAATCCGGTGACCCTTCGAGATTTCATAACGGCAATTGAAGGAGCATGCGGAGTTAAAGCCAAAGAGCGGCTTTTGCCAATGCAACCTGGAGATGTGCCTTTTACCTATGCCGATATCGACGATCTAACCACGGAGACTGGATTTAAACCTAGTACCAGCATCGAACAAGGGATCTCTAAATTCGTCAAGTGGTACAACCTACAATCGTAAGAGTAAAGCAGCAAATACCTACACCTAACTAAACGTCGAGGGAATTATGTTTGATAATAAATCTATTTTAATCACTGGGGGTACCGGTTCATTCGGCCATTGTTTTGTGAAAATGACTCTTGAGAAATATAACCCTAAAAAACTCATCATCTTTTCTCGTGATGAAATGAAGCAGTGGGAGATGGGCAAGCTATATAGTAATGATGCTAGGGTACGGTTTTTTATCGGGGATGTAAGAGATAAAGAGAGACTGTATCGAGCGCTTGATGGAGTTGATTTTGTTGTCCATGCCGCCGCCACAAAAATTGTCCCAACAGCTGAATATAATCCGTTTGAATGTGTTAAGACGAATATCCATGGTGCTATGAACGTCATTGATGCTTGTATCGATTGTGGTGTTGTTGGCACCGTGGCTCTCTCGACCGATAAAGCCAGTAGCCCTGTTAATTTATATGGAGCTACGAAGTTGGTGTCTGATAAGTTGTTTGTTGCCGGGAATGCATATTCTGGAGAACACAAAACAAAATTTTCGGTGGTTAGATACGGTAACGTAATGGGCTCTCGAGGGTCGGTTATTCCATTCTTTAAACAGGTTATGGGGCAAGGATTTGTTCCTATTACCGATACAAATATGACACGCTTTATGATAACTCTAGAGCAGGGAGTTGAGCTCGTTTGGCATGCATTTAGTGATATGGTGGGCGGTGAAATTTATGTTAAAAAAATACCTTCGATGGCCATCGGGAATATTGCTGAGGCCGCTGCACCGGGCGTTGAGCAAAAGGTTATTGGGGTCAGACCAGGTGAGAAGATCCACGAGCAAATGATTGGTCTTGAAGATGCCAGATTTACATATGAATATGAGGATTACTTTAAGATTTTGCCTGTGATCAATAATTGGTCGTCTGATCCTAATCGTATAGGGATAGGACGCCAAGTTCCAGAAGGCTTCAGTTACTCTAGCGATACAAATAAAGACTGGATGAGTGTTAAGGAGTTGGGTGAATGGATCGAGTTAAACAAAGACAAAATGGGGAAGATATAAAATGATCCCATATGGCAGGCAAGATATAACTGTCGAAGATATAGATGCGGTTGTTAAGACTCTCACTTCTGATTTTCTTACGCAAGGTCCAGCGGTTCCAAAATTTGAATCGTTAGTCTTGGAAAAGACTGGTGCGAAGTATGGTGTCGGGGTGAATAGTGCAACTTCTGCGCTGCATTTAGCCTGTATGGCCTTGGACCTCTCTTCTGATGACTGGCTTTGGACGAGTCCAATTACCTTTGTTGCCTCGGCAAACTGTGGCCTATATTGCGGAGCAAAGATCGATTTTATTGATATAGACCCTGACACATACAATGTTTGCCCTAAGGCATTAGAAGATAAGTTGGTTAAAGCAAAAACTGATGGTTGCCTACCAAAAATATTGGTAGCGGTGCACCTTTGTGGTCAGTCCTGCGATATGATTGCATTAAGTAAACTAGCAAAGAAATATGGGTTTAAAATAATTGAGGATGCTTCTCATGCCATTGGTGGCTCATATTTGGACAAGCCCATTGGTTCTTGTATCTATAGTGATATTACTGTTTTTAGCTTTCATCCGGTAAAAATAATTACGACCGGTGAGGGAGGGATGTGTGTAACTAATAGTCCTTTTCTTGCAGAAAGTATGGTTCTTAATCGGAGTCATGGTATTACGCGAGATCCGCAAAGAATGAGTAAGGAGCCTGACGGCCCTTGGTACTATGAACAGATAGGCTTAGGGCTGAATTATAGAATGACCGATTTACAGGCAGCGCTGGGATGTAGTCAAATCAAGCGCTTGGATGCTTATGTTGAGTCTCGACATAAGATTAATTCACTATATAGCCAGGCTCTCTCAAAGTTACCAATTAAGCTACCTTATCAAGATCCTAATTGTTACTCCGCCTTTCATTTATATGTGATTAGATTGAATCTTTCTGAAATTAATTCCAGTCATAGGCAGGTTTTTGAAAGTCTCAGAGAAGCAGGTATAGGTGTAAACTTACACTACATTCCCGTATATCGTCAGCCTTTTTATCAAAAGATGGGGTATATACCGAGTAATTTTCCTAATTCTGAATCTTATTATCAGGAAGCCATCAGCTTGCCAATGTATCCAGCCTTAACCTTACGAGAAATAAATCACATCCATGACAGCTTGGAGAATGCTTTAAATGGTTGATTTTCAATCAGATAGGTTAGATTTTTCTCCCTTAGTGTCTGAAATGGTGACGCAGCGTTATCCCGATGCTCTTAACAATCCTGAAATTAATCAATATCTAGAAACCAGGCATGAACAGCAGGATATTGACTCCTGCAGGCGCTATATTGCTGAATGTAATAGTGACGATTCATGCCGTATGTTCGGCGTCTTTTTGCAGTCGGATGGCTCCCATATAGGCAACGTTAGAATTGGCTATATTAATTGGCTTTATAAAACCGCAGAAATAAGTTTAGTGGTTTTAGAGCAATCATGTTCAGGGCAAGGTTTGGGCTTTGAAATGGTTCATGCCGCTACTAATTACGCATTTAGAGTGCTAAAACTCGAAAAAATAGAGGCTGGATGCATGGCTGCTAATAAAGCATCACTCCGAGTATTTGAAAAAGCTGGATATAAAAAAGAAGGTCTAATTAGGGAAAGTATTGTTTTAAATGGCGAGCGTGCGGATTATTTTTTGCTTGGTATTCTTAAAAGTGAATTCGACCAATGATAGGGCAGAAAATTGCGCTTGGAACTGTTCAATTTGGTCTGGATTATGGGATCTCTAACAGTAAAGGAAAAGTTGGCATAAAAGCGGTAGAGAGTATCTTGGATGCGGCCCATGACTTGGGCATAAATACTCTTGACACAGCTATCAACTATGGCAGCAGCGAGGAGGTTTTGGGTATTGCTGGGGTTGGAAGCTGGAATGTCGTATCTAAATTGCCAGCGATTCCGTCTGATTGCAAAGATATCGAAGGCTGGATACTCAATCAAGCACTGAAATCTCTTGAGAAGCTCAAAATTGGTTCACTGTATGCTCTTTTGCTTCACGAACCGCAGCAGGCGCTCGGTAAGTATGGAAAATTGTTAATTGAGACTCTTGAAAAACTAAAGTCGGACGGTCTGATTAAGAATATAGGTGTTTCAATTTATGATCCTTCAGAGCTCGATGATTTGTATGGTATTTGTCCTATCGACTTACTCCAGCTCCCGCTCAATATTTTAGACCGCCGTGCCGAACAGAGTGACCTGATTAAAAGACTCAGCGGGCAGGGATGTGAGATTCATGTCCGTTCAGTATTTCTTCAAGGGCTTTTGCTCATGAAAAATGAGGCTCGGCCAAGAGCATTTGATAAATGGAGTTTTATTTGGGATCAACTGGATGATTGGTTGTTACTTAATAAGCTAACGAGGCTTGAGGCATGTCTATCAGCAGCTTTATCGTGGCCTTTGGTAAATAAAGTTATACTAGGTGTCACTTCATTGTCTGAATTACAAGAAATTAGTAATGCAACTGTCAATCTAAATTTAAATTTAAAGTTACCCGACACGTTGAGTAGTTCAGATTTAAATCTGATAACGCCATCCTTGTGGAAGTAAAAATGAAAACTGTAGCAATTATTCAGGCTCGTATGGGGTCAACTCGTTTGCCGGGTAAAGTTATGCGACTTGTTAATGGCAGGCCTTTGATTGAGTTACTTCTCTTACGATTATCACAAGCGACTGAAGTTGATGAGATTATTTTGGCGATCCCGGTTGGGTCAATAGATGATGATCTGGCGTCTTTTGTTACAGACATGGGATATAAGTGTTTCCGAGGAAGTGAGCTGGACGTCTTAGATCGTTACATAAAGGCGGGGCGCGGTAGTTTTGCAGATATAGGTGTTCGTATAACGGGTGATTGTCCTTTGATAGATCCTGGCTTGGTCGATAAATGTATTCGGATGTTCAAAGAGAGTAAAAATTTAGATTATATGTCAAATTGCGTTCCGCCCAGTTATCCAGATGGTCTTGATGTTGAAGTATTTGCATTTAAAGCGCTTGAAAGAGCGAACATAGAAACGGTAAGTAAATTTGATCGAGAACATGTAACGCCCTATCTAAGAGATTCAGGCAAATTTTCTACAGGGGTTATCTCACACACAAAAGATTTATCTTACATGCGATGGACAGTGGATGAGATGTCTGACTTTGAGGTTGTGAGTAATGTTTTTGAGGCGCTTGCTCCTGACGTGCATTTTTCTTGGTTGGATGTTTTAAAATTGCAAGCCACTAGCCCTGAGTTATTTTTTGGTAATCAAGACACTATACGAAATGAGGGATCGGCTATGGGAAAGGGTCAAAAATTATATAAGCGTGCAAAAAACGTAATTCCGGGAGGTAATATGTTACTTTCCAAGCGACCCGAAATGTATTTGCCAGACCAGTGGCCCTCCTACTATAGTAAAGCTAAGGGCTGTAGCGTCTGGGATCTTGATGGAGTGGAATACATAGATATGTCCATTATGGGCATAGGGACAAATATTCTTGGGTATGGCAATGATGATGTTGATGAAGCAGTTAGAGAGACAGTAAACAACGGCAATATGTCTACGCTTAACTGCCCTGAAGAGGTCTTTCTTGCCGAAAAACTCGTTGAACTCCATCCTTGGGCGGATATGGTTCGATTTGCAAGGTCTGGGGGGGAGGCAAATGCTATTGCCATAAGGATAGCGAGAGCGGCGACGGGAAAAGAAAAGGTTGCGATTTGTGGTTACCATGGTTGGCATGATTGGTACCTGTCCGCAAACCTTCAAAGTGAACAAAACCTCAATGGCCACTTACTCTCAGGTTTAAGTACCGCCGGAGTGCCTGCCAGTCTTGCAGGCACTGTACTACCATTTAACTATAACGATTTCTCGGGATTGGAGCAGTTAGTGTCCGAGCACGATATTGGCGTTATAAAAATGGAAGTTATTCGCAATATGGGTCCAGAAGATAATTTCTTGCACAAAGTTCGAAAATTGGCTTCAGAGCGAAACATAGTACTAATTTTTGATGAGTGCACTTCTGGATTTCGAGAGACTTTTGGTGGCATACATAAAAAATATGGTGTCGAACCTGATATAGCCATGTTTGGAAAGGCTTTGGGCAATGGATATGCTATTACTGCTATTTTGGGTCGAAGAGATGTTATGAGTTGTGCTCAAAATACATTTATAAGCAGTACTTTTTGGACAGAGCGAATTGGCCCTTCTGCTGCTCTTAAAACCCTTGAAATTATGGAGAAGACTAACTCATGGAACACGATTACGGAGACGGGCCTTGATATTCGCCGCCGCTGGCAGATTATGGCTGAAAAATATGAGCTATCAATAGATAATTTTGGTATTCCAGCCCTAACTGGATTCTCCTTTCAGGGGCCACGAGCGCTAGAGTACAAAACTCTTCTTACTCAGGAGATGCTGGGTAAAGGCTATCTTGCGAGTAATAGCGTTTATGTTTCCGTTGCACACACACCTAGTGTAGTAGATGGTTATTTCGAGGCACTCGATCCTGTTTTTGAATTAATTAAATCATGCGACGATGGCCGCGATGTTAATAGTTTATTAAAAGGCCCTATTTGTCATAGTGGATTTAAGAGGTTGAACTAATGACTAGATCAATTATGGTTGTTGCCGCCCATCCTGATGATGAGGTGCTTGGATGTGGTGGATCTATAGCTAAATATACTGAGAGTGGTTCAGATGTTCATGTGGTATTTTTAGCAGACGGAGTGCTTTCAAGAAAGAAAAGCAATCAGACAGGTGTTGATGCTATTGAAATCAGACGTCTCGCTGCAAAGAAGGCTTGTAAAATCCTTGGTGTTAAATCTGTGTCATTTGAAGAATTCCCGGATAACCGTTTGGATACAGTTTCTTTGCTTGATTTGACCCAAGTTATTGAAGGTTATATTAATAAACATAAGCCAGAGTGTATCTTTACACATCATTCCGGAGACTTAAATGTCGACCATAGACTTATGCATGAAGCCGTGATGACAGCATGCAGGCCTCAGGTAGGGCAATCAGTCAAGTCTATATTATGTTTTGAAGTTGCCTCTAGTACAGAGTGGCGATCCCCATCTTCACATAATGGTTTTTCTCCGAATTGGTTTATAGATATCTCTGAGTCTCTGGAGAAAAAGGTTCTTGCTTTAGAGGCATATAAAATCGAGATGAGAAACTGGCCACATCCGCGTTCAATTAAAGCTATTAGACATCTAGCTCATTGGAGAGGAGCAACCATTGGTGTTGATGCAGCTGAGGCATTTGTGATGGAGAGACATATCAGTTGAAGATCGCCTTTCGTGTTGATTCATCTTTTTTAATAGGAAGCGGTCATCTTATGAGATGCCTCGCTCTCGCAACTGAGCTTAAGAATAAAGGCGCCAAGATAATATTTATTTGTAAAGATCTTCCTGGAAACTTTAATAAGCTTGTATCCGATAAAAGCATTGATCTTTTGACTATAGATGGGCCTGCAAGTAAAACAATCTCATACGATAACCACCTTCAATTAGATGATGCTAAAAAGACTTGCTCAATACTAAAAGATTTCCAGCCAGATCTCATGATAGTAGATCATTATTCATTTGATCATATTTGGGAAAACAGAATAAAAAGGCTTGTTCCACGGATTATGGTTATTGATGATCTGGCTGATAGGCAGCACGAATGCGAGATTTTATTAGACCAAAATGACTTCAATACAGATGGTAGTCGATACAAAGATATTGTAAATGAATCTTGTAAACTACTCTTGGGCCCTAAGTATGTGATGCTGAGAGATGAGTTTAAGCCTAATTTAGCAGCGAGCTATGAATTACCAGAAATTATTAAAAAAATACTTCTATTTTTTAGTTTGGGAAATGACCAAGGCGAAACATTAAAAGCAATGAGAGGAATTTTGCAATCTCGAAACAAATATGAAGTTGATGTGGTCATAGGACATACCAACCCAGATCACAGAAAAATAAAAGAAAAATGCAAACTGAATCAATGGGGCTTCCACTGTGAAGTTGATTACATGTCTAAGCTTATGCTCAATGCTGATATAGTTATTGGCGGAGGAGGCTCAACTAGCTGGGAGAAATGCTTTTTAGGCATTCCGTCGATATCTGTAATTCTTGCTAGTAATCAAGTTGAGATTACAAATTTACTAGCAAGTCATGGAGCTGTTATTAATTTAGGCTGGCATGATGCACTAGTAACAGAATCATACTCGGATATTTTAAATAAATTGGATATTCAAATATTGAATGAATTATCATCTCAGGCATCTCTTTTGGTTGACGGAAAAGGGATTGATCGAGTAATTAAAAGTATATTTTCAATCTCAGAAGGCAAAAAAATCTGGTGCTGATGCAGTAAAATTTCAGACTTTTAAGTCTGAAGAATTTTGTGGTGATCCTGATCATTTATTAGTTGAATATAGTTTTTTACTCATATATTAAGCTCTTATTGCCCCTCTTTTAGTTGCGACTATAAACTTTTTAATACTCTTAGATACAATGTATACTTCGAATTTTAATAAACTTGAGCTTAAATTATGAATCAAATATCTTTTACTGACATTCTAAATGCTAGTACTCAGTCACTATCAAGCGGTGGCTCCATAACAATTGCAGCAATTCTAGTTTCTATGACAGCTTCACTATTGATTGGAGTCTCCATCGCACTAATATACAGACAAGCTTATGAGGGTGTTCTTTTTCAAAAGTCCTATGCTGTTACCATAGTCCTAATATCTCTAGTTACAACTATGGTAATAATGGTAATCAGTGGAAACTTGGTTTTATCGTTAGGAATGGTTGGGGCTTTGTCTATAGTTCGATTCAGGGCTGCGATTAAAGATCCAATCGACATCGTTTATATTTTTTGGGCTGTTGGTGTAGGCATAGCCAATGGGGTGGCTTACTTCTCAGTTTCTTTCATTTCTTCAATATTTATAGGCATATGTCTTTTGTTAGCAAAAAAGATTAATTCTAGACCTATATCGAATCTAATAATCTTAACCTGTAATCATGAAGCATCGGAAAGAGTTATTGCTGAAGTGCAGTCAATAACAAAAAAAATGAACTTAAGAAGCCAAACAAGCAAGCCTGATGGTGTTGAATTAGTTTTCGAAACTATGAGCTATGGTCAAGGTCCTTTATTGGATAGCCTTGGCAAGATAGATGGAGTCAGTCAATCAAGAGTGATTAACTACACAGCTAATAATTGAGATTTTCATGGGTAAAATAAAACAATTCTTTGTTAAAAGAATTAATAGGTTTATTTTATTAACCTCCCTATTTTTTGCTTTAATGCTTTCTTTTATGAACTCTCATTTCTTATATAAAATATGGGAAGTTGGATTACCAATAGGTGGAACTAATATAAGTATAGAACGAGTTCTTTCAGTCCCATATTCAGATATTGAGCGATTTACACATCAATTCAATATTAGGAAAGCATTCTTAAAAAGAGGCTACACGAATCAGAGTGATTCTTTAAACATTGAACTCTCATCAGATGACGTAAAAGCTTTTCAAAGATTTTATTTTGATTCAACGCAAATTGAAGGACTTCGATATGGTGAGTCACCGGGAGGTATAAATCGTGGATATTTGGTAGATGAAATAAACTTTTGGAGAGATGCTGATGTTTTTTTACCAGGATTGGATAAGCAGAAAATTAAAATTAAAATTCACGGCACATCCCCCTCTCCCACATTAAAGTCGATTTCTGTTCTAAACAGAGTCAAAAGAAGTTTCACCAATACAGCTCAGCAAAATGATTTCGATATTTCAAGAGCAGGATTTGCTTTTAAATTAAAAATAAAATCTAAAGAACCATATTACGAGGGGATGAGGCGATTAAATCTACTTTCTCCATGGGATGACTGGGAAATCTTGGGTAATGGAGTAAATAAGTATATTAAAGAATTTGGAGTTATTACTACAGCTGGTGATATCAAAAGACTATTTATAAATGGCCTAGAGGTCGGACCTTATTTGTTGGTAGAAAATATCAATAAAGAACTTCTTGAGCGAGATTTCAAGATCACAAATTTTGCAATTTTTAAGAATAATGATGATTGGAATAAAGGTAAGAGCTCAGCCCATAACTCTACTACTGATTATACCTCTCATGATATGGAATCATCTGGCATTGACAGCACAATTAGAATAGCTCAAGGAAAATTGTATCATCTAATGAATGCGATCTTAGAAGAAGACACGAGCAAGGTCATGAAATATATTGATGTAGATAATCTAGCTCGAATATCAGCCTTAATAACATTAACAGGAAGAATGGACCCTCTTTTTGGTGATAATACTAAATACATTTATGACTTTGCTTCAGGAAAATTCCAGCTTGGCTATAGACTAGAATCTGGAGTACTAGGCATCAATTCTAAAACCCCTGCATCATTTGATCGTAGACCTTTTAGCAATGAAACGCATAAATTATTAACCTTGTTTGTTAAGGAACGATGGTTTATTGAAAAAAGAAATTTATATCTCCAGAAAATCATTGATGATAGAGAACGTTTATTAAACATCATCCAAGAGGATTATAAGAATTTCTCAAGAATATTAAGCAATTCGAACTATCCTACTCGTAAATTTAAATTTAAGTATTCTAAATCCATGAGCAATCTCAGGGGAAACTTTGTCAAAATTAATAATTATCTTAGTTATGCAAAAATTTATACGACATTAATAAATGATGGAGATAGAAGCTTCTTAAGTATTCTTCATGATTCATATACTCCTTCCTCAATCATTTCTTTAGAGTCATGCTCGAATGAGAAATATTTTTTTGAGGAGCCTCTTCTACTTAGGCCGTCCGAATATGATCCTGAGTCAGGCCTTATAAATATTGAAACATCCGAAATTAAACTAGAAATTCCATTTGATTGCCTTCTCTACATTGAGGCACATAAAAAATACTCAAATGAAAGCATCAAAAATAAAAATATTTACATAAGCTATTCTGACAATTTTATATATATTGATGAAAGCAATCTTCCTCAATTTTCAAGTTCATTGGAACTATCTGTGGGTCAAAATACAGAGAAAACCTATACATTAAGAGCAGGTGATTATGTTATTGAAGAAGATGTTATCTTCCCTTATGGCGCTAATGTAATTCTAGAGCCTGGCGTTAATATTAAAATTGGCAAGAATAAGTCAATTTTCATTAGAGGCGACCTCCATGCACTCGGAACCCAAAGTAATCCAATAAGTATTTCGCCACTTTATGAAGGAGACCCATTTGGCTCGTTTGCGATACTTGGGACTGTTCTAGATCCCTCAAATGTTGATCTGAAATATTTCAACTTAGGAGGGGGAAGTGAAGATATTATAGAAGGAACTTATTTCAGTGGCCAACTATCTATTCACTATTCCAACACATCTATAATGAATTCTAAAATAAAAGACAGTTTTTCAGATGACGGTTTGAATATCAAATTCTCAAATGTAGAGATAATCGACAGCGAATTTTTTAACAATACAGCTGACCAAATTGATATAGATTATTCTCAAGGACGCGTAATAAATAATAAATTTTATTTTAATAAATTATCAGATAAAGAATTTATAACCGATGGATTAGATACTAGTGGTTCAATGATGGTTATTAAAAGAAATATATTCAGTAATATGAGTGATAAGGGAATAAGTATAGGAGAAAGCTCAAAAGCGATCATCATAGAGAATAATTTTTATGAAAATAATAATGCTATTGCTGTGAAAGATAACTCAAATGTATGCATTAATTCAAATAGTTATGAGGAAAACTATTATGATTTGAATGCATATGTAAAGAAAAAAATGTACGACATTCCAACAATATTCTATGAGGAATCAAATGGACTAAATATAAATGAGAATCAGTCTCAGCAATACGAAATCACAAAAGGCCTAAATTTAGATTGCAAAGATTGGATTAATGAAAATTTATAGAAATCAAAAATATGCAAACAATAAATAGACAAGAATTTAAATATTTTATTAAAAAGGATGATGTACCATCTATGAGATCTTTTCTTGGGAATGCTTTAATTCCAGATATTTTTTCAGAAGATGGCAGTTATCAAATCTCAAGTCTTTATTTTGACACTCTATACGATGATGATTTTAATCAGAAACTTGATGGAATCATGTACAGAGAAAAATATCGAATAAGAATATATGATAATGATATTGCTACAGCTAAGTTTGAAGTTAAAAGAAAGCTTAATAATTGCATTCAAAAATTATCATCAAAAATTTCAGAATCTGACTTGTTCGACATATACCAAGGAAACTATTCAGTTTTAGAAAAATACAAAGGGCTAGAGTATGTTCCAGCAAGGCTAGAATATCTGGGTTATTCACCAATAAATATTGTTACCTATAACAGAGAGGCATACACATTACCTATAAATAATATCAGGGTAACCATTGATTCTGACCTAAGGACGCATGGTTTTCAGACTGATTTAGTTAATTTAACTGAGTCCCCAATGATTCATGTTCAAAAGAGCGGTCTAGATATACTAGAAATTAAATTTGAAAATTATATACCTAATTACATAGTCGACTTTTTATCAACATTTGCATCAGTAAGAAGTTCAGTGAGCAAATATGCTCTTTCTAGAGTTCATAGCAATACTGAAATTAATGGAGATGAACCCTTAATTGCTTTCTAGTAATCAAGTTGAGATTACAAATTTACTAGCAAGTCATGGAGCTGTTATTAATTTAGGCTGGCATGATGCACTAGTAACAGAATCATACTCGGATATTTTAAATAAATTGGATATTCAAATATTGAATGAATTATCATCTCAGGCATCTCTTTTGGTTGACGGAAAAGGGATTGATCGAGTAATTAAAAGTATATTTTCAATCTCAGAAGGCAAAAATTATCGGAGCTT